>Ga0163161_10001428_pt1 | contig 17611 bp, 19 predicted proteins | sample S45metaG_FD_129847 | JGI IMG/M metagenome (GOLD analysis project Ga0163161, IMG submission 129847) | Switchgrass rhizosphere microbial communities from Kellogg Biological Station, Michigan, USA - S4-5 metaG | ecosystem: Host-associated > Plants > Roots > Rhizosphere > Soil | place: USA... | reverse complement strand
GCCGAGGAGCCCAGCAGCAGGATCGCGCCGCCCGTCATGATCCAGCTCATGAGCTGTGAAAGACTGGCTTTCCAACCGTAGCTCGCGGCTTCCCTCACCGTCAGTGCCTGGGAATCGGCGGGCGCGGGCAGCGGTGCGATCACGCCTGTCAACGACCCGGCGATCAACACCGCAAAAGGCAGCTGGATCACCGCGATCCACAACAAAGCCTGCGTCCACGTGGCCGGCTTGGCCCCGATGAGGACCGCCACGTAGCCGATGCCGATCGCCACGCCGGAGATGCACAGCACCAGGTACCGGCGCCCGACAAGCAGCACGCTGCGAGACAGCCAGAATATCTCGTAGCCCACGATCAGCGCCACGCCGGCCCAGCTCGCCGGCCCCGGGAAGCTCGTGAACTGCCAGGCCAGGCAACCGGCCAGCGACACCGCGAGCACCAGCGCCCAGCTCCACCAGGCAGCGGCAAGATTGGCGTAGTGGCGCCTGATCAGCAGGGGCTCATGGACCACCGCAGTGTGCAGGATGTACTGGAAGCTGGCAATCGCCAGGAACGCCGAGGCGATGCCGAAATCCGACGGAGACAACGCCCGCGCGAGCGCGAAGCTCAGCAGCAGCTGGCTCGCGCTGTAGATGCACTGGTCTGCAACGGCAAGGATCGGACCGCCGAGGCGTTTTCGTATGCCGGACGCCATCCCCTAGTCCGCAATGGAGAACAGCACCGGATAGCTGGAAGCCTTGGCCGCAACGCCCCCTTCCACCGGGCTGCCGCAGCTTCCGTGATGCACCTGCGGAAAGAAGTCGACGCGCGTGCACTTCTTTCCCCTGGCTGCGGGAATCAGCACGTTTTGCTCTGCGTTTTGCGTCCACACCACGTGCAGCAAGGTCGTTCCGCGGCTCAGCACCAGCTTGTTCAGGCTGCCGTTGCTGTCGTACGAAACCTTTTTCGAAGTGCGTGCAATCTTGAGGAACTCGGTCAGGCTCGAGAAGGCTTCCTTCTTCTCGCCGCCTTTCGACTTGAGGCCGAAATTGTCTTCGCGCGAAACGGTGGAGGTTCCGCGGTCCTTCCAGGCGTAGAGGTTCAGTAGCTTGATGCCCGCGGCGACGTTGGTCAGGTATTCACGCAGGATCAGCGAGGCCTGCATGTTGCGGTCGCGCACGGGCAGGTACGACGCGTAGCCCCATTCCGACGCCACGATGCCGACCTTGCCGAGCTGCATCTCGTCGAGCCTCGCGCGAAGGCGGGCGTAGTCGCCCACGGCCGTTTCCGGCACCGAGCGGTAGGGGTGGATCGAGATGTCCGTCAGGCAGTTGGCCTTGGCGCCCGAGACGAAGGCGTTTTCAAGCTGCGGCGGTACCTGGCCCGCATTGAACGGAAGCTTCGCGAAGCCGAAGCCCATGACGATCTTCGGCGGGCTCTTCAGCTGCGCGATGCTGCTGCAGAACTCCGCGGTCGCGGTCTCGAAGTTGGAGAACAGCGCCGGGTTCAGGAAGGTCTTGTGGTCGGGCTCGTTCCACAGCTCCCAGACCGCCACGTCGGCGGCATGCGCGTTCATGAATTCGGCCGCAAAGTTCGCGAACAGCTTTTCCCTCTGGCCACCGCCCGGGTCCGACGGCTCGTGGCCCCAGATCTCCCGGCCACCGAACAGCGTGACGATGGCCTCGAGCCTTGCGTTCCGCACGCGGCGGATCAGTTTCGAATAGTCGATCTGGGCCGGGTTGACGCTCTTGATGGGCGGCCGCACACCGAACCGGACCAACTCGAACCCCGCGGCCCTGATCTCGTTCAGGTCTGCGTCGGAAATGTCGGCCGGGTCGATCTGCACGCTCAGTGCGGTGGGATAGTCGGTGCCGAGATCGGCGATGCCGCGCGCCTGGGCCGCACAGGACACCGCCGCGATAGCGGCCGATGCGCACAACAGCCTGAAGAGGCCCGGCAGGCGCTGCAAGGCGCTGGCAACGAACGAAGACTTCATCATCAAAGCACCGACTCCTTGTACAGGTCGACGATGGCGGAGTTCATCCGGTCGGCGGTGTATTTCTTCTCGAAGATCCTTCGCCCCGCCCGCCCCATCCGCGCCATGTCATCAGCCGGGATCTGGTCGATCTCACGGAGCATTTCGTCGATGCGTTCGAGCGGAAACAACCGCCCGCTGCGGCCGTCTTCGACGATGTCCACGAGCCCGCCCACGGCCGACGCGAACACCGGCTTGCCTCTTGCCATCGCCTCCACCGCGACGAGCCCGAAGCCCTCCCATCGCGAGGGAACGATGATCGCGTCGCAGGACCGGTAGGCCGCCTCGAGCGCGTCCTTTTCGAGCCATCCCTTGAATTCGATGTCCTCGGACGGGACGAGCGAGAGATCGTTTCGAACCGCGCCGCCGACGACGACCAGCTTGAAGCCGGGCCGCACGCGCGCATAAGACTCGAGCAGTGCATCGATGCCCTTTTGCCGATCCAGCCGACCCACGAACAGGAGCCGCCGGGTGTGCGGCAGTTGCCGCTCGGGTGCGCCCTGTTCCAGCAGCGCCGCCGCCGGGGTGATCCCGTTGGGGATGCACCGGCAGCGCTTGATGCCGAATTTTTCAGCGATCCGCAGCTCATGGTCGCTGATGCAGATGATGGCGTCGCTCCAGTACGAAAGCAGCCATTCGGTCCACCGGTAGATCGACTTCTTGTACGAAGGGCCGATCTGGTCGAACGCCCAACCATGGGAGCAGTAGACGATCTTCGTCTCCTGCGGGACCTGCCCGAGGAGCGCCATGGCGCGGACGATCCCACCGGCAATGGAGCTGTGCAGGTGAAGCACCGAAGGACGCTCGGTCCGGATGATCCTGCGTACTTCGGCCGCGTAGCTGGCGAGCGCCAACGGACTGCGCGCGGTTGCAACCACGTGGGTGTCCTTCGAACTCAGCCAATCCACCGGGCCCGGCAGGATGAACTTGGCCTGCGTGATCACCGGTGAGTTCTGCTGGAATCCGGAGACCATCCGAAGGTAGGTTTCCAGGCCGCCCTTGAGGGTCTCGGCAATGTGCAATATCTTCATCGCCGCTCCCTCAGATCAAGGCATGGATGCCGGCAACCACTTCGCGCTTGAGCAGCTCGAGGGTTTGCCGGTCGGGGGTTTTTTCGTTCAGGGCACCCAGCACCGACTCCTCGAGTTTTTCGATGCGCGGCGACAGGTCGAACAAATAGCGCTTTCGCTTCGTCAATTCGAAGAAGGATTCGACTTTTTTGTCCCAATTCATCCCCACCGATGGAATGTTCAGGCTGTATGCAACGATGTTTGCGTGCAGCCGATGGGCCACAACGCAGGAGCAGGCGCTGATCAGGGAAACGAGTTCATCGGGATGCCGCGGAACGAAGAAGCCGGATTTCAGCGCGCCCGATTCCGATGAAATTTCGCTCAGCACCTTGTTGTCTTCGGAGGCGCCATTGGTGAAATAGAGCACGCGGTTGCCCCGCGCGCGCAGCGCATCGGCGAGCGCGGCAAAAAACTTGGCGGATTCGGTCGAATTGGAGTTCGCGTACTCCGAGTTCATGACCAGCGCGTCGAGGCTGCTGACACAAATCCCGATGTCCCAGTTTTTTTCAGGAGAGAGTTCCTCTGCGAATGCGTCGGCGCAGACAAGCGCGGGATCGGGGACGACCCGGATGCTGCTTCTGGGAACCCTGAAATGCGCATGCAGGTTGCTCGCCGAGTCCTGGTCGCGCATCGCGTAAAACACCGGCTTGGCGTTCTCGATGAAGCGCTTGACCAGGAAGCGGCCCCAGAACGACCATTTGCCCGTGACGCCCACCGACACGACCACCACGCGCTTTCCGCGCAGCAGCCTGCTGAGGAAATAGAGCTTCGACGGAAAATTGAGCGCCACGTCGCAAAACAATTGCCCGCCGCCGACGACCACGAGATCGGCGTCGCTGACCGCGGCCTTCCAGTTCTTGCGCCAGGCCAGAAAATAGCCCTTGAGGCAATACAGGAAGACGATCAGCGAACGCAGCAGCGAAGGCAGTTTTGCAAAGAGCTCGAACGCGCCGCCGCCCCGGAGGTTTTCTTCCTGGAATCCCGCACGGCCGGCAATGTCCAGGAATTCGACCTTGGCGTCCGGATATTTGAGCCCCGCAATGTGCGCCAGCGATGCGGCGATCACCCCGTCGCCGAGGTTGTCGCTGAACGGCACCGCGCAGATCAGGATCTTGTTCATCGCCATGCCGGATTCACCTTGAACCATGGCCCACGGCGACAACCCAGATGGTCCTGAGGAAGATCCCGATGTCCCTGCCGACGGACAGCGTCTCCACGTAGGTGACGTCCAGCGCCACGCGTTTCTTGTAGCTCAGCTGGTTGCGGCCGCTCACCTGCCAAAGCCCCGTGATTCCGGGACGCACGGCGCAGTAGAACGACCAGTCGGCGCCGTACAGGCTCTTCTGGTCGAGCATGCAGGGCCGCGGGCCGACCAGGCTCATGTCGCCCACGAGCACGTTCCAGAACTGCGGCAGTTCATCGAGGCTGGTCTTGCGGATGAACTTGCCGAAGCGGGTGATGCGCGGGTCGTTTTCCAGCTTCTGGTAGTCGTCCCACTGCTGGCGCGCCACGGGATCGCTCGCGAGGTGCTCCTCCAGGATGCGGGCCGAGTCCGGCAGCATCGAACGGAACTTGTAGAACCTGAACACGCGCCCGCCGCGCCCGAAACGCGGCTGCGAATACAGCACCGGGGCCCCCGAGCTGATGAAAACACCCACGGCGATCAGCACATACAGCCAGCCGAATGCACTGAAGAAAAACAGCGACGCTGCAATATCCACCGCTCTTTTTCCGGCGCGCAGCATGGCCGGGTGACGAACCTTGATCCACGCCATCTCGCCTGCGATTGCGCTGCCCACCTCTTCGCCCCCTGGTGCGAGCGTCTCTTCGCGAGGGAAATTGGTCATATGCATGCTCCGTTTTCACGTGGGTGACGAAAACGGATTTGCAGATCGAGAACTCTCATTTTCAGGAGTACCTTTCGTCTTACAAGCCGGCGCTTGCCCCCTTCGGGGTTCGATGACACGTGGCAATCCATTGGCGAGCCCATGCGGGGCCCGTCAGGTGAAGCCTTGAAGGTTGCACAGCGCGGCAATCAGCGCGCTTGCGGTGAATTCAAATACCTAATACAAAAGAATGACGCAATGGCCGTAAACCTTTTTTATTAGAATTTATTGGCGGTACTGATCGGCGCGTTATGCGGCAATTGCCACAATTCAATTTAATTTTCCCAGAAAGCCGCCCTGCACTAGGTGGTATCCCTGTTGTTTTTGTATTTATAGTGTGTGTAACGGTAACCGCCGTATTTATAGCCACCGTTGCCCGCATGCCTGCGGGATAAGTCCATGGCATTGAGAATTACGCCATTTGCAGTACAACCCGCATGGGCCAGTCTTCTGACGCTCTCGTTCAATTCGCCGAGCTGGGTCTTTTCAGCACGCGCAACAAGCAGCAGCGAGCCCGCGAGAGGCGCGACCGACGCGGTGTCCGCCGCCACCAGCACCGGGGCGGTATCGATGATCACGAGGTCGTAGCCCGGCGACAGCTTGTCCAGGATCTGCGTGAAGGATTCGCTCAGGAGCAATTCCGCCGGATTGGGAGGAAGCATGCCCGTGGTGATGACATCCAGATTGGGCAGCACGGACGGGCGAACGGCTTTGTCGAAGCCCAGCGTGCCGGCAATCAATTCCGACAGGCCGGCGGTTCGCGGCATGGAGAAGAATTGATTGACCCGGCCCTTGCGCAGGTCGGCGTCGATCAAAAGGACTTTTTTGCCAGACGCCGCAGTGATGGCCGCGAAATTGACCGAAACGAAGGTCTTCCCGACGCCCGGCGTGGCACCCGAAATGAGCAAGCGGTTGTTGGACGCTTCCAGCATGGCGAACTGCAGCGCCGTGCGCAGGCTGCGCAGGCTTTCGACCGCCGGGTCTTCGGAATACTGGAGCGCGAGGATGTGGGCGCCCGGCGCCCTGCTCTCGATGCTCCTGTCGATCGTCCGCTGGGCGGGGCTCAGCGGGATGCTGCTGTAGACGTTCAGCCCGGTGTGCATCTCGATCTCGCTCGGATTGCGGATGCCGCCGAAGAACGCGTTCCTGGCGATCGCGGCGGCGGCACCGGCCATCAAGCCCAGCAGCAGCGCCACGGCGATGATCAACGGCCGCTTGGGCCACACGGGTTCCTCGGGCACGATGGCCTCGTCGAGCAGGCGCACGTTGCCGACCTTGCCCTCCTTGGCCAGCCGCATCTGCAGCGAGCTGTTGAGCAGCGACACGTAGAGGTCGGTGTTGACCTTGATGTCGCGCTGCATCTGCACCGTGTTCTGCTGCAGCAGCGGCATCTTCCGGATGCGCGTATCCACCGAGGCGATCTCGCCCTTCCACGCCGATATCTGCGTATCCAGCGTCTGGATCGCGGGATGCTTGTCGGTGAAGCGAGCGGAGAGTTCGCGCCGCTTCTGCTGTGCCTCGAGCAGCTTGGACTGCAGGTCGACGGTCTGGGTCAGGGCGTTCTTCGCCTCGTCGTCCAGGCTGACCGTGCCGTTCTCGTTCCTGTAGCGGTTGTAGAGGTCCTCGGATTGCTCCAGCTGCTTCTTGAACTGGGGCAGCGCGGTGTCCAGGAAGCCCAGGGTCTTTTCGGCCTCGGCCGCCTTGCGCTCGATGTTCTGGCGCACGTAGAGGCGGCCGATCTCGTTGAGCAGCTGCGTCAGCTTCTCGGGACTCGGGCTCTTCCAGCCCACGTCGAGCACGCCCGACTGCTTGCCCTTCTCGACGACCTTGAGGTTGTCCTGCAACGCAAGCAGCGTGAGCTGCTTCGAGTAGCGCGCGAGCTGGAACTGCGCGCCGGGCCTCGCATGGATCGAACTCACCAAGAGCCGGAGATTGCCGCTCGGCAAGCTGGCGACCAGCGGCGTTCCCACCGTGCCGCTGAGCGGCGCCTTGAGATCGGGGTGGGTCAGCTCGTAGCGGTTGTCCGGCTCCGCCGTCAGCGTGAATTGCTTTTCCTCGAAGTCCGGCGGGACGTCGAATTGCGGAACCATGATCTTTTCGGCACCGGTGACATAGCCCGAAAGCCCCATGAAGCCGGGTTCCGACAAGCCGGTGGCGCGCCTCGCCATCCAGCTGCCCACCACGGGCGCGTAGCGCGGCACGGCGCTGATGTACAGCTTGGTGTTCTCTACCGCCTGGCCGAGGATGGCGCGCGACTTGATGATTTCGATCTCGCCTGCGGCGGGCGTCTTCACGCTCAGCAGCGACGACGCGGCATCGCCCAGGAAGCTGCCGGCCGAGTTGCCGGAATCCTCGACCTGCACGGCCACGTTGGTCTCGTACATGGGCTTGCCGAAGAAGGCATAGGCAACACCCAGGAGCAGCATCACGCCGACAACGATGGCGATGAGCCACCGGTTGTCGATCAGGATGTCCAGGTACTCGACCAGGCTGAATTTGTCGCCCTCCTCTTCCAGCGCTGGCATCGGCAGGGCGGCTTGCTGGGGTGCGTTCATGTCGGTTGCTGCTCGGTTCTTGTGATCTTCAGGATGCGGTCGATCCATGTCCCAGCGCCGACGTCGATGAGCGACAGCGCATGCGCGAAGGCCGCTTCGCCCTGGCGGTAGGGATCGGGCACGTCCTGCTTGGCGGCCTCGGCAATGCGAAAGACCTTGCCGCGCACGAACGGGTAGGCCGATTCGAGATAGCGGCGCTGCGCCATGTCCATGACCAGGATGAGATCGGCCTGGCGGCACAGCAGCTGGGAGACCTGCTGCGCGACGTGGCCCGAGATGTCGATGCCGCGCGCCTGCATGAGGCTTTGCGCCGTGGCATCGGCGGGCTTGCCCACGAGCGCGCCCGTTCCGGCCGAGACCACGCGAAGGTGCGGCAGGCCCGCGGCCAGGATGCCTTCCGCCATCGGACTGCGGCAGATGTTGCCGATGCAGACTGTGAGGATCGATTTCATCTGTGGCGGCTCCAGACTTCGTCGCCCGCATTGATGACCTGGGCGGCCGGCAGGATCAGGCTGGCCAGGCGGTTCCAGGTCACGAGCGGCACGGAATCGATGTAGACCACGTCGCGCGGCTGAAGCGAGAAACGCTCGGCCAGCGCCAGTGCCGCGGGATTCCTGGCGTTCAGGTGGAAGATGGCCGGCAAGCCCCTCGCGTTGTTGCGGATGACGTAGATCTGGCCCGTGTGGGCCGAATTCAGGTTGGGACCGCCTGCTTCGCCGAGCGCTTCGTTGAGGCTGAGCCGGCCGTTGTGCATGAGCAGCGCCGAAGGACGCGCGATCTCGCCCATCACGAACACCTTGCTTTCGTCGCGGTGCCGCACCTGGATCACGTCGCCGTTCTGCAGTGGAATGCGGCTCGCGTCGGCACCCAGGTCCTGCAGGCTGGGCAGGTTGACGAGCGTGGTCCTGCCGCCGCGCGTGAGCGTCACGAACGAGCGGTCGCCGTTCGCGGTGATGCCGCCAGCGCGGCTGATGGCTTCGGCCAGCGTCATCGGCACGTCGGTGAAGATCTGCAGGCCGGGGGTGCGCACTTCGCCTTCGACAAAGGCACGCCGGCTCCTGAAGGACTGGATGCGCACGGTCACCTGCGGATCCCTGATGTAGGCGGCAATGCGGCGCGCAATGAGGTCGGACGCCTCGATCTCGGTCAGCCCCTGGAGCTTGACGCGGCCGATGTAGGGAAAGGTGATCTGCCCGTCCGCACCGACGATGAACCCCGGTGCCACGCTGATGCCGGTCGGGTCGGCCTGCTGCGTGATCACGGCGCCCGCATTGGGAAGGAGCTCCGGATGGTCGTAGACGATGACACCCACCACGTCGCTGGGCCCGATGGTGTACACCGGCGCCTCGCCGAAAAGAGCCTTCACCTCCGGCGAAACGGAGGTTGGCTGCGCCTCGGCCATGGCGCGGATGAGCGCGGGCGAAATGGAAGTGATGACGCCATCCGGCGCACCGTCTGCGGGCAGGTATTGGAACTCCGGAGGCAGGCTCTGGTCAGCTTCATACGCAGACACTGAGCTGAAACCCGGTGCGCAGCCCTGCAGCAACAGTGCGCCCACTAGGGCAAAACCCCACCCCACCGGGTACACGTAGCGTGTCAAATTGATCCCCATTGCACGAATTGGTTTTCCGCAACCGCAAATTCATATGCAAGGCCCGAGCCCGCTTCCAGATCGGGCCGGGACCTTTTTTCACGGTCGCCAAAGCAAGCCCGCATGAATGGCAGGCGGGCTGGCCGAATTGTCGCCGCCCCCGAGCCGCACACTTTGGGCGCAATAGGTGCAAAAAATGTGTCTGTTTGCGGATCAACCCCCCATCGCCGGGGGTTATCTGAAAGTCCAATAGCAGGACCCCGTTCCCATTGGGAAAAGCACCCTCGAGGACCCGAAACAAGAGAGATGGGGCGATTTGAAAATGTTAACTATTAATTAACAGCTCAACCCGACAAGATGTCGCATTGGAACGACAAAAGATAGGCGTAAACGTCTCTGTGAGGACTTTGACTATTTTGTAAGCAGTTGTGCAATCACATCGGTCCGCGTGCTGGCTGGCGCGCCTGCAGAAGGTCGGCGCGGGTGAAGGGGCGTTCGATACCCGCCATCCAGACCGCCAGCCTTTCCAGCGCGTACTGCGTCGGTGCGGGGCGGCCGATCACTATGAAAAACAATAACGGCACAGCAAGCACGGGCGCCAGCCAGCGGGGTGTATGCACCCGCATCTTCCGGTGCCACTGGAGGCGGACGAAGCTTGCGCTCACCAAGGTTCCGAGGGCAACGCCCGCCACGACCTCGGCCGTGGAATGAACTTCCAGCGCGAGGCGGGAGACGCCGATGAAGACGGCCCATGCCCACCCGGCCAACGCGGCACTCAAGCGCACGATCGGTGCACGGCGCAGCGCAACCAGCCAGAAGATCACCGGCCAGACGCTGGTCGCCAAGGCCGTGTGGCCGCTGAAACCGGTGAAATCGAAATGTGCGCTGCCAATTCCCCAGCCCATGAAGGCGAGCTTGGAAAGCATCACGATAAATCCGCATGCGCCAAATAGCAGCACCCAATGCACCGCGGCCGGGCGCGTGCCGCGATCGATTGCAAGCCAGAGCGCAACGCCCAATGCGGCGGGCAACAGGAAGCCGCTGTCACCGAATCCGGTGGCAATTAACCAGAAACTATTCATCCGATCGAAAAAGAATTGGCAACTTTAGCGTTACGCCGTTGCCGATTGCGAAAGCTCTATTAAAACAGATCAACGGCAAAAAGAAATCTTTTGCATTAAGCGTTTGAGGTGAAGGTTGTTCTAAACGGCGGCTTCCGCAGGCATACTCGCGTCAGTTCAACACCAAGCATCCGGAGCCTATTGACCATGAGCATCATCAGCGAGTTCAAGGAATTTGCCATCAAGGGCAATGTGGTCGACCTGGCCGTGGGCGTGATCATCGGTGCGGCGTTCGGGAAGATCGTCGACTCCCTGGTGGCCGACATCATCATGCCGATTGTCGGGCTGGTGTTCGGCAAGCTCGACTTCTCGAATCTCTACGTGGTGCTGGGCAGCGTGCCGGCCGGCGTTCCAGGTAACTTGGCCGACCTCAAGAAGGCCGGGGTGCCGGTGCTGGCGTACGGCAACTTCATCACCATCGCGGTCAACTTCGTCATCCTCGCATTCATCATCTTCATGATGGTCAAGCAGATCAACAAGCTGCGCCGGCGCCATGCGGATGCCCCGGCAGCGCCGGTGGCGCCCCCGGAAGACATCGCCCTGCTGCGCGAGATACGCGACAGCCTCAAGCGGCCCTGATTTTCTTTCAGCCGCCGGCCAGCCTGCTGGCCATGCGCAGCGCCTCGACGAGGCTCGACGCGTCGGCGCGGCCAGTGCCTGCAATATCGAACGCGGTGCCGTGATCGGGGCTGGTGCGCACCAGCGGCAGGCCGAGCGTCACGTTCACTCCCTTTTCCACGCCCAGGTACTTGACCGGGATCAGGCCCTGGTCGTGGTACATCGCAATCACCACGTCGAACTCGCCGCTCCCCGAAACCCCGGCCTTGTCGCGCGCGCGCATGAAGACGGTGTCGGGCGCGTGCGGCCCAACGGCGTCGATGCCCTCGGCCCGCGCAGCCGCAGTCGCCGGCGCGATGATGTCGCGCTCCTCGGAGCCGAACAGCCCGCCCTCGCCGGCATGCGGATTGAGACCCGCCACGCCGATGCGCGGCGTCCGCCCGAGCACGCGGTGCAAGGCGCGGTGGGTGATGCGCAGCGTTTCCAGCACGCTGCCGTAGCTCACTGCCGTGATCGCGTCGCGCAGCGACATGTGGATGCTCACCAGCACGGTGCGAAGCTCGTCGTTGGCGAGCATCATGCGCACCGGCATGCCGTCCACCGCAAGGCCCGCATGGGCGGCGGCTTCGGCCTGCAGCAACTCGGTGTGCCCCGGATACGGAAAGCCCGCCGCGGCCAGCGCCTCCTTGTGCAGCGGGGCGGTCACGATGGCGGCGATCTCGCCGCGCAGCGCCGCCCGCGCGGCCCACACCACGCATTCGCCGGCCACGCGGCCCCCCTGGGCGCTGATGCGGCCGGGCACGATGCCTGCGGGCGGCGCAACCACCTGGAGCACGGGAATGCAACCGGGCGGCGCATCGGACGCCTCGGCAGCCTGGCCGATCTCGGCCACTGGCCAGGCGGGTTCCCCCGGCACCGCCAGTGCCCGGGACGCGCGGCGCATCGTGGCGACGTCGCCGGCCACGAAAGTTCCGCGTGTCGCGTCGGATGCCTGCCGGAAGGCCTTGGCGATGATTTCCGGGCCGATGCCCGCGGGGTCGCCGAGCGTGATGGCGATGGGTGCGCCAGGAGCCTTTGCGCTCATGCGGGGTTGTCGATGTCGATGAACTCGTGTTTCAGCCCGAGCTGGGCTGCCACGTGTCCGGCCACCGCCGGGGCGCCATAGCGCTCGGTGGCGTGGTGCCCGCAGGCCAGGAAAGCGACGCCCATCTCGCGGGCGTAGTGCGCCTGGGGTTCGGAGATCTCCCCGGTGATGAAGGCGTCGGCCCCGGCAGCGATGGCGGCCTCGAAGTAGCCTTGTGCGCCGCCCGTGCACCAGGCGATGTTCTTGATCGGGCGATGTGCGGTGTCCACCAGCGTGACCGGCCGGTGGAGGGTTTTCTCCGCATGGGCGGCGAGCTCCCTGGCGCTGGCAAAGCTCTCGCCGCTGTCGCGCGCGCCGAGAAAGCCCAGCTCCTGGTCGCCGAAGCGCCCGGCCGACCCGGCATGCGCCAGCAGCCCCAGTTGCAGGCCGAGCTGGGCGTTGTTGCCGAGTTCGGGATGCGCATCGAGCGGCAGGTGATACGCGAAGAGGTTGACGTCGTCGCCCAGCAGCAAGCCCAGGCGCTGCTTCATCCAGCCGGTAATGCAGCTGTCCTGCCCGCGCCAGAACAGGCCGTGGTGCACGAAGATGGCGTCGGCCTCCGCATGGATGGCCGCTTCGATCAGCGCGCGGCTCGCGGTGACGCCGGAGACGATCTTCCGCACCACGGTGCGGCCCTCGACCTGCAGGCCGTTCGGTCCGTAGTCCTTGAAGCGCGAGGGCGCAAGAAGCAGGTCGAAGGCGTGCAGCAGTTCATGGCGGGTGGTGCTCATCGCGACATTGTCGCGCTCCCATCTTCGTTGCGCATGGCATGGGGCTTCGCAGCGCGGCTGGCCACGGACCGGCCGGCCGGCCGTGCGTAGGGGTACCCAATCTCGACAGGTTCGCGCGGTTTCTGCCAAACGGGGCTTGAGGGACAATGGGCGAGGCGCCGCGTGGGCGGCGCGTTTTCTTCGTTCAATCAAAGTTTCATGAAACGTACCTGGCTGCTCTTTGCCCAAGCCGTGACCGTCCTGCTGGCGGCCTACTTCGTCGTGGCGACACTCAAGCCCGAGTGGATCAGCCGCCGTGCCACATCGCTGGGCGGCGTGGTGTCGGTCGTCCAGGCGCCGGCCGGCGCCCCCTCGGTGCCGGTGGCCGGCAGCCTGAGCGCGGCGGCCAAGAAAGCCTCGCCGGCGGTCGTGAGCATCAACACCAGCAAGGCCGCGCAGCGCCATCCGCGCAGCAACGATCCGTGGTTCCGGTTCTTCTTCGGCGACCAGGGCGACCAGCCCCAGGTCGGCCTGGGCAGCGGCGTGATCGTGAGTTCAGACGGCTACGTGCTGACCAACAACCACGTGGTCGAAGGCGCGGACGAGATCGAAATTACGCTCAACGACAGCCGCCACACGCGCGGCAAGGTGATCGGCACCGATCCGGACACCGACCTCGCGGTGCTCAAGATCGAAATGGACAAGCTGCCCGCCATCGTGCTGGGCAATTCCGACGAACTCCAGGTGGGCGACCAGGTGCTGGCCATCGGCAACCCGTTCGGCGTGGGCCAGACGGTCACCAGCGGCATCGTGTCGGCGCTGGGGCGCAACCAGCTCGGCATCAACAATTTCGAGAACTTCATCCAGACCGATGCCGCCATCAACCCGGGCAACTCGGGCGGTGCGCTGATCGACGTCGCCGGCAACCTGCAGGGCATCAACACCGCGATCTACTCGCGCTCGGGCGGCAGCATGGGCATCGGCTTCGCGATTCCCGTGTCGATGGCCAAGATCGTGCTCGAAGGCATCGTGAAAGAGGGCCAGGTGCGCCGCGGCTGGATCGGGGTGGAGCCGAACGAGCTCTCGCCGGAACTGGCCGAGACCTTCGGCGTGAAGGCGAACGCCGGCGTCATCATCACGGGCGTGCTGCAGAACGGACCCGCGGCCAAGGCCGGCATCCGTCCCGGCGACGTGATCACCTCCGTCGGCGAAAGAAAGATCGACAACGTCCCGACCCTCTTGACCGCCGTGGCAGGCCTGAAGCCCGGCAGCACCGCGCGCTTTGCGCTGCAGCGCGGCACCGACAAGATGGAACTGGACGTGACCCCGGGCCTGCGCCCGCGCAGCCCGGTGCGGCAGGTTCCCAACCAGCCCGAATGACCGTTCAGGAAGACGCCGAGGAGTCGGCGCCTTCTTCTTCCGGCTTCTTGCTGCCCTGGGCGAAGTAGCGGGCGCCGATGATGCCGACCTCGTAGAGCAGGCACATCGGGATCGCGAGCGCCAGCTGCGACACCACGTCGGGCGGCGTGAGCACCGCCGCCACCACGAAGGCCACCACGATGAAGTACCCGCGGAAGGACTTGAGCTTCTCGATGGTCACCATCTCGAAGCGCACCAGCAGCATCACGACGATCGGCACCTGGAAGGCAACGCCGAAGGCGATGTAGAGCGAGAGGATGGCCTCGACGTACGAGGAGATGTCGGGCGTGGCGGCCACGGCGGCGGGCGTGAACTTCTGGATGAAGCTGAACATCTTGTCCAGCACGAAGAACTGCACGAAGGCGATGCCCGCGTAGGCCAGCAGGCTGCCGAAGAAGATCAGCGGCAGCGCAAAGCGCTTTTCATGGCTGTAGAGGCCGGGTGCAACGAACATCCAGGCCTGGTACATGAGCCAGGGCAGCGCCAGCAGCACCGCCGTCATCATGAGCACCTTGAGCGGCACGAAGAACGGCGAGAACACGCCGATCGCGATGAGCTTGGCATCCGCCGGCATGTGCGCGCGGATGGGCATGGCGATCAGGTCGATGAGCCCGCCCGGGCCGGGCCAGATGGCCAGCAGCACGCCCGCCATCACCAGGCCATAGACGCAATAGAGCAGCCGGTCGCGCAGTTCGACCAGGTGCTGCACGAACGGTTGTTCGGTGCCCGCCAACTCGTCTTCTGCGTCTTTGTTCTTGTTGTCGGAATCGGCCATTGGGAGGAGAAAAAGCAGGGGAAAGCGTGGCTTCGGCCGGCGTGCGGCGCACGAGGAACGCGAGGGGTGTGAAAGCCGCTAGTTGATCTTGTGGGGACGAAAGCGCGCCACGCGCGCGGCGCCGGACAGCGCCTTGGTGCGCACGCCGTTGCGGGCCTTGTACCACTGCGGCGTGGCGCCCTGCTTCAGGCGCCAGTTCTTGCGGGGATGGCGGTATTCCGGCACCGTTGGCTCGGGTTCGGCCAGCGCGGAAAGCGTTTCGCCAGAGCCGGAAAACTGCTTCTCGAGATCGCTCGCGCCGCTCTGGATGCTGTGCTCGACGTCGCGCGCCGCATCTTCCACGGTGCTCTTCATCTTGCGCAGTTCGTCCAGCTCCATCGAGCGGTTCACTTCGGCCTTGACGTCGTTCACGTAGCGCTGCGCCTTGCCCAGCAGCGTGCCGACCGTGCGCGCCACGCGTGGCAGCTTTTCCGGTCCGATCACGATCAACGCCACGACGCCGATCAGCGCCAGCTTCTCAATGCCGAGGTCGAGCACTTATGACCCGCGCTCAGGACTTCTGGCGCGCTTCGACGTCGATCGTCGACTTGTCGCTGTTGGCAGGCTGGCCGGTGACCTGGGCCGCGGGGGCCGACGATGCGGCAGTCGCATCGGTGGTGCTGCCGTCCTTCATGCCGTCCTTGAAGCCCTTCACGGCTCCGCCCAGGTCGGAACCCATGTTGCGCAGCTTCTTGGTGCCGAAGATCATGACCACGACGAGCAGCACGATCAGCCAGTGCCAGATTGAAAATGAACCCATGGAAGACTCCTAAGAATGTGTCCGATTTTAGTCGGGCGGAATGTGACAGTTTGGCCTAATGTTCAGCCGCGAAGCCAGGGGCGGGGACCGCCCATGACATGGACATGGAGATGGTGGACCTCCTGTCCGCCTTCCGCGCCGGTGTTGACGACCACCCGGTAGCCGCCGTCGGGATAGGGCTTGCAGCCCTGCTCCAGGGCCAGCTTGGGCGCCAGCGTCATGATCTTGCCCATCAGCGCCGCGTCATCGGGCGTGAGCTGCGCCATCGAGGCGATGTGCCGCTTGGGCACCAGCATGAAATGGACCGGCGCCCAGGGCGCGATGTCGTGAAAACCGAACAGTTCGTCGTCTTCGTAGACCTTGCGCGAGGGGATCTTGCCTTCGATGATTTTGCAGAAGACGCAGTTCGGATCAGATGACATCTTGGGGTTCCATGGGGCGACTGTCTTTCATGCGGATCATGCCCTTCACGATCCGGTAGAGAAACCACAGCGAAATCAGGCTCCAGGCAATCCAGCCCGGCACCAGAAACAACAGCCAGAGCCACGAGGTGACGAGGTACAGCAGCCCGGCCCACAGCACCGAGCGGATGCGCCAGCTGAAATGCGAGGCCTGCCAGGTGCCGGCGGCATCGTCGCGCTTCACGAAGTCGATCACCAGCGCAACCAGCAGGAGGACCACGGAAGCCTGCGCTCCGGGCAGCACGGCGCCAATGGCCACGATCAGGTGCAGGATATAGCTGACCCAGCCCCAGGTCTTCAGGGAGTCGTCGGGTTCCACGTTCACGATGTCGTTGGGCATGGGATGTCCTTTCAATCGTTGGATGCCTCGCGGGCCTGTGCCTTTCGCAAGGCTTTTTCCTCGATGCCGCTGGTGCCCTCGCGCCGCTCGAGCTCCGCAACCACCTCGGCGGGCGAGAAGCCGTAGTGGGCCAGCGCCACCATGGTGTGGAACCACAGATCGGCCACTTCGTTCACTATTTTCGAGCGGTCGCCGCCATGGTCGGCGTCCTTGGCGGCCATCACGACCTCGGTCGCTTCTTCCCCGATTTTCTTCAGGAAGGCATCGGGGCCCCGGTGCAGCAGGCGCGCCACGTAGCTTTTTTCCGGATCGCCACCGCGTGCGGGCAAGCGGCTTTCGATGACCGCGGCAAGGCGTGCGAGGGCGTCGGAGGTGTTCACTGCGGGGCTCATTTGTAGATCGACTCCGGGTCTTTCAAGACCGGCTCGACCGCGGTCCACTGGCCGTTGGCGTATTTGCTGAAAAAGCAGCTGTGGCGGCCGGTGTGGCAGGCGATGCCGGGCTCATGCCCGAGCTGCGTGACCTTGAGCAGCACCACGTCGTTGTCGCAGTCCAGGCGGATCTCGTGCACGGTCTGCACATGGCCTGATTCCTCGCCCTTGAACCAGAGCTTGTTGCGCGAGCGGCTGAAATACACCGCGCGGCCGAGCTCCGCGGTCTTTTCGAGCGCCTCACGGTTCATCCAGGCGAACATCAGGACGTCGTTGCTGCCCTGTTCCTGCGCGATCACGGGCACCAGGCCGGCCGCATCCCACTTCACTTCATCGAGCCAATTCATCGCGCTATTGTCGGGGATGGGCAAAGACCCCTCAGGAGTCGATTCGCACCGGGATTCCCCGCGCGGCCATGCGGGCTTTCGCCTCGCCGACCGTGTGCTCGCCATAGTGGAAGATGCTGGCGGCCAGCACCGCATCGGCGCCGCCCGTCTGGATGCCGTCGGCCAGGTGATCGAGGCTGCCGACGCCGCCAGAGGCGATCACCGGCACGCTGACGGCGTCGCTCACCGCCCGGGTGAGTTCGAGGTCGAAGCCGCTCTTGGTGCCGTCCCGGTCCATGCTGGTGAGCAGGATCTCGCCGGCGCCGCGGCGCACCATCTCGGTTGCCCACTCGACGGCGTCCAGGCCGGTGTTCTTGCGTCCGCCATGGCTGTACACGTCCCAGCCCGCGCCCCGCGTCGCGGCCTCCTCGGGG
>Ga0163161_10001427_pt1 | contig 17619 bp, 12 predicted proteins | sample S45metaG_FD_129847 | JGI IMG/M metagenome (GOLD analysis project Ga0163161, IMG submission 129847) | Switchgrass rhizosphere microbial communities from Kellogg Biological Station, Michigan, USA - S4-5 metaG | ecosystem: Host-associated > Plants > Roots > Rhizosphere > Soil | place: USA... | reverse complement strand
TGTTCAAACCACCAATGTTTTGAGCCGTCGATCTGGATCAGTTCACCCCGGCAATCACGTCGATAACGCGGTTGATATGGGCGAGGGCGACGGGCATCGCGATCATGCCACAGGCCTGCCGTTCCCTCGCAAAGGCAGGTCCAGCGAGAGCGACGACGCCCGGACCCGTTAGCCGGGATCTTCGACGAGGATGTGGTCCCCATGCTCCAGGCTGCGCCTGGTTTGCGGTCAGTGGCAATTTTCGAGGAGATATGTCGCCGTCACCCTGAGCTTGATGGGCGCATTCGGCGCACATTGGAGCGAAGGATCCGAACATGGCGGGCGATCCATGGTCCCGAGCAGGAAGTGATCTTCCGGCAGGTGCATGAGCCGGGACGGCTTGGCCTGTCGGACTTCACCGAGATGAACGATGAGCACGTAACGATCGTCGGCGTGCCGCTCGATCATCGCCTCTACCATTTTCGGCTGATATGGTCGGGCTTCGAACACGTCCATGTCATTCTGGGCGGCGAGAGCTATGTCGCGCTTGCAGAAGGGTTGCAAAACGCCCTGTGGGCCGTCGGCGGTGCCCCGGTTGAGCATCGCAGCGATAGCCTGTCGGCCGCGTTTCGCAACCTGGACGCTGATGCCCGGCAAGATCTGACGCTGCGATATGACGCGCTGTGCGAACATTATGGCATGACGCCGACGCGCAACAACCGCGGCGTTGCCCATGAGAATGGCGGGATCGAGAGCCCGCACGGGCATTTGAAGGCAGCAATAAAGGACGCGCTGCTGATGCGTGGTTCGCGAGACTTCGATGATCTGGCGAGTTACCGGCACTTCATCGACGAAGTCGTCAGCCGCAAGAACCGGCGCAACGGCCCACGCATAGACGCCGAGCGTGCGGTATTGCAGCCCCTGCCTGGCGCGCGCACCAGCGATTATGAGGAGACGATCGTTACGGTCACCTCGACCAGCAGCTTCACGCTTCGTAAGGTGTTCTATACCGCGCCCTCACGGCTGATCGGGCATCGGCTGCGCGTTCGGCTTTACGATGATCGCCTCGATCTGTTCATCGGCGGCACTCACCTGATGACATTGCCGCGGGGGCGGTCGTTCAATAACGGCTCCCACGGCCATGTGGTCGATTATCGGCACGTCATCCATAGCCTGCGGCGCAAACCCATGGCGCTCCTGAAGTTGGTGTATCGTGACCAGCTCTTCCCAAGGGAGCCTTATCGTCAGACCTTCGACCGGCTCATCGCCGCATTGCCTGAACGGATCGCTTGTCGGCAGATGGTAGAACTGTTGGCAATGGCGCACGAAAGAGCCTGTGAAGCCGAACTCGCGGAACTGTTGGCAGCCAACGTGGCTGCCGACCGGCTGCCCGACATGGATGCCTTGCGGATACGCTTCTCTCCCGATCCGGCGGCGCTTCCCGATGTGGTGGTGGAACTGGTCCCCCTCGTCACCTATGATGTTCTCCTGGCGGGAGAAGCCGCATGAGCCGGAACGCTCCCGCTATCGACGCCCAGCGCCTGAGCCTCATCCTCAACGACCTGCGCCTGCCGGCAATCAAACTGATCTGGCCCGACTTTACCACGCGGGCCGACAAGGAAGGCTGGCCTGGTGCCCGTTTGCTTGCGGCGCTCGCTGAGCATGAGATCGCAGAACGGGACCGACGCCGGATCGAAAGGCATCTGGGCGAAGCCCGCCTGCCACCCGGCAAGACTCTCGACAGCTTCGCCTTCGATGCAGTGCCAATGATCTCCCGTGCCCGGGTGACGGCGCTGTGTTCTGGTGATGGCTGGCTCGAAAAAGGCGCTAACCTCATCTTCTTTGGTCCACCAGGTGGGGGTAAAACCCATCTGGCAGCCGCAATCGGCCTTGCGTTGATCGAAAATGGCTGGCGCGTCCTGTTTACCCGCACCTCCGATCTGGTCCAGAAACTTCAGGTTGCCCGCCGTGAACTGGCGCTCGAAGCCGCGATAGCCAAACTCGACAAATATCATCTGCTGATCCTCGATGACCTCGCCTACGTGACCAAGGATCAGGCTGAAACGTCCGTCCTGTTCGAGTTGATCAGCGCACGGTACGAACGGCGTTCCACGCTCATCACCGCCAACCAGCCTTTTGGTGAATGGAACCGGGTCTTCCCCGATCCCGCCATGACGCTCGCCGCCGTAGATCGCCTCGTTCACCACGCGACAATCTTCGAGATGAATGTCGAGAGCTACCGCCGCCGCTCGGCGATCCAGCGACAATCACGCGCTGGTCGGCCACCGACCTTCGCGACAATCAAGTCCAACGAGGAAATGTCGCGCAGCGACAATCAAACCTGCGAGTAGCGCTTGCCAGCGTCAATCAAAGCAGGCACCACTTGAAAACCGCGACGATCAGTTCTCATCCTGATTGACGGAAACTTCTCATCCAGATCGCCGCGCCATAGACGCGAATTTCTGAACAAACTTCAATAGTTGGAAGCGCTGCATGGTCGCTCCCGTCTTCAAAAATTTCAGATGGCTAACCCCTGAAATATACAGTTGCGCTTGCCCCAGATATGATTTCCGATGGGATGCTAGAAGTGGGGACAACAGATGAGTTACTCCGTGTGCACCGGACTGACACTGAGCGCCTTCATCATTCTTGCACCGCCTCTCCATGCCGCGACCAACAGCGACGTGGTCATGGCCCTGCAGATCGGCTCGGACTATGCTGCGCAGGCAGCTTTGCGTAGCGGTGCGGAGATCGAACGGCAGCGCGTCGCCCTTGTCAAGAGCCAGGCCGAGACGCTGCGGGCGCTCAATCGCGCCGGCATCGCGGAGAGGGACGCGCGGCTCTTGCGCGCGCAGCTCGAGGCGCAGCAAGCCCAGTCGGCCAATTTGGTGGGTCAGCTGGCCAAGCGCGACGACGAATTCGCCGCCCAGATCAAGTCCTATACGGAGGGTCTCAAGGGTCTTCTGGCACAGCCCGATCCAGCCATGCTGGCGCTCTTGACCCGCTGTGCCGAGGGCGACGACAGCGCACTCCGCGAGCTTCCCGCGCTGACAGAACTTTTGACAATTGCAAGCACCGCCGGCGTCGAAGCCCACGCAGCGGCAATCGCCAAGGAAAATGCTCGGAAATGGCGATCGACCGCGCTGGTGCTCGCGGACGGCCAGGCCCGTGGCAAAGTGTCGACCGAAGAAATCCTCAGCGCTTGGCGCAAAGCGACAAAATATGATCCCGGCAATCACTGGCAGTGGGTGCAGATCGCGCGCCTCGAAGCTGCGCTCGGCCACGAATCGAAAGTGGCTATCGCGCTCGAGCGTGCCATGTCGACAGCGACGAACAACATGCAGCGCGCCGACACGCTTCTCCTCTATGTGCGCAAGCTTTACGGCTCGCCTCCCGGTTTTACCGAGGACGCTGACGTCACTGAATCCGCGCTTGCGCTCTATCGCGGCTATCTCGACGCCAATCCCGGAAACCCTTTCATCCAGGGTCAGGTGCTGCGGATCCTTGACACCCAGGCCTCGCAGCAGCACATCGAGGTCACCGCCGGCTCAATGAACGGACAGCCCGCCTCGCCCGATGAGCTTGCCGGTGCGCGCAAGCTGCTCGACGGCGCGAACGCGATCGCCGAGATGCTTGTCGCCCGGTTTCCCGATGATGACGATGCAGCCCTCCTAGCCTGGCGGCATTTCAAAGTATCGGGCGAAGTGGCGATTGGTCAGCGCCGCTATGATGACGGGTTTGCACTTCTCTCTCGCGCCGGCGAGATCGCGCGCCAGGTCAGCGCGCGCGGATCAACGAGCGAGGCGGTGCGTCAGATGGCGCTAACCAATTTGCGGGACACAGCGCTCCTAAAGAGCATGGACGGCGATGCGAGGGGGGCCAGGATCGCGCTGATGGATTATGCTCTCGGCTGTGACACAATGTGGGCCAGCGACCCGGCCAATGTGTTCAAGCGCAGCGACAGCTGGCACGCTTATACGGGTCTTGGCATGTTCGACCAGGCAGAAGGCGATTTCGCCGCCGCGGTCATCGACTATCAGAAGGCGCTCAAGATCGGCGAGGCGAGCGCCACGCTTCCAGCGATCGGCTATATGGTGATGCTCACTTGGCCGCGTCTGTCCCAAGCCCAGGCATCGACAGGCGATGTCGCGGCGGCAGAAGCAGCATTTCGCGCGAATATTGCTTTTGCCACGGCCTTTCCCGCCGAGGTCGAGGACCCTTCCTCCGAAGCCCTAGCCAATCAATTCGGCCTTGCCAATGTAGCGTTTAAGGCGCGTCGCTACGATCTCGCGCGCGCGCGTCTCGCCGATCTCAGCGCTGCCATCGGAGCGACTGCGCCCGACGCGGCGAACACGCCAGCCGATCTCGACGAGTTTCGCCTGTTGCACGATATCCAGATGCTCGAAATCCTGATTGATACTGGCGATTTCGATGGAGCGATAACAGCGCAAGAACAGGCGATCTCAGATGCCGAAGCGCACGCTGCGCGGGATCTTGCTGATATAAGCGCCCGATTTACAATCGTGGGCATGAAGATCAACCTCCTTGATCTCATGGGCGCGATCGATGGCTGGGCGCCGCTTGTTAACGAGCTTGAGACGCTCTCTAATCTTCCCCCCGGGCGCATGGTGCGCACCGAAAATATCCGCAATGCGCTCACCCTCGCGCGGGAGCGGGCAAAGGTCGCCATCGCTCCGGCTGGCATCGCCGCGTCCCGCCGCATTACCTGCGTCAAGGCCACCCTCGCGGTCGTCCGACAACTCGACCACAATGATCAAGGGGACGGCTATTTCGCAGCTTTGTCGGGCTATTATCTTGCCATTTTGGCGCGTTTACCGGGAAGCGGCGTCCGCTGGACGGATGTCGCCGATCATTATCGGGACATGGTGGCACGGCGACTCATCGGCCCGAACCAGGATCGTACCGCCAGCATGGGGTTGGCTTTTCTGCGCGAACGCCAAGCGGGGAAGGCCGTCCGGCTCCGCTAGGCCGTCACGGAGGGCAGATCACCCCTTCATCCTTTGCGTGGAACCGGCACGTGACCTTTATGCTCGCGCCGCAGCGCTGGCCTTCAGTATCTTGTTGGCAGCTTGGTGGGCTTTGAAGCGTGTAACGTTCTGGACTCGCAAGCCCCAGAAAGGGCTGAGCGTAGCGTTCGCAGAGCTCTCGGGCTTCGCTGCCCACTGCAGCATCGAGCGCGGTGATCGCCTTCTCGCGCGTTGGTTGAAACGCCTGTTCCCAGTAAGGCAGCGTGAGCTTGGTTACGCTGACCTTGATTCCCTCGACCGGCCGCCTCATCGTGAGGCGGCGCTCGACCGCAGCGGCATAGGGGCTGTCCGGGCCGATCCGATCGCGATAGGCTTCCAAAATTTTACAGTCCTTAGTCGTTTCGATCCGCTTCCACTCGGCCGTTTGACCATCGGTTGGGGCCAAGCCCATCCCTGTCCAAGCGCAGCCTGACCGGATACCCGGGAGCTGGCACATCCCTGCGGTGTTGCCGATCAAGCCGCCCAGAAACCCGAATGTAGCTGTCAGAAGACTGATGATGGAAATGATATAGACCCGCTCGAGCCGGTCATAGATGTCGATCATCCCCGACCAGACCCGTCCAATGCTGCGGGCGAGCCCGGAAACCATACCCGCTTGATAGCGGCGGCGGATCTGGAGAAAGTCAAGGAGCGGAGCCACCGTGCGGCCGCCTTCCGCCCAGTCCCAACCGACAAGCTTTATGTCCTCGGCGCCGGTCACGGTTTGCGGCGGCATCACATCGTCGAGAATAAGCCCGAGATAGCTGCCCTGCGTCTTGCAGGCGACCGCGAACCCTTGGAGCGCCTGTTGATGCGGCGCGATGCTGCGTCGGGTCCAGCAGATCGTGCTCTGCGCTCCCGTCTCGCTAGGCGCCTCATGGTCGGGCGAACCGCCCCTTGGCTGAACCTTGCGATCAAGGCGCCACAAGGTAAGGCTGCAGTTGATGCCAAGGCGGCGGAGGCGCTTGACCAGCCGTTTAAGGCGTGCCCGATCGTCCTCTACGCCGTGCAGATGCAAATGGGTGGGCGGTACGGCGCCCGTGTTGTCAATCGACTGTTGCGGCCCGCTTGTCGATGTCATCATTCTATCCCCATCCGCTGCCAATTTGCCGATGATCGCCGGAACCAGCGACGGTTATGGGCACTATTCTTCGCAGCACCTCAAGATAAATCATTCCGATGTACTTGGTTTGGACCATCGCTTCTCATTTGATCTGAATGGTTATGCTGAATGAATGGCCATCACTAGCTGAGCACCGCGAGAACGCTGCCCATCCCGAAAGGGCCAATGTCCCGACCTGGGGAAAGGGCATAAGTGTATCCACGGATGGCTGCTACCGACATAACCGGACGTTCCCAAGAGCGACGCCGACCGGCAGGAATGTCCCAGCCGGCGCATACCGCTGTCGACCCTTTGTCGCCATTCAGCGCCCGATTTGGGATTCCCAGCAGCAGACGTTCCGCTTTTCCAGCAGCTGCCGACCAGCGCCGATCGTTCACTTGATCTCCGGCAAATATCCGATCCTGACGCGAAGCCGCCGATCGATCTGATTAAAGCGGGCGATCAGCAACGCGCCTCAATGACTGTCGTTGCGATCAGGTTTTGGAAGCCAAAACCTTCCGTTCCGGGCATGGCCGCTAGCCATCACGCCCTAACAAACCACTCGGCTGCAAAACCTTAAAGTATAGTTGGTCTAGCTTGCCAGTATTCTCTCTAGCCTTGATACGTTAAATCCCGGACAGCATGCGAGCTATCCGAACCGCGTATCTGTCGGTCATTCCCGAGGTGAAGTCGGCGAGCGCGTGCAGAGCCTGACCAGCGTCGCTGATGTGGCGTATGTCGAGGTCGAGCGCACGGACCAGTTGAACGTTGTGGGGCTTGAGCTTTTCGGATTTCCAGTTGGCGCTCGCAAGATCCTGGAAGACGGGCATGACGCCGGACATTACGTTCTCGATCACGCGGCGGCCGGATACTTCCAGCTCGGTTTTGCGTCGGGCCGTAAACACTTCATCTCTCGAGAGCGTCTCCATCTCGTTAAAGACGGGGCCCATCGTGCCGGCGTCGCACAGCGAGCCCGAGAATTCGCCCGCCATGATCGCGTCATAATTGGTCTTGAACGCCTCGAGGCAGGCGTTGACGGCCGCACCGATGCTTATGGCGCGCAGCATGGCGATGTGCTCCGCCTGATTCAGGTCGGAGGCGTCCTTGTTAGAATTGCCCGTGGCCTTGAGGAGTAGCTGCTTGACGGTCTCGAAAGGGAGCTCACCGGTGGTGAACGCGTCCTCCAGATCGACTATATTGTAGCAGATGTCGTCAGCCGCCTCGACGATGAACACCAACGGATGCCGCTTCCACCAAGTCCCTGAATCATGGGTCAGCCGGGGAAGGCCGAGCGTGTCGGCCGCATCGAGGAACAGGTCGACCTCTGAGCGAAATAAGCCGAATTTCTTCAGTCCGATGTAGGGGGCCTTTCCCTTGCCCACGATGGCTGCCTGGACCGCCGCGGAGACGGGGTACTTCGTGAAGGCGCCGAGCATTGCCTTGGAGAGCCGCATGCCGCCCTGGTTGCGATACATCTCCAGCCGCGTGATGATGCGAAAGCCCTGCGCGTTCCCTTCGAAGTCGATGAACTCGGCCCTGTCCGGCTTCTCTACGTCCGCCATCATGCCTTTCGGATCGGCGAAGCGCTCAGCGAACCAAGCGCCCATCGCCTTCTCACCCGAGTGGCCGAATGGAGGATTGCCGATGTCGTGAGCTGCGCATGCCGCCTGGACGACGCTGGCGAGGTCGCTCGATATTCCGCGCTCGATCCGGCCAGTCTCCTCAAGCCAAGCGCCGATCCGCATCGCCAGCGAACGGCCGACGCTGCTGACCTCTACGGAGTGGATCAGGCGATGGTGAACATGGTCGTGCTCGTAAAGCGGCTGGACCTGCGTCTTGTTAGCGAGGCGGCGAAAAGGCGCCGAGAAGACGATGCGGTCATGGTCCTGGACGAAGATCGATCGATCGGGCTTCTGCTCGTACCTGCTATCGCCGAGGCGTTCGCTGCAAAGCAGCATCTCCCAGTCCATATTTGTCGCCCCTTGTCCCGCTACAAGCGTCGAATCGATACCCTAACGTCACCATACCGCCAAGCCCAGACTCCGACGTTCCGCATCGAGGGTGAGAATCCCCGGTGTAAGCAGCTGCAACGCCAGCAGCACGAGCTGAAGCGCCCCTGCGGAGGATCGATCGCCTCAACGTTGATGTTTGGGCGTGACCCGCCTCGGCACACCGAGACATGTGAAGCAGTGTTGAAATCCGGCGGATTGCCCCGCCGGGTTCCGTTGCCCACGGCGCTTACTTTCCGTTTCGACCTATCCAGCCAACCACGCGACGAAGCCAGTTCGGCTTCAACACAACCTCGGCGACCGGGACGCCGACTGCTGCCTCAGGTATCTGAGCCTGCGGCATGACCTGTGGACTCGGCTCAGTATCGTAGAAGCGTGCTTTGGCGCTCCGATCCCGCTTTCTCTCGGCTTGGACCTGCTTATCCGACCACGGCGGCGCCTCGATCACCTTGTTCTTGCGGATAACGTAATGGGACCGACACGGCAGCGTCCAACTTCCCACTGACGGATGAAGCGAGATCGCCTCACCATCATATACGATGTTCCAATCCGTTGGCGTAAGCGGCGTCACGATCTCCTCACCGCAGCCGCAACAGCAGCTGTGCGCAACGCTCCCATATTCGATCGACACATAGAGAATTCCTGGTTCCAGCGGCTCCGGAAACTCCTCTACGAATCGATGCTCGAGGCGATGGTACCGCATTATGACTGATCCTCGTTCAATAGCATGTTGCCGTCCAGCGTGTAGGTCGAATGGTGCTCACCCTCGAGATCGCAGTAAAAACCGCACAGCTTCTTCCACCTGATTACCGCAAGAACTGCATTGAGCGCGTTGAGATCGGCAACCTGGATGTTCGATGCGTAGAGATCGTCAGCGCCCCCACCTGCAAGCGGAATGCGCTGCGGCGTATCCGCCTTTGCTCGCTGTTCCGTGGTGCTCGTGGTCACCCTGAGGATGCCCGTCAAACCGGCATCACCCAGTTCAAGCCCCATGCCGATGTCGACGAAGGTCGCCCCCTGCTGGCTGAGGCGCCCGACGATTGCGGCCTTCGCCTCTCCGGCATCAAGGCTGAGGAACGCGAAATCGATGCCGTCCAGCAGGTCGAGGTTAGTGTTGGTGACGGCCTCCGGCACCGCCACGATGCCACGGTGCATCCGCTCGTAGATGCGCTTGTAATAGTCGACCTTCAGCGGGGCATCCCGCAGTTCCTCCAGACTGGGAGCACCCGGCGCACGGAATGCGTTATGCTGTAGGAACTCGTCGGCATCAAACAGGCGGATCTCCGCCACTGGGGTTTTGGCCACCAAGTCGAGGATGTAGCTGCCGGAACCACCAAGACCAATGATCGCGATCTTCAGACCGAGAAAACGCGCGGTCAACGCGCCGATCCCAACCCGATCCGATGCAGTCTCTACATAGTTAAATACGCTGTCAGCGTCCTCCTCCTCATCGAGCGCGCGGTAGGAGCGCGCTGTCACCGTCTCGTCAATCACAGCAGCCGGGCCCGCAATGATCGACGCATAGGTGGTCATCTTGTGATGATAGTCACTGTACCCCTCCGCCGGCTTACTGGAGAAGGCATGCTTGGCCGTGAGCCCATTTCCTAACTGGAAATGATGGGTTTGGTGTGCGATCGCCGAGATGGGCTTGCCGTTTGCATGACACGGATACTCACCATCGAAGTGGATGACATGGGTATCCGGCTGCCGTGTCTGATCGCCGGCCAGTGCTAGGCTTGAGATAAGAGTGCCTCTGCGGACCGATCGGTCCGCAGCGACGTATGGAACTTCGCGCATCACAAGGAAGCCCCCGATCACCTGCACGAGATAACCTTCCTCGCGCAGACGCGCGAGGTCGGAATTACGACTGAACAGTGCGCGTGACATTGAACACAGTCCCCTTCTTGACTTCGATATTGCCGCCCGCCCCAAGTTCGCCAGCGTGGGGCTTTGATGCGGCTTTGCGGTAGGTCATGGAGAAAACGACGTTCGGATCATGCGGACCCGGAAAGGCGAGTTCGACGATCTGTTCGAACGCAACGTTGGCCTGGGGCACCATGCGCTTGCGTGTATTAACGATAATCTCGATTTCCGACGGCGGCAGTGCGGCAGTGAAGAAACGTTCGATGCCGGGCTCGTTGAGATCGATCAGGTCGTTTGCCTCGATCAGCCGATCGGTCCCGCCACGGACCTGGAGATAGACTCCTTCGCCTTCGCTAGGCCTCGCGAGCTGCGCGAGGACGTGGCCGCTGATACCTGGCTTACCCCATCGAATCTCGTCGTCGTTGACTTCGAGCTTGAAGTCGCGGTCCGTGAGAAACGCGACGAACTGCTCGGCGCCCTTGCCCCGTAGGTCGAACTGTTCGTTGAGACGAACATCCTCGAAGTCACCCGAAGCGAGGATTGCGAAGAGGCTGTATCCGCGATTAGGTTCGAGCCCCGCAGCCTCCAGGATCTGGCTGCCGACAGGGATGGGGTCGGGGATCAGCAGAGGCTGGAATTCGAGATTATCCTGCGCGAAGAGAATGCGGTAGGCCGCTGCGGGACGGAGCGGCCGGTCGCTCCGGATGGCGTCGCCGACGTCATCGAAGTCGATATTGTCGTTGGTAGTCATTGTTAGAAATCCTTTCGTTCTTGGCCGGTTCAACCGGCTACGAAAGGTCAATCGGTGTCGGGTCGGCGAACCGGAAAGGCCGCGTCAAAAAACTTTCGACAGGCTGCCGGTAGGGATTTCACCGCATACGAAGAACGCAGGACAGCGCGGACACACGCGCTGCGTTGGCTTAGATGGGAACCGTCCTGAGCGGATGTCCGCCATCACGTCAGCCAGAGTGCTGCGCCGACTGCCCAGCACCTTTGACGAGAGTGAGAGTGGACTGACGGTTCCACTGGAGAGATGCACGACCTCGACGGCGGACGAGGGATGATTGTCCGCGACCGCGAGCAACGCGATTGCAGCGCCGAGATCTTGGGTGTCCGCCTTGCGGTGCACACCGGTGCGCACCCGCTGAAACTTCCTCATTCCCCTAGCGTCCGTCAGGACGTCATCCGGTGTAAATACGATCTGGTCAGATCCGACGGCCAATACCAAGGCGGACGGAGCCTCGGCTACATGGGCGGCGCGCAAAGCCCTGAAGCTCTGCACCAGCTCCATTGCAACCTCACGGAGTTCAACGAAGCTCCCAACCGCGTCCAAGCCCTGATCGTCGCATGCTTGCTCGATTATTGCGCGTAGTTCAGCTTCGTTGGCGAAAGCCAGCCTGCCCCTCACGATCGCGCGGACGACAGAACGCGCCGCCTCATGCATCCGCATGAAATCCGTTTCCGTGCGCCGCCCCCCGATCCCCAGAACGTGCGTATAAAAGAAGCGACGCTTGCACTTATCCTTTTCTAGCATCGCGATCTGCGATTCCCGAAAGCGCATCGGCCCCTCGATCTCCAGCGCAACCGGCAGGCTTTCGGGCGCGGGCTCCAGCCTGTTCCGCAAGGTTGGTTCGGAGCGTGCGACCCCCGAGCCGAGGCGGTCCAAGAACGCGGAGAGCGGTCTTCTGGCACCGTCGCTCCTTGCCTTCGCCGCATATAGGAACAGGCGGTCGCGAGCTCTCGATGTCGCAACGTAGAAAAGGCATTCCCTCTCTTCGGCATCGCCAGCGCGCAATGCCTCCCTGACATCGCCCGAGACTGCGGCAATCACTCCCTCGGGCGGAAGGCACTGGGGCGCCTTCGCAGTCCCTGGCAATGTGTCGGCGTTCAGCCCGGGCAGGTGAACGCAATCAAACTCAAGCCCCTTCGATCCATGGATCGTCATCAGCCGCACAGCATCCAGCCCCTGCGCCGCTGCGGGAAGCTGTCGAAGATCTCGGTCATCGCCGATCGCCACTAGGCGACGGACGCGATCGAGGAAGCGCGGTACCGGTTCACCAGGCCCCTTCGGCTGAACGCGGACAAAGTTCATCAGTTGCCAGAACGCAATCCCCTTCGCCCGCTCGGTGATGGACGAGGCCACAGCGATGCGTGCGGCGATCCTCGTTCGATCAAGGAGCAGCGTGCTGAGCAACTGCCATGGTGGCGTGTCCGCGTCGAAGTCCCACAAGGCATCGGCAAGGCGGTCGAGAGCGCGCCGACCGCAGTCGGAGATGGGCAGGATCGCCCGGCGCTGCAGCCAGTCGAGTGGCGCACCGTCCGTAGCACGCAACTCCTCGAGCACCGCGCCGACGTCGGCCAACGACATCTCGAACTCCGGCATCGTCGCTACCCGCACCAGCCCCATCGCGCGAGGGTCCGACAGTAGCGAAAACACGGCCAATAGATCCTTCACCTCGGGGCGCTCGAACAGGCTGCCCAGGAAAAGGACCGGAATGTCCATGCGCTCAAGATCCCGCGCGATCTCACCCAGCCGCTCGTTGCCGGTGCAGAGCACCGCCTGCTCGCGGTAGGGAATGCCCGTCTTCTTTATGTCGCCGATTGCGTCTGCGATCCCGGCAGACTGTTCTTCCTTGCCCGCCAGCAGTCGCAGCTCAACCGGATTGCCGCTGCGCCCGCGATTGGCCTTGAGGAAGGACGGCCCGCTGCTTGCAGTCATCCCGTTCGCGAAGGACGAGTAGACCGAGACCACCTCCTCCACAGAGCGATAGTTTATCTCGAGTCGACTGGAACGCGCGCCGGGGAAGTCGTGCGATGCGAACATCGCCGTGCTCTGTGGCGAGGCGCCGCGGAATCGATAGATCGACTGGCGGGCATCCCCAACCACCCAGAGATTTGCTCCAGACGGACGGAGCGCCTTCAGCAGGCGAACGCTTGCACGGTTCACGTCCTGATACTCGTCCACCAGAATGTGATCGTATCTGTCGGCAATGGTCTTCGCGATGTCGGGCCGCCGCTCGAAGAGTTCGACCGGACGCGCGACGAGGTCACCGAAGTCGAGCGCCCTGTGCGAGCGCTTCAGGCGTTCGTAGACTTCATATACCTGCCCGACCTCAGCGGCTTCTAGCGCCCGTCCGTACTTCGGCTCGACACCGCCCGCCGCGGACTTCATCTCCTCCGCAAACTTAGCGTAGGCCTCGGGTCCTACCACCTCGTCCTTTGCCCGGGATATGGCAGCTAGGATGTCCCCGATCAGCTGCGTTGGATTGTATAGGTCCCGATAGTGTACGAGACCGAGGCGAGGGAACTCAGCCTCGAGCAGCTCTACGGCCTCCACTCGATCCATCATCCGTGGATTGGAAGGTAGATCGAACTCGTCGCTCAGCCGTCGGATCAGGTCGAGGCCGAAGGCATGGAAGGTACCAATCCACATGGCGGCCGCCTTATCCGGCTCTTTGTCGGCGATGCGCTCCGCCATCTCCCCAGCCGCTTTGTTTGAGTAGGTCAGCACGAGGATGCGTCGCGGATCCACTTTCTCGTCGAGCAGCTGAACGACGCGAGCCGTTAGGGTCTGGGTCTTTCCCGTGCCCGGACCGGCTTCGAGCAGATAAGGTCCACCACGATGCTTGGCTGCATCCGCCTGAGCTTTGTTCAGCCGGTGCTCTTTCTTTACCTTGTCGATAGAAGTAATGACAGGGAGTAACAAAGCATCGAACAGCTGCTGCGCCACCACCTCCGCTGGAGCGCCCATCCGCAATGCGATGTCAGACGCGGACAGGTTCTCGTCGACGTGCATCCGACGAACGAGATCGCGGGGAAGCAGGAACTCACGGGCGAAGAGGTCCATCTGCACTTCGCGGCGCTGCCGTCGACCGTAGTCAACGACACGATCGATGCCGGTAGGCGAAGGCTCAGAAGCCCGGGTCATTTCAGAATTGAGGGCAGTTGGCGGAACTCCCGCATCGCCAAGTTCGTGATGGCCGATCTCGTGCGCGACGAGGAACGCCTGCTCAAAATCCGTGCCCGCGTCCTCATGGATGATCAAGTCGTCCTCCGGGATCAACGTCGCCCGGCCGTTGTCCAGGCTTGCGTGACCGGGAGTGGCCTTCTCCACATCAAGTCCTCGGCGCGCTGCCTCGCCGACCGCGAAGGCGTAGGGCTGCGTCGGGTCGAGGCCCCGCGCCAGTGCTGCACCATGCAGTTCAGAGGCCCGGCGTCTGCCGAGTTCGATGGCGTCCACAGTTCAGACGTCCGCGAGCAGTCTGGCGCGATCCTGTTCGGATACGCCGGCTCCGATAAGTATCTCCTCAAAGCTGACCTGCTCAATTTCACCCGGCTTGCCGTCAGATTTATGCATCCGACCTAGCGAAGCCTGTACTGGCCCGACCATCGCATTGATGACATGCGCCGGTGGAAGATCTAACTCGTCGGCGAAGATCCGAACCACGGGACCCGGAACGGTCTGGGGAATCACCCTATGCTCGCGGAAGCACGTGACCACCTGCCGCGGCACGCCGAGCCGCTTAGCCACAGCCTTTCCGCGCTCGCCCGTGAGCGTCTGGAAGGGGTCAGTCGACGGTGACTGCGGGGAGGCTGCGGCATGGCTGATCCACGCTGCATCAATGCGCGACAGCACGGGTCCGCTGAGCGGTGCATCGGAAGGCTCCTCGCAGGTGGTGGCCATGCGCGATAGGTCGATAAGCTGCGCCGCGTACTGAGGGTAATCCCGCAGATAGTTCTGTAGGATAAGTGACCCTTGGTCGGCCTCCATCATGAACTGTTCGAGGACCTCATCAAGGTCCGGTGTGATATCGCGGGAATTCATCATTGGTCCCCAATTTGGAACAGCGCCACAAGCGTCTTAACGGCGCGGGCCCTGTATGTTCGAACGGAGCGATCCGAGCATCCTAGCGCCTTGGCGATGGTCATGACCTCGGGGTCCTTGGATTCAGTTGGCCACCCGAGCAGCGACAGGTGCATGGTCCTGCTTTGTTCCAGTGGTAGGGTATCAATCGCCTCATACAGGCGATCCCGGAAGAGCGGGTCCGAAAAAATATCGCCCGCGAGTTGATCGGCTCTGAACTCCGCCACTGCCGCTTGGTCGCCGACACCGTCCTCTTCCAACGAGGCTGTTCGGCTCTCATCCCGCCAGGCTTGGTCCTGAGCGTCGAGCCGCATGCGCTTAACCGCCATGTCGAAACGGATTTCGAAAAAATCCAGCTTATCGCCAGGCGTTTGCTTGTCCTCGAGGAGCATTTCCGCGAAGCGGTCGAAGACCGAATTCCGGATCTTTTCCTTCACATGGTCGATTGTTCCGTTTGCCCCTTCCGCACGCGGCAGTGATCGCCAGAGCCGCTCCAGCAGCACCTTGTAGAGCCTTTGGAACCATCCGTCAGAGTTGTCCCTTCTGCTTGCGCGAATGTGGTGGAGAAGGCATTCGCTGGATACGAAGTCGGGATTGGAGCGATCCTTAATGGCGGCTCTACGAAGCAACTCGTCACGTGAGACGAGCGCCAAGCGCTCCAGGGCAGCCGTTACCTCCGGAGGGCGCTCATAGAGCTCTCCTGCTTTCGATCGCTTGATGAGCGGAGTGATCAATTTGCTCTCCATTCGCCGCGTTCAAAACGAGCACGGTATGAACACAATCGGACCGACGGCAGGAAACCGGAAAGGCAACGCTCCTCTCGAGAATTTTCTGCGGGTTTTGCGATGGTGGCGCGATCCACGAGCAGATTGTCCCCGACGATATTGAGCAAAGCTGAGTTCCAACTTTCGGAACGCCGCTGGAGAGCGGACCGCGAACGTTCGTGTATGACCTGACTTGCAGTCGACCTCATGCAACGCGATCCAGGTCAATGATATTAGCAAGGCCTTTCACCGCCATCGGTTCGGCCAACTCACGGACGCTGCGATGGTGAGTGAACAATAGCACTTGGTTGGACTTGCCGAACTCGGCGAGCAGATCCAGTGTCGAGCGGCTGCGTTCATCATCGAAATGAACGAGGATGTCGTCAGCGATGAAGGGTAGCGGCTCTGTCGCTCCGCCGTAATTCTCAAGGCTTGCCAGTCGGAACGCGAGGAAAAGCTGATCGCGGGTGCCATCGCTCATGGTGGCAACCGAAGCCTTCCCCCCATTGGCCCGTCGTCCGACCACGACTGGATGCCCTTTGTCGTCAATATCGGTTTCGATCCCTGTAAATTCTCCCAGCGTTGTCGCTGTGAACAGCTCGCCCGCCCGCTGAATGAGCGGATCTTGCTGTTCGGCGCGGATCGTTGCCATCGCCGATGTCACCAACTCGCGCGCCAATGAAAGCTCGAGATAACGCTCGAGGGCGAGATGCATCTGCGCAGTCGCAGATTCCCGCTCGGCCACCGCATGGTTGACCTCGCTCTGGCTCGAATAGGCAGCAAGGTCATCCCGTGCGGCCTTTTCAGCGAGGATGGCCGCCTCGATTTCACTCTCGATTTCCGTGGCACGAGACGTTTGCTCGCCTAGCTCTGCGCCAACTTGGTCAAGGTCGCGTCCGCCCCATTCCGCGCGCAAGGCAGCAAGATCGAACTTGTCGCCAACGTCTATCGCAGTGCGCTCAGCCAAGGCGATGTTCTCGCACAGTTTGCCCCGCGCCTCGCACCGCGACGCCGCCCCCAGTATTGCGCCATCATTGCTGGCATCAAGCGACACTGATGCAGCGAGCGTGGTCAGTTGCTCCGTGGCGGTGACGAGGCCCCCCTGCGCCTGATCGGCATCGACCTTCGCTTCCTCAAAATCGGGAAGCAGGCCATCATATTGGGTCTGCACGGTAGCATTGTCGCCAAACCGTGCCAGCAGCATCTGCGCTGCAACCACGCAATCTTCGCTGACCTCGATTGCGAGCTCTGTCGCAAGGCTGCGGACATCTGCCGCAAGGCTCGCCTGGTCCTCGTCCATACGCTGCAATCGGTGGCGTGACTGACCAATCGCCGACAAAATCCCGCGGGCGCCCACCCATTCGGTGACCGCACTGTTGGCATTCGCTGGTGTAACGTCCGGTTTGAGACCTAGCGCCTTGGTTGCAGCCGGCCATGCTGCATCCCAAGCGCCCTGCGCGTCTGACAACTGCCGCAGCTCGGCCTCAGTCAGCTTGTGCTGCCGCAAGATGTCATCTCGATCACGCAGATTCCTGTTATGGTCGGCATGCGCTTGCTCGTGCCGGGAAATCGCGCTTTGCACCGTGCTGACCCGCGTTGCGAAAGACACCGTGGCATCGAGCTTGCGGCTCACCTCGATCCGCTCGAGCATTTCAAGGGTGGGCGCGAGCTGGGCCTCGTCGACAGTCAATGTATTCAGCTGCCCACGTTGCCGTTCGGCTTCGTCCAGCACCTGTTGCCGCGCCTGGGCAAATTGCAACAGCGATGCGAGTTCAGGCTGCCTGGTCAGAACGTCGGGAAAACCATTTGACCAATGGGCTTGGCGCGCTTCCACCAGGCCGGCAAGTGCAGATGTCTCGGCCTCGGCCGCTGTTACGGCGGCGTTCGCGTCCGCCACACGGCGCATCGCCTGCGCAAGCAATGCCGCCCGCTCTGCTTCCGCAGCGCGGCGATCAGCTAGTTCGTCTACGGACATGAGTGCAGCGTCAAACCTGTCGGCTGACTCAAGACG
>Ga0163161_10001426_pt1 | contig 17622 bp, 12 predicted proteins | sample S45metaG_FD_129847 | JGI IMG/M metagenome (GOLD analysis project Ga0163161, IMG submission 129847) | Switchgrass rhizosphere microbial communities from Kellogg Biological Station, Michigan, USA - S4-5 metaG | ecosystem: Host-associated > Plants > Roots > Rhizosphere > Soil | place: USA... | reverse complement strand
GACTTCCTTCAGATTCGCAGTCACCCACGACACCCTTGTCTCTAGCTAACACTTCCTACTGCTAAGCGTGTTCGGGACTCTAACCCTATAGTCGATTGCCATGCCCGGCGCACCACAAAAAAGGCCAGTGATTTTTCACTGGCCTTTACTATTTCATGTAAACTTACGAAGTTCTACCGGCTCTCGCCTTTCGAAACTTCGTAAGAAATTACTTACTCAGATACATTGATTTATCTTTATAAAGCTTGCGGAAGTAAGGATCTTCCAAATCTTTGATGAAACGGATCGCCTCACCGGTAGATTTCATTTCAGGACCTAACTCTTTTGCTACCTCCGGGAATTTCTCGTATGAGAAAACCGGTTCTTTAATGGCATAACCTTCAAGCTTGCGCACAATCGTAAAGTCTTTCAGTTTTGCTGCACCCAACATAATCTTTGCTGCGATGTTGATGTATGGCACATCGTAAGCTTTTGCGATGAAAGGAACCGTACGCGATGCCCTTGGGTTCGCCTCGATAACATACACCTTCTCATCTTTAATTGCAAACTGGATGTTTAATAATCCGATTACATTTAAAGCCTTTGCAATTTTGATCGAATATTCTTCCATGGCTTTAGTTACCTTATCTGATAAACTAAAGGTTGGCAATACGGCGAACGAATCGCCCGAGTGGATACCTGCAGGCTCAATGTGTTCCATCATACCTACAATGTGCACATCATCGCCATCAGAAATCGAATCTGATTCTGCTTCTTCTGCTCTATCCAGGAAATGATCGATCAACACACGGTTGCCCGGTAAATCGCCCAGTAATTTTACTACTGCCTTTTCAAGGTCTTCATCGTTAATGACGATGCTCATCCCTTGTCCGCCCAATACATAACTCGGACGAACCAACACTGGATAACCTACCTCGTTTGCTACAACAATTGCTTCTTCCGCATTCTCTGCAACACCATATTTTGGATAAGGAATATCTAATTCTTTCAACAAATCTGAGAAACGGCCACGATCTTCGGCGATATCCATGTTCTCGAAAGATGTTCCGATAATCTTGATGCCTTTTTCGGTTAATTTCTCAGCCATTTTCAAAGCCGTTTGTCCACCCAGTTGAACAATTACGCCGATTGGATTTTCAAGCTCAATGATTTCGCGGACGTGTTCCCAGAATACAGGCTCGAAGTACAATTTATCGGCCATGTTAAAGTCTGTAGAAACCGTTTCAGGGTTACAGTTGATCATGATGGCTTCGATACCTGATTCTTTTGCAGCCAATAAGCCGTGTACACACGAATAATCGAATTCGATACCCTGGCCAATACGGTTTGGCCCTGAACCCAAAACAATTACTTTTTTCCTGTCAGATGGAACAGATTCGTTTTCCTCTTCAAAAGTAGAGTAATAGTATGGTGTTTTTGCCGGGAACTCCGCAGCACAGGTATCAACCATTTTATATACCCTGTTAATTCCCAAAGCTTTACGGCGATCGTAAACCTCATCCTCGGTAACGTTTCCTAACAACCAGGCAATCTGAATATCAGAGAAGCCTTTTTGCTTAAGGTTAACAAAGAAATCCTGAGGGATATTGTTTAGCGAGTATCTTTTTAGTTCAGTTTCAAGCAATACAAGCTCCTGAATCTGGTTTAAGAACCATTTATCGATTTTAGTTACCTTACGGATCGACTCCAAAGGCACACCCATCGTCATGGCATCTTTTATTAAAAACAGACGGTTCCATGAAGCATGCTCCAAACCATCCATAATTTCATTAATGTTGCGGTTTTGTCTGCCATCGGCACCTAAACCTGCGCGGTTGATCTCTAAACTCTGACAAGCTTTTTGCAGTGCTTCGATAAAGGTACGCCCGATGGCCATTACCTCACCTACCGATTTCATCTGTAAACCAAGCTCTTTATTTGCGCCTTTAAATTTATCGAAGTTCCAGCGTGGTACCTTAACGATTACATAATCTAAAGTAGGTTCGAAATAAGCCGAAGTGGTTTTGGTAATCTGGTTTTCAATTTCATCAAGGTTGTAACCGATTGCCAGTTTTGCTGCAATCTTTGCAATTGGATAACCGGTTGCTTTACTGGCCAAAGCTGATGAACGCGATACACGTGGGTTGATTTCGATGGCGATAATTTCGTCGTTTGCAGGGTTAACCGAAAACTGAACGTTACATCCACCGGCAAAGTTGCCTATCGCACGCATCATTTTAATCGCCTGGTTACGCATTTCCTGGTAACAACGGTCAGATAAAGTCATTGCAGGAGCAACAGTGATCGAATCTCCGGTGTGGATACCCATCGGGTCGAAGTTTTCGATCGAACAGATAATGATTACGTTATCGTTGCTATCTCTTAATAATTCCAGCTCATATTCTTTCCAGCCTAAAACTGCTTTCTCTACGAGTACCTCGTGTGTTGGAGAAGCTTCTAAACCACGCTTTAGCGCTGCATCGAATTCTTCTTTCTTATGTACAAAACCTCCACCAGAACCACCTAAGGTATATGACGGGCGGATTACCAATGGATAACCGATTTCTTGTGCCGCTTCCTTGCCTTCTAAAAATGAGTTGGCAATTTTAGATTCTGCAACACCTACACCGATATCAACCATTAACTGGCGGAAAGCTTCACGGTTTTCGGTTTTTTCGATCGCCGCAACGTCTACACCAACAACTTTAACCCCGTATTTTTCCCAAACACCGCGTTCTTCAGCTTCTTTACATAGGTTTAGCGCGGTTTGGCCTCCCATGGTAGGAAGTACTGCATCTATTCTAGGTAAATCTGCAGAGTCGATATGCTCTTGTAAAATAACCTCTATTGAATCAACAGTTAGCGGACGCAGGTAAACATGGTCACCGATAACCTTATCCGTCATGATGGTAGCCGGATTGGAGTTGATAATGGAAACGGTAATTCCTTCTTCTTTTAAAGAAAGAGCCGCTTGCGAACCCGAGTAATCAAATTCACAGGCTTGGCCAATAATAATTGGTCCAGATCCGATAATCAGTACTGAGCGAATGGAAGTGTCTTTAGGCATGATAAAGCTTAAACAATAATTAAAATTCTAAAGTGTTGGTTCTTTTTGGAACCTTGAAAGCAACGAGATTTTGTGCTTGTAAGAAGAAAAATCCCAACTGTTCTGTCGGGATGCAAAGATACATCTTTAGAGGGATTTTAAGCTGATTTTTTTAAAATAAAAAAGAGGGTTTATAATGTCCTCTTTTTAAATTTTTCTTTTGCAAAAAGCACTACTGCTGTAATTTAATTTCGCCTAAATCTGTCGTGGCACTATCTTTAACGGCAACCTTTTCTATCACGGCATCTTTATATGGCGCATTGGCTTTTACAACCACCGTATAAACGCCTTCTTTAAGGTTGGTAAAAGTAAAAACGCCCTGACTGATTTGTGCTTTCAGCGTGTCTGTTGCAGCTACAAGCGAAACCGAAGAAACGGCATCCGCTGGACTGATTTTTCCGATTATTCCGCCCAATTTAATATTCGTAAAAGCAATTGCGCCTAAAGCAAATACAATTAAAAGGGATAATACAACACATATCTTTTTCATGATATAACGTTTTAGTTGTTGATGTCTTAAATAAATAACACCATTCTATACAAATAGTTTTAAATAATGAACACCTGAATTACATAATGTACTATAAATTATACACGGCTGTCGAATGCTAATGTATAACCTTAGCTGAAATGTTAATTATTGTTAAAAGAATTTACCAATAGTGGCGCTATACGTCAGAATTAAGTCACGAAGTTGTGATGATCGAAATATTGGCAATAATGTTGTACTAAGCAGAACATATATGCGTTTTGTATATACTTTAGAAAAAGATCTAAAGCTTCCTCCGCGGATTAGTTACCCGCCATGAGGATTTCTTCATAAATAGTTTGTTTGGTTTATTATCCGGTTAGAGGAGCCCTCCTCAACCGGATTTTTTCTTTTAAAGCTTTTTCCTTTACATTTGGTTATCGTGAATAAAAACATCAAAAAGATTGCCGTTGTTGGCCCCGAGAGTACAGGAAAATCTACCATATCCCAGTTGTTGGCGAAATATTATAAAGTTTCGTGGGTGCCAGAATATGCCCGTTACTATTGTGAGAACCTGGTTGCCGATTATACATTGCAAGATGAAATAAATATGTACTATGGCCAGGTGGCTTTGGAAGACGCCATTTTAGTAACTTCTGAAAGCGACTTCATTATCTGCGATACAACTTTCGTTACCGTTAAAATATGGAGTGATGAAGTACTTGGCGAAACCCCAGAGATTGTGTTAAATGCCTTGCCTAAAAGAACATACGACCTGTATCTGTTAATGGATATCGATTTGCCCTGGCAAGATGACCCATTACGTGATTTTCCTGATAAACGCGAATATTTTATGCAGGTTTGGCACAAAGAGCTTAAGGCCTTAAACGCTAATTATAAAGTTATTGGCGGATTGGGGGAAGAAAGGATCGCAAATGCGGTTAATACCGTTGATGAGTTTTTGGGGAGATAGGAGATCAGGCAGGATTTCTCTTTTTTTGGAAATGTATTGATTGTGGTATATGGCTGCCGACAGTCCCGCCATCCGCTTTACTCATCCCGACTGATGTCGGGATTTCGTGTTCGCTGCTGTCGGGTTTATTGAACAAGGGATCGTTACCATGGCGTATAACACGACTGCCGATTTTTCCATCGGAAGAAGAAACGGAACAGGGCTAAAGATGCCAAAGGCCCAGAGCCATCCATTTCCAAATCAACAATAACTAAATTGATATGCATTTTGTGTTTTTGCAGACAACAGTCTATATTTTTCTACGATTTTAAAGTTCAGCTGTCAAATTTCTGATAAAACGGGCGATTAAAGCTAACAACTCTTCTTATTGCTAAATATTTTCTACATTTGTCCCATCATTAGGGGTGCCTTGTTTGTATAAACACAAAAACAGGCTGAGATCATACCCATTTTATAGGTGAAAGGTAGAAGGCAAAAGGTGAAGGGTAAAACCCTAAGCCCTGAGCCCTAAATCCTAAGCCTTATAAATGCACCTGATCCGGGTAATGCCGGCGTAGGGATTGGAGTTATGGAAGTTTAACTGAAATCGGGGAAACCCCTTTTTCCGATGGGTTTAACTAAAAACAATCAGATTGAAAAATTTACTTTTTGCAGCATTTGTTGCAATGTTGCCTTTCTTTGCATCGGCACAGATTTCTGTTACCGGTAAAGTAACAGACCAAAACCAGCAGGCCCTTCCGGGTGCTACGGTTAAATTGAGAAATCAAAAAACGGCTGTAGTTAGCGACGCGAATGGGAACTACACGATCACAAACCTGAATATCGGAAAATATACCCTTGTAGTGAGTTATGTAGGTTACAAAACCATCGAAAAAACTGTCGAGCTTAATCAGAATACCACAGCAGATTTTAGTCTCTCACCCCAAAATTTCCTGGCTGATGAGGTTGTGGTAAGCGCAACGAGGGCATCTAAAAATTCGGCAACAACTTTTCGCAATTTAGACAAGGCCGAACTGGCGAAGAACAACCTGGGACAGGATCTTCCATATTTATTAAACCAAACGCCCTCCGTTGTGGTCAGTTCTGACGGCGGAACCGGAATTGGTTATACCGGAATGAGGATCCGTGGTAGCGATGCAACCCGGATTAATGTAACCTTAAACGGAATCCCGCTTAATGACGCAGAGAGTCAGGGCAGTTTTTTTATCAACCTGCCAGATTTAGCATCATCAGTTGATAATATACAGATTCAACGTGGGGTAGGCACCTCCACAAATGGAGCCGGTGCATTTGGCGGAAGTTTAAACATTCAGACCACAACGCGCAGAGATTCTGCTTATGCCGAACTGAACAATACTTATGGTTCTTACAATACCTGGAAAAATACGGTTAGTGTGGGTACAGGTTTAATCAATAATAAATTCACCTTCGATGGCCGTTTATCGCGGATTAAATCTGATGGTTATGTAGACCGCGCATCGTCTGACCTTAAATCTTTCTTTGTTTCCGGTGCCTACTATGGCAAAAAAGATATTCTCCGCGCCAATGTTTTTAGCGGTACAGAAAAAACATACCAAGCCTGGAACGGAATTGGTGAGGTAACACTTGATACCAACCGCAGGCATAACGATTTCACCTACGATAACCAAACCGATAATTATCAGCAAGATCATTATCAATTGTTCTATACCAGAAATTTAAGTGATCAACTGGTTGCCAATGCAGCACTTCATTACACTTACGGAAGAGGTTACTACGAAGAATATAAGGATAAACAAAGTTTATCCGATTACGGAATCCCTGCAGTTGTGCTTGGGGGGGTAACACAGGATGAATCAGACTTGGTAAGAAGGCTTTGGCTGGATAACGATTTTTATGGCCTTACCTATTCCTTAAACTATACACCAAAAAACAACTTAAACTTTACTCTGGGCGGCGCCTACAATGAATATAAGGGAAGACATTTCGACGAGGTGATTTGGGCGCAGTTTGCCAATTACGAAGGGAGCGGGTCTATCCGTCACCGGTACAACGATAACGATGCTTTTAAGTCTGATTTCAATATTTTTGGAAGGGCAAATTATCAAATTGATCAGTTTAGTTTATTTGCCGATCTTCAATACAGAAGGGTTTATTATTCATATTTTGGACTAGATCCGGATGGAACACCCGCGCAACAAAATGCAGCATTAAATTTCTTCAACCCAAAGGCAGGTTTAACCTATAATTTTAACGATAAAAGCAATGTATATGCCTCTGTTGCCATTGGCAATAAAGAACCAAACAGAAATGATTTTACAGATTCAGATATCAACAGCAGACCTAAACCCGAACATTTAACAGATGTTGAAGCTGGCTATCGCACACAGTTTTCTACACTTTCTTTTGGCTTAAATGGTTTTGCCATGTTCTATAAAGATCAGCTGATCAATACCGGAAAATTAAATGATGTTGGCGGACAAACACGTCAAAACGTTCCGGATAGCTATCGTGCAGGTATAGAATTTGATGGAAAATGGCAAATTCTTAAAAACCTATCCTGGGCTGCAACAGCAACTTTGAGTAGAAACAAAATCAAGAATTTTGAAGAATACATTTACGATGAAGACCCCACAGCAGCTACCCCAGTAATCATTAACCATTACAAGAATAGCACCATTGCTTTTTCCCCATCCATAATTGCTTCTAGTGAAATCAATTACAATGTATTGAAAAATGCAAGTGTAGCTTTGTTGACTAAATATGTGGGCAAACAATACCTTGATAATACATCGGCCGACAGCCGCACACTATCGGCTTTCTTTGTGAATGATATCCGTTTAAGCTATAATACATCCTTTGCGGCTGTAAAGAACGTGGGTTTGAGTTTGCTGATCAATAATGTATTTAGCACCTTATACGAAAGCAATGGGGGTACGTATCCCTATCTTTTTAATGGCGATTTAAGCCGTTCAAATTATTATTACCCACAAGCTACCCGCAACTTTTTGCTAAGTTTGAATGTGAAGTTTTAAATCTATCATTCAGCGTTGACAACTTTACAGGCAACCCGCCTGTAAAGTTGTCAACTCGAATTCCTAAAGCTAAAAAAAGGATCGTCATTGCAGCGCACGCTTGCCATGACGATTTTGTTTATATTGGCATCCTGAAATCTTAAAATTCTTTAATCTTAATCATCCTGACCCGCGGCAGTTATGAAATACATCGAGAAACTTCATTACATCACACACGACATCCCACATCTAAGCCATATCGAACAGGTACAATTGGCTTGTGAGGCCGGGGCAAAGTGGGTCCAATATCGCTGTTTGAGCAAAACCGATGAAGCACTCTTACAGGACATTAACACCATAGCAGAAATTTGCGATGATTGGGGCACCACCTTAATCGTTACCGATCATATCCACTTCAATGGAAAGGCCGATATTCAGGGTTTCCACATCGAAGATATGGATGCCGATATTATCGCCCTGCGAAAATTAGTCGGTAACGACATTACGCTTGGAGGTTCTGCAAATACCATCGAAAATTTAATCAGACTTGCAAATGAAGGTGCCGATTATGCTGGCTATGGTCCATATGCCGTAACCGAAACCAAACCCAATAATTATACCCTTCTCGGAATCGAAGGTTATCAAAATGCTGTTAGGGAATTAAAAGATCAAAAGATCCATCTTCCGGTGCTTGCTGTGGGTGGCGTTAAAACCTACGATGTGGAAGCGCTGATGCAAAGCGGTATTTATGGAATTGCCGTCTCTGGAGCGATTAATTTTGCTGATGATCCTATAGAAGCCTATCAGGATTTTTACAGTTTAGTTAAAGAAAGTGCTGTGAATTAACATTTTATAATTTGAAGCCCGCTGGATATTTTTTAGTTTTGGAATAAACCCTAACAAATATGTCAGAAAACGCTCTTCAAACCAACATGACCTGGAATATTTATAAAAAAATCGCTTTCAGGTTTTTCTTTCTCCTGCTACCTCTTTTTATTCTCCTGAACAATAACGGGGCTTTTCCTTTTATATCTGGCCTACTACAGCTGCCTGGTCTGGTACTGCACCATTTAATTCCATGGTTTTCGAAAAATATCATTCATTATAACTACGATTTTACAATCACCACCAACGGCAGTGGAGATACGTCTTACGATTGGGTACTATTGCTCTTTATGTTTCTGGTTTCGGTAACCGGCTGTATCATCTGGTCGGTTTTAGACCGTAAGCGTAAAAGCTACAATGCGGCATATTATTGGCTCGTGGTGCTGGTGAGGTTTTATCTGGCCTTTACTTTAATATTATACGGTTTAATAAAAGTAATCAAACTCCAATTCCCGGATCCTTCCCTAAACAGGCTTTTACAGCCTTTTGGCGATGCCTCGCCTATGGGCCTGGCCTGGACATTTCTGGGTTTTTCGAAGGGATACAATACTTTTATGGGCATTGTAGAGGTTTCTGCTGTTTTATTATTATTCCGCAGAACGGTAGTGGTAGGCGCCTTTTTAGCGCTGGCGGCAACTGCACACGTGATGTCGATGAATTATTTTTTCGATGTGCCTGTAAAACTACTCTCTACTGCACTTGTGGTAATGAGCCTTTTTATCCTGGCACCCCACTTCTTAAAACTATACCGCTTCTTCATCAGATATGAAAACCAGCAGCTCGATAAAATGTACCGGCCTGCCTTTAAAAAGCGATGGCTTTACCTTTCGGCTTATACCTTAAAATATCTCTACATCACTGCCGGGATAGTTGCTATGCTATACACCTTTATCCAACAAACCAAAACTTACGGCAGTGCGGCACCCAAACCATTTTTATATGGCATTTATAATGTAGAAGACATGAGGCTTAAAGACAAAACACTGCCACCGCTAACCACCGACAGTATCCGTTGGAAACAAATGGTGATCAGTTATACCGGTTATGCGCGGGTAAAAAAAATGAACGATAGTACGGTTAATTTCACTACTGTTTTTGATCAGAAAAAGAAAGAACTGGTATTAAAATCTACTGCTAAAGATTCTTCAAAATATGTGTTAAACTACCGTGCCATCGGAAAAGACAAGCTGGTTTTCTCTGGCCTGAGCGATAAAGATCCGATATCAGTAAGCTTTAAACGAAAAGACCTGAAAGATTTCAGGCTCATCAACAGGGGATTCCATTGGGTAAGTGAATACCCGTATAATCGTTAATCATTTTACCCGGTTCTGATTCTTGATGTATTTTACTTAGTACGAAATTTATATATTCGCAGTATGTCTTCACACCATATTGTAAAAGAAAAACAAGAGCCGGCTTTATATATTGATGAGCTTGGAAATTTTAACGAAGAGTTATTGGGCCAACTGTTAGAATGGAGCCCTACACTTCTGGTTAACGGAGAAAATTATGATAAAATATTTTCTTTAGGCTTAAAGGTAGATGTGCTGGTAAATGGGAGTGGACAGGAAACGCAAGAGGATACAAAAGTAATCCAGGGGCCAGTTGATGCTTTAATGGTGGCGATCAATTATCTGTACGAAGAGAAATATCCCGCGGTAAATGTGATTGCCAAAAAATTCGATCTCGAAAAATTTGCAGGATTTGAAGACCAGATCAATCTTGTGGTATTTACCGAAAAAGCAAAACACTACCCGATAAAGTCGGGATTTTCCGTTTGGAAACCTGCCGGAAGCGAGTTCCTCATTCACGGCAACCGGTATATCGAAGTAACCAATCTGATGCAGAATGAAGAAGAAATTTTTATCGTGGTGAAAGACGGATTTGTAGAATTCACTTTTTCCGGACAACCGATTTATATTAGTGAACCGATATGATTACCCTTAGAAAAGCAAAAGAAGAAGATATAGAAATCATCAGGGATATTGCTGCCGCTACCTGGCCATCAACCTATCTTGATATTATCGGACAGGCACAGATTGATTATATGCTGGACAAGATGTACAATAAAGGTGAGCTGCTGAAACAATTTATGGAAGGCCATATCTTCCTGATTGCCGAAGACGGCGAAAAGCAATATGGCTTTGCAGGCTACTCCATTGTTGGCCATGACGAACGCATTTATAAATTACACAAGCTTTATGTATTGCCATCTGCACATGGTAAAGGTGTTGGTAAAATCCTGATCAACGAGGTTTTTAACCAGGTTAAAGATGCAGGAGGTAGCGCTTTACAGTTGAATGTGAATAAACACAATAATGCTAAGGACTTCTATTTAAAAGGAGGGTTTACCATTAAAGAATCCGTAAAGCTTGATATCGGTGAAGGCTACTTCATGGACGATTATGTGATGGAATACAAGTTTTAAGTATTTATATAATCCACATGATACAGACAAAGGTATAAGCGACCAAAGAATCGTCTTCCTGAGCTTGTTTCAGGATCTTTATAGCAAGATAGATGTTGATCCCAAAGATTCGGGACAGCAAGGTGTAGCGCGCAGGAGATAAACCTTTCAAAAGTTTGTCATCCTGAGCCCGTCGAAGGACCAACCTAAAATATTGTAAAGTGTTTCGACAGGCTCAACATGACAGATCTTAACTGATCGTATGATCCCCTTTTTTACTTCTAATTCTTCATCCTTCCCTGCTCAGCCTCAGTACCGGTAGAACGACGGCGGGCAGGTTTAATCTCATTTTTACCAAAACGGTACGTAAAACTGAGCCTGGCTACCTGACTTTCATTTTTCTGGCGCACTTCATAAGTTAAGCCGGAATATATACTCGATAAATTGGTTTTATAGGTATTAAATACATCTGATAAGGCAAATTTCAAGCTCGCTTTTTTATTAAATAGTGCTTTGCTCAAACCCGCATCAATGGAATAGCGTGGCCGGATAGAAAAAGTACCGTAATCAAGTGGCGACTCATAGCTGCCACTCAATTCTGCTGTAAAGCCATTTACAATGGTAAAGGTTTGTTGTGTTTTAAACTGAAAAGAAGTTCTTCCGGTTTTTAAGGCATTGCCGGCTAAATCCGGTGCCTCAAAACTGAGATAAAAAACATTTAAATTGTTATTGGTCTGCCACCATTTGGTAATCTGAACAGGTATATTCAAGTTGGCATTATAACTGATGTTTTTGGCAAGATTCGCATTGGTTTGGTATAGCGCTTTTTGAGCGGTATCAGGCAAAAGCACCTCAGTAATAACGTCATTAACCCTGCTATAACCTATTGAAAGCATATATTTCTGTAGAAAGGTATAACTCAGTTCGAAATTGTTGGTATACTGTGGGTTCAAAAACGGGTTACCTTTATTATAGGTATACTGATCCAGGTAATAAATAAAAGGGTTTAAAGCATCATAACTCGGCCTGTCTATCCTCCTGCTGTAAGAGAAACCCAACTGGTTGTTTTTTGAAAGGGTTTGTTGCACAAACACTGTTGGAAAGAAATCCCAGTAACTCCGTTCAACCACTGTATTCGTTGTAATTAAATTGCCTTTGGAGTTGGTTTGCTCTACCCTTAAACCAATCTGCACGCTTGTATTTTTAAACTGTTTATTTAAGTTGGTGTAGGCGGCGTTTACGTTTTCATCGTAAATGAACTGGTTACTGCGGTTTACATCATTCCGCCAGCTATTGCTAACAAACTCTTCGGCCTGAAGATCGTTATCAGTTTTAACCCAGCTGCTTTTAATGCCAGCCTCCAGTTTAACCGTTTTACTCAATGAAACGTTGTAGTCAACCTTAAAGGCCTTGATATCGATAATAGAGGGTGTATTATTCCTGGTGTAAACAATTGGGCGGATCCTGTCGCCATTAGGGAACAGGTAATCATTATCATATTTTGAACCATCGTTTCCATTGTATCTCGAATAATCAACATCGGCCGAAATCTCTGAACCAGCGGTATCCAACACCGATTTATAGTTTAAATTATAAGAAAGATTGTTGTACTTATTGGTTTGCAGGGTATTCGAAACCAACATGGAATCTACTTTTTGAAAAGATGGTCCGATTAGGGTGTTGTTTACCGATGCTTCCGTTCCATGATTAAAATAACCGTTTACCAAAACACCAATTGTATTTTTCTTATCGATAAAATAATCTAAGCCAGCTTTGAAATTGTTGTTGTTTTGTTTTCTGAGGCTCGAACCAACCTGCATAAAATAGGTGTCAGCAGTTTTCCCGTTAGAAATCCGGTCGATATCGATCCGGTTCTCGCGCTCGTTCTTTCCATAATTGTAGTTCCCAAAAAGATTTAGTTTTTGCGTTCTATGGTTTAGGCTTAAGCCTGCATTACCCCTAAAGTTTTTACCATAGCCTGCCATTCCGTTTACACTGCCGTTGGTTCCGCCATTTTTACTTTTCTTCGTTTTAATATTAATGATGCCAGAGTTACCGGCAGCATCGTATTTTGAAGAAGGATTGGTAATCAGTTCGATGCTTTCGATGTCGGAACTTTGCATGTTACGGAGCAGGTTGGCCACATCGGCACTGCTCATATAGGTTTGTTTGCCATCCAATTGAATCAATACGCCCTGTTTGCCCATCATTGAAATATTATCGTTCTGATCTACCGTTACGCCTGGTGCTTTTTGTAAAACCTCCAGCGCGGTAGAGCCGCTCATGATCGAACTGCTCGAAACATTCATCACCACCTTATCCATTTTTCTTTCGATTAATGGTTTGGTAACCGCCACATTTACCTCTTTTAAGTTTTGGGTGCTTGCGGTAAGCTGTGCAGTACCAAAATCTATTTTCTGGTTCTCTTCCGTTAAAACTATTGTTTTACTTTTAAGCGTTTTATAACCCATATTACTGGCTTTATAATAATAGCTCCCCTTAGCGGGAACATTAAAACTGAATGTTCCTGTAGGATCGGTAAATGCCGTTTTAACCACGCTCGAATCAGATGCCTTGAACAATACAACCGTAACATAATCTGCAGGTTTTTTGCTCTCATCTAAAATTACACCACTGATATTGGCTTTAGGGGTAGTTTGTGCAAAAACAGTTGTAGCGGTTAAAAAGAGGCAAAGGGTAAGGGATATTCTGTATAAATTTTTCATTGGGATGTTTTATATTTTTAAAAAATCAGGCAAAAAAAATTCCATGGCGTACTATGCACGCCGTCCATTTAATTGCTTGCTTATTTAAAGTTTAGCCCGGAAACGAAAGGTTTCCGCTTGTTTAGTTAAAAGTAAGACGACCGTTTTTTGAAAAGGTTACAAGGATTTTGAAAAAGTTGAGCGTCTTTAGTTTATCCTATAATAAATAAGTTTACAGTCAGCTAACCAATTCAACGGTTAACCGGTCTGAGCTTTTGACATCAATTAACCAGTTAAACAACTAACCCTTAACGCAGAAAGCCACGGAGCTACAAGTTAACACCAGTAGCTCCGTGGCTTTAAATCCTTAAACAGGAATATTCTATTTTACCCCAAGTACATCAACACCTTGTGCGAAAACAACATCAACCGGTATATTCTTTTTGGTTAGCCTATCCAGGTCATTTTGTAATGCTGTATGGATAACTGCTTTATCCTTTTGTGCTTTTTCTACCGCCACTTTATCGCCATTACCCTGAAGAGTAATTATGAATGCACTTAAGTCGTTCATTGCGGTAGCAAATTTTTCGAAGTTAACTTTGTAAGTGCCTTTAGCGGTACGCTCAAAAGCGCCCTTTTCCTGAAAGTAATTGAAACATTGCATATTGGCCTTTCCATGCGCTTCAGAAACGCCAAAGCGTACCGAGCGCAAAATACCCGCCATAAACGTAGTATAATAATCTTTTATATCACCCTTTAATTCGCCTTTTTTAAGCAAACCGGTTACCATGTACAAACCTAAAATATCAGCTTTGCCCTCCTCCAGCCAACTGTATTGTTCTTTTAATGCTGCACGCACAAAACCCTTTCCGGTGATGGTTTTTTTAATTCCCAGACCATGCGCAACCTCGTGAAACATCACATTGGCAAAAAAAGCATCAAATTTAATGTACTGCTGCTGATCGGCATCAATTAATTCTTTCGAAATGGGCACCAAAATCTTATCAAACTTAGCCTGCATGGCATTTTTCAACTGTGAACGGCGGGTGCCTTTTTCCTGTTGGATTTTTTCATCATTCGGCAGGTTAACGGCAATGGTTTTCGATCCTGCGTTGCAATCTCCTGCATAATAAACCACATCATAAGCATTTAACTCAGAATCAGTTCCTGGTGTTTCTGTTTTATATTTTGCCGCAACAGGCAAGTTTTTCTGTAACTCCGGAAGCATTTTTACATACTTCTCCAGGCGCTTGCTCCATTCTTTATCTTTAATTAAAACGTAAGCTTCGTAACTGGTACGGGCATTAAAAAGTTTATCCTCATAGTTTTCAATCGGCCCGATAATAATATCCAAACCATTGGTTTTCATATCTAACCAGGCGTAATCACTTGCGGTAAAGTTATCTGTTACCAAGGCATCAGCTCTTAAATTCAGGTATTTTTTTAAGCCCTTATCATCAGCAATTAATGCCGCCTGTTTTAATAATGAACTCGCCTTTTGCAATTCTGATGCAAATAAAACGTGGTAAGGTACGGTAGATAATTTGCCGGTACTATCTTTCTGAACAACAGAATAGGCGCCAAACTTATCGGTTAGGTCTGATTTCTCTATTGCTTCTTTAGTGATACCATAAGGATAAAAAGATGCGCCTTCTGGTTTTGCCCCAACACCTTCAACAAAAACCTTGTCATTATTTAACCTATCCCACGGACCGTAGTTGATGTTTACAAACTCGCGCGTTTTTTCATCTTTAATGGTTGCCAGCAAACTGTCTTTTTGTGGATAAGCCTGTTTCCAATAAAGCTCATCCATTATTTCTGCTGCCTGAATTAACAGCGGTAATATTTTACGGTCGGTTATACTTAGCTGATTGATATTTGTAGTGAGTTTAACCCTTTCGTAAATGGGCAAACGCTGTGCAACGTAATTGGTAAGACTATCGTTTTTTACCACAATAGTCTTTGCACCATTAGGTTTATTATTGCCTGTACAAGACGACAATGATCCAACTGAAATGGCCAGGGCAGATAATAATAGGGATGATTTGTATAAATTCTTCATTATTAAAGTATATCGCTGCTAAATTAGCAAAATTTGAAGGCTTTGTATAAAGTTTGATGCATTGGGCGAAGTTTCACATAACTTTGTAACTTCAACTTGCTAACAATTCATGCCCATGTTATTTTCGAAATTATCAAATCCACTATCTGTTTCCGCGCTTTCACTTCTCCTCATTTTATCCGCCTGTGGAAGCAGCAAGTATGCTGCAACCGAAAAAATATATAAAGAAAAGGCAAAAGATTTTTCTAAAATAATCGGCACAACACCTCCCGTTGGTCAACTTTACGATTCATTAGAAGCAACAAATCAAACCTGGGTTGGTTCTGTAAATTTTGGGATACGTAAACCAAATTTTGTAGTGATCCACCATACCGCACAGGATAGCCTGGCCCAAACGATCAAAACATTTTTCTCTACAAAAGCAGGCACCAGTGCACATTATGTCATTAGCCGCGACGGGAAGGTTGTGCATATGGTGAACGATTATCTGCGGGCAAACCATGCAGGCATCAGCAAATGGGGGAAAGATACCGACCTCAATTCGTCTTCTATCGGTATAGAACTGGATAACAACGGACTTACGGATCCATGGCCCGATGCACAGATCAATAGTTTACTGAAATTATTGGCTACCTTAAAGAAAACCTACAGTATCCCAACCGCGAACTTCATCGGTCATGCCGATATTGCCCCTAAACGTAAAAATGATCCAAAGAACTTCCCCTGGAAAAAACTGGCAGATAAAGGTTTCGGTTATTGGTATGATGATGTGCTAAAAAACCCACCGGTAGATTTCAATACCGAAATGGCCTTAAAATATATTGGATACGATACGAGCAATCTGGCTGCTGCCATAACGGCTTTTAAAATCCATTACATCCAATCTGATATTACCCCAACTTTAACACCAGTTGATGTTTTGGTGTTGTATAATGTGTATACGAAGTATTAAGTGGAGAGCATTTGGCCTATAGCGTAGCTCCTTTGCAATTGCGGTTAATGATAGATGATGTAAGATGGAAAATGGGTGACGGAGTTATCCGGCAGAATACAACCAACTAATGAACAAATAAAAAAGGCACAGATAAACAAAAAATCCATGTTCATCTGCGCCTCCGTAGCCAAAAAAGCTAAAGCTAATTCGGTTTCTTAAAAGTATCCTTTAAAGTAACTGTTCTATTAAAAACCAATATATCGGCAGTTGAATCTCTATCTAAACAGAAATAACCTTTACGGATAAACTGATAACGGCCTTCTAAATCTGCATCGGCCAAAGCGGGTTCGATATAAGCATTAGGTAAAACCGTCAAACTTTCAGGATTCAGGTAATCTTTAAAATCGCCTTCCTCAGCATCGGGTGTTTCAGAAGTAAACAAACGGTCGTATAAACGGATTTCGGCAGTTTTGGCATGTGGTGCACTCACCCAATGGATGGTTCCTTTCACATTTACGCCACTGGTATCGTTTCCACTTTTCGATTCTGGTATATAAGTACAGTGAATTTCGGTAACGTTTCCGTTTTCATCTTTAACAAAATCTTCGCACTTTACAATGTAGGCGAATTTTAAGCGTACCATTGCACCAGGTGCCAAACGGAACCATTTTTTTGCAGGTACCTCCATAAAATCTTCACGCTCGATCCACAACTCGTTGCTGAAAGGGATCACACGTGTGCCACCACCATCTTCTGCCTCGGGATTATTCTCGCCAATTAAATCTTCTGTACCTTTTTCGTAGTTTGTAATCACCAATTTAATCGGATCCAGAACCGCCATTACACGGTTCGCCGTTTTATTTAAATCTTCACGGATACAAAATTCCAATAAACTTAGCTCAATTAAATTTTCGCGCTTGGCAATACCGATACGTTCGCAAAACTCGCGCACACTTTTTGGCGTAAAACCTCTTCTGCGTAAACCACTTATTGTTGGCATACGCGGATCATCCCATCCGTTTACTAAATTCTCGTTAACCAATTGCAACAGTTTACGTTTACTCATTACCGTACTGGTTAGGTTTAAACGCGCAAATTCATATTGTTTT
>Ga0163161_10001423_pt1 | contig 17655 bp, 16 predicted proteins | sample S45metaG_FD_129847 | JGI IMG/M metagenome (GOLD analysis project Ga0163161, IMG submission 129847) | Switchgrass rhizosphere microbial communities from Kellogg Biological Station, Michigan, USA - S4-5 metaG | ecosystem: Host-associated > Plants > Roots > Rhizosphere > Soil | place: USA... | reverse complement strand
CGCTGTTGCTTTCACCTTTTTCAAAATCAAATGACTAAAATGCAAATGAACGTGCTGGTGTCCAAAGATGGTACAAAACGTACTAAAATAAAAAAAAGGCTGCATCATCTAATTTGATACAGCATATTTTTGTATTAAATACTGTTTCTATGATGCATTTATAGTGTGCGTCAAGTAATAAGTGGCCAGATCGAGCGAAGATAGTCCAGTAAAACCTGCTTGCCGCAATAGGTTTACCAACTGACCGCGATGATAGGTGGAGTGGTTCATGATATGCGCAAAGCTTTGCCAGTAAACCATCTGTCCGGATCCACCTCTGGGATAAACAAAGGTAACCAGATCGTTGTAGTTATCTTCGGGATAGTTTTCTATAAAATTCCGGATCCCTGTTGAAGCTATTTTCCAGATGTTGATCAGCTCATTTTTAGAGCCCTCAAAATGGGCAGACAGATAAACCGGGTTGGTTTCTTTTGTCCAGAAATCGACCCATATTTTTTCCGCACTGGCCATATGGACACTGGTTTGCTTAATGCTGCTGAAGCTGCTAGGAAGGGGTTGCTCCCATTGTGTGTCAGTGATCTGGCTTAGCCAGGCCATCACTTTATCGTCCGCCCAGCTGTTGTAAGCAGCTAAGCTGGTAAAATATTGTTTGTTCATTTTTAATGACTTAATTGATACTGTTTGGGCGTGATACCGTGTACCTGCTTAAAAGATTGTATAAAGCTGGATAAATTTTCATAGCCAAGTTCATAGTAGATTTCACTGGCGGTGGTATTTCCCTGTTTAAGCAGCATAGCCGCTTTTTGCATTCTTTTTTCCAGCAGCCATTTGCTTGGCGAGGTGTAATAGATCCTGGCAAAGCGACGCTTGAAGGTAGACAAACTTGTGTTACATAAAAAAGCCAGCTCTTCGACGCTTACCGGATGATCAATATTGGCATTAACAGCCTGCCTGATCAGGATATCATCAACAGGTTCCTGACTGATGCTCCGGAGTTTTTGCAGTTCACCCGGATAATGCTCACTTAGATAGAGCAATAGCTCGTGCAATTTTAATTGCTGCATGTTTGGTGAAATACTTTGATTATCCGCAAGCATATGTTCAAGGGAAAGGATAAAATTTTTGAGAAAAGCATCCTGCTCAAAACGCAGAATGGGTTCTTCAGCAATTTTAGCGGCTTGTACACGAAGCAGATCTGTATGCCTGGTGAAAAAATCAGCAAGTACGCCATTATCGAAAGAGATCAGTATGCTTCGGTAATGGCCGTCTGATGTCACCATTTTTTCGCTCATCAGGCAATTTCCCGCGGCAAGCAGTAGAAACTGACCGGGTATGATATCAATCCTGGTATCTGCATAATAGACAGTTTTTGCCCCCTCCAGCAGAAAGCTGAAAAGGTTTTGCTGGAGGGTAATCCTGTTTTTAATGCTGCTTCCTTTGGCCTGATAGCTAAAAATGGAGATGGGTTCCGTTAGTTTCATCTCAGGCTAATTTAATGCTTTTGTCCGTAAACCAATAATGAGGCTTTAGCGAGCGTAACGTAATTCAGATTAAAGCCTACAAATGCGGGCGTTGCGTTTTTATCCAGGTCAAGTTTTTGAGCAAGGGCATAAACAGTGATCAGATAACGATGCGCCGGGCCTTCGGGTGGAGCAGCACCGGCATATCCTGGTGTGCCCATATCCGTATTGCTCTGGATCACATTATCTGGCATTAAATTTTTAACCGGATTGCCGGCATCAGATGGCAGTTCACTGATGTTTGCCGGAATATTAAAAACCACCCAATGCCAGAAACCACTGCCCGTTGGGGCATCCAGGTCGTACATGGTCAAAGCGAAAGCCACGGTTTCCTTGGGCGGGTTCTCCCAATAAAGCTGAGGCGAGCGGTTCTGCCCTGTAAAACCCATACCCCTGACATATTGTTCCTGATTGAGCTGTCCGCCTAATTCGTTACTTTTTAAAGTGAATATTGTTGCCGTCATTTTTGATTTATTTTAATAAACCAAAGGTAAACTGCCTATTTGGGCAGGACGATAGGCCAACGTTCAAAAAGTATCGCTAAACGTTCAATTTTAGAAAACAAATTAAGAACGAACTAAACGTTTGAAGTAGATGGTTTTTATTTCTCATATTGCCAAAACCTTCCTTTTCCTTCCGCGATCCAAGCTAAAGATTGATCAATTCTTTTCTGACGGGTCGCCTCCGTTTTTGCATCAGTAATCCAGACCAGATAATCCTTTCGAAAAGATGGTGTTTTACTTTCAAAAATTTCTTTCGCCACAGGATGGGCTTCGAGTCTTTCGCTAAAGTAATCCGGTACTTCAATTGTTTTTGGTTTTTCAGTTACAGGTTTTACTTTTTTCACCCCAGTTTCATTTAAAACCATCGCTTCCTTAATATAGGCAACTAATGTCTTCTTGTCGGGTAAATCTGATAAAGCTTTTATTTTATCCATGTAGCCCATCTTCTTCCCTGCTTTTACGCTTTCGATTAGCTTTTGATCGCTCATCAGCTCCGCTTTATAAAGACTAAAAGAACAATGGTTTTTGTAGGCCGCCAAAATACACATCATATCGCCCTTATAATCAAAGTGGGGAATCCCCCACTTGATTATTTCTTCAACTTCAGGACATACTTCGTGAATGATTTCCCTCAAATAGCTTAGGATTGGTTTGGCAAAATCTGCGGATCCTGCAATATATTCTTCGAATTTTGGATTGAATGTTGACATTTTGATCAATATTAGGTTAAAAATTATTCAGTTGGCAATTGCGAGAGATCCATATAGGCCAGTTCCCACTGATGTCCGTCAAGGTCAGCGAAACCGTGCTGATACATCCAGCCATAGTCTTGTGGCTCGTTGTAAACCATAGCGCCTAACGCTACCGCTTTTTCAACCAGTTGTTTAAGTTCTTCTTTTGAATTGCTATCCAATGTAATTAAAACTTCTGTCATGCTTTTTGCATCAGACACGGGCTTTTTTGTAAAAGTCTGAAAATAGTTTTCGGTTAAGAGCATCACAAAGATGTTGTCGCTAATCACCATGCATGTGCCTTTCTCATCGCTAAACTGTGGATTGAAATTAAATCCAAGGTTTGTAAAGAATGAAATTGATTTGCTTAAATCTTTCACGGGTAGGTTGATAAAAATTTTTGTTGCCATTTCTGTATATTTTAATTTGTAAACGATACACAAAGATGGAACACCGGTCTGGACTAAACTTTTACATATGTTGAGAAAATGAAAAATTATTTATTGGTTAAAAATATTCTGCTCAACTGTGTTGGTGTAATCCCTAAATAGGACGAGATATGGTGTTTCTTCAGCCTTTTTACCAGATTGGGGTATTTTTTAAGAAAGTCATCATAGCGCTTGGCGGCCGTTTCCGTCCGAAAGGTAACTTCTAAGGGTTCTTTTTCTATAATCCAATGCAGTTCGGTATAGTTGATATAAAATAGAGCAAGATCAGGAAAAGCAGTAAATAACTTTTTAAATTCAAAAAAATCATATTCAATCACATTGCTTTCTTCAATGGCTGTGATATAGAACATACTGGGCTGGCCTGCCAGCATTGCGCTTAAAGAAGCCGCTAATCTTTGTTCGGGAAAGAAATATTTGATCACCACGTCGCCTTCATCGGTTAGGTAGTTTTGAGAAAGCAGTCCGCTCAGCACAAAAGCTACTTTTTTGGGTTGCTGACCCAGGGAGATAAAATTTTCATTTTTAGCATATTTCTTAAACCTCAACAGATTTTTAAACGCACATTCTGCTTCTGCTGAAATATTGTAATAGCTTCGGATCTTTTGAAAAAACAGGTCAGTATTCATTAAGGCTAATGTAATTGTTCAATTTTGCCAATGGTAATAACACTTCATGGATGGCATGGCCATTATCGAAGAAACAGCATACATACAGGTCAATACATTGTCCTGCCCTCCCAATATTCTCTTTTGCGGTTCTACAGGTGGGAGAAAAATTCCACTTAACAGGAAAACAACATCCTCCTGCCCCTCCGCAAGTTCGTTTGTACGATCAATAAAAACATCTTCCTTAAAGTGATAATATCCAATCATCACGTGCAACTCGTTGCCCCATGAAAAACCGGTGATATAGCTTGAGTCTCTACTTTCGGGGGATATAGATGTATCAGTCCTCCATCCTGGCTCCTGTCACTTTTGTAAATTCATGCACGATGCCCGAACCCTTATCTGTAATTGATATTTTCATTCACAACTATTTTAATGACGTAGGCAGCTATTTTATCCATAAAGGTAACAACAATTTTGTGTAGAATTTATTTGATGTATTAAAATAAAAATACGTGTTGTTAGATAACAAACAGGTAACCATCATAGGCGGTGGTCCGGGAGGGTTGACAGTTTCCAGACTTTTACAGGGTAGAATGTATGCATGTTGATGATGCACAAGACAAAATGCTAGCGATGTTAAATCAAGTTCCATAAAATCATTAAAACATAATTTAAGTCTTCGAAATTTAGGGACTTAAATTATTATGATTGACACTAACATCGTCCGAATTCAGTCTTCATGTAAAATTCAACATAAAATACCGTCTAAATATTCCTAATTACAAACATACACTAGATTTGGTGTAAAAAAGCAAATTTTATTTTCATTTAAAGCATATCCCCTTCTATATTTGATTATTCATCCCGAATAATATTTACTGTTACTAACAAAAGACCGTATTATGGAGGATATTTTCATTTCTACAAAGGCCCAGGGCCAAAAACCAACTGTTTCAGGGAAACAATTAAAGCAGCCAATCGGCATGCTATAATCTCGTAAAAGAATACTTTCAGCCTTTTAATATTGCTGTTTAACCCTGCGTGGGATTTTTCCTCAACCGTATTTCCACTGTATTTTTCTAACCAGCTTAATCTATAAAAAACATAAACCTATTATTACCATTTAAAACCAAAAACCTATGAAAAATTATTTTTTAAAATCAAGCCTCTTGCTAGCGCTGATCATGACCATGACCATAAGCTGTAAGAAAAATGTAGAAGAAACAATCCCCGACAACACTGATTTAAAAACTGAAAAAACAGAACTGCATGATGCTTTCAGTTGTAAAATGCTCGTTAATAATGATGGCGGACCAGCAACTGAAGCGAACGGCTACGCCAGAAAAAGATGGGTTAATGGAAGTATTGTTAAAGTTCGTTTCATTGGAGGATCTACCTTGTTTCGTAACAAAGTAATACAATATGCCAAAACTTGGGAGCCTTATGCCAACATTACGTTCTCATTCGTTGCCGACAATGCAGCCGCTGATGTTAAGGTTGCTTTTGAAGATGATGGTTATTGGTCTTATATGGGTACAGATTCCAGAAGCGCTACAACATCAATGAATTATGGGTTCGATGCTAGTACAGATGAAACTGAATTCAGAAGAGTAATCACTCACGAATTTGGTCATGCCCTGGGATTGGAGCATGAACAATCACATCCTGATTCCAATATCCCATGGAATAAACAAGCAGTTTATAATTATTATATGGGTTCTCCAAATTTCTGGACTAAATCAGAGATTGATTTCAATGTGCTTTCTGTAAACTCCAGAACTGGTTTAAACTATAATGCTTACGATACGAAATCGATTATGCATTATCCTGTTCAAGCACGCTTTACAACCAACAATAAAGTAATTGCGTCAAATAACACCACCATTTCGCAGGGAGATATTGCCTATGTGAGAACCTATTATCCAGGAAGAAATTAAATCCATTTAAATTTCAAAATATAGATTAACTTAATAAAGAGATGTTAGATGATTATTAGCATCTCTTTATTTATTGCTACTTTCTACATTTAATCAGGTAAAAAGATTGGTTTTCTTCAATTTCGGTAATTTCAAATAAGCCAGCACCACTAAACTCAGAAGTTATCGATTTTTGATCATAAAAGAACAGTGGAACTCCTTCTACAATTTCATAACGGTCTTCACTGATCAATTTTCCTTGTCCATAGGTATGCGCTATTTTAGAAATTGCTGTAAAAACCATATAACCACCGTCTCTAAGCTGATGATAACAATCACTGATCAACTTTTTTCTTTCATCACCATCCAATAAATGGATCAGTGCGTAACAAAAAATGCCATCATACTTATTTTGGTCAAAAGGCATATTGGTTACAGAGCCATGGTAAATTACCATATCTGTACCATAATGTTTTCTGGCCATCTCGATAGCCGTTTTGGATATCTCAATTCCGGTAACACTTATTCCATCATCTACAAAAACCTGCGCATTCCTACCATAACCAATTCCTGGAATCAGTATGTTTTTTACTGATTTAGTCAGGAAGAGATCCTTGGTGAGCACAGCAGATTTTGCAGGTTCAAAGCCCCACATTTCTTGTTTATCGCCAAATGCAACTTCCCAAAATTCGGGTTTATCGCTTTCTTCCATTCAGATTTACTTAAATTATTATTGAGCGCAATATAGCAAGAGTAAGTAAAACTATTTATGGGCATTGCCATACCGAAATCATTAGGAGTTGTACAATGCCTATCGGAGATATTCCTAATGCTTTTCTAATTTGCTGAGTGCCCCAAAATCCCCGCCTCCGCAGGGGGATGACGCATGAGTGATTTAGACGCGACCGCCGATTGGAATTATTTGATATTGAAATTGATTTTAAGTTTTTTACCCTGCTCTACTTCAAAACTTTCACCCTTATCCTTACTGATCGAAGCCATTTCTTTCGGTTCAATTATAGTACTTGAAGCCAATCCATAACATCCTTTCGTAGTGCTAGAATAGATTACGGCAACATATTGCTGGTTTTTCTTTAAGGGTACATTTGTTTTCACCAGAATCGGTTTTGCTGACCAGCCCATCTCTTTTTCAGAGATACTCACTTTTCCGATAGCCGTCCCATTAATTTTTCCAGCGGCCGCGGGATAAAAATCCATGTTCAGATCCTGATCAGGATAGCCACTTTTTAGCGTCGTAATCTCTACGGATTTTAAGGTACCAGACTTTGTCGCGGTGAAAGATTGCGTGCGCTGTAGTTTTAAATTAATATCGCAAGTGGCCAGATAATCTTCTTCATCTAAAGCTTTATGCGTTACATTACTTTTCTTTATAGCGAAAGTTTTCAAACATTCCATTGGGTTTATAGCACCATCGGCCGCAAACGTCAAGGGAGCCCAATAAAAATTAGCCAGCGCTTCGTTTTTCGCTGCATTGTTCCATAAATCACTTCCATAAAGATAAATGGTTTCAGAATTGATTTTCATGGTAGACACAAAAGAGGGTTGTCCACCGCAAGAGTTATCGCTAATCTTTTTGCCTTCCGACCAAGGGCCTAAAACATTTTTTGCAGTGCGGTAAGAGGTTCCTGTACCCGAGCAATAACCACAATTGGGATCAGAATAGGTTAAGTAATACATCCCCTTTCTTTTAAATAATGCCGGTGCTTCTGTTTTTCCTGGTGTGATAGCCTTAACAACTTTACCGGTACCTGAAAGATAGTCGGCCGTTAGTTGTTCTATTACTATCGTTCCTTTTGTTCTCCAATCGGTAAAAGCCAGGTATCCTGTTCCATCATCATCAATAAAAAGATCGTGATCGCCATTGTTTAAACCAGCGGCAGGCATGTTGCTGTTGATGGAAATTTTGGGTTCAGGTTGTTCTGTAAAAGGTCCTATCGGTGATTTACCCGTAAATACCCTATACCCGCTCACATTATCGTACACATTGATCCACAACACATAGGTTTTATTTTTTGAATTGAAAATGACATGCGGACGGAAGCAACCATAAGTTTTGCCATCGCAGCGCGATTGCCATAAAGGTGTACTCGCATCAAATAAATAACCTTCATCTTTCCAGCTCACCATATCTTTGGAAGAGTAGGTTTTGAAACCACAAAAGGGTGCTGTTTTGTTGTTCCATTCGAAACCACAGTCGTAACTGGTGCCATATAGATAATAAGTTCCTTCGAAATAAGCAATTTCACCATCATGGGCATCAACAGCTTTTCCCATTTGATCGAATTTCGTAATCTGCTTGCCATCAGGGTTAAAGTTTTTAATTTCCTGGGCGTGCAAAGCACTACCAAATAACAAAACTATCAATATTACCGTTGAAATTTTTCTCATTATACGATTCTAAATTATCACTAAACGTTGAATCAAATGTAAATTAATCATAAAAATTAACCTTGTAGTTTTTGATAAAAAGTTTGTGCTTTTTGGAGTCACCATCGGTTAAAGATAGCTTTAAATGAAACGGAAAAGGTTAAGATTGCGCAGCAACATCCATCGCTACGCCATCATTAACTAATCAAATAAATGTGCTGCAGCAAGACCTTTGGATAACCATCCCAATATACAGTCGAGCGCAGTTGGCAAATCTGGACTAATCAACCAAATTACAGGATGCCAACTCATTTACATTTAAATATTACCTATTGAAATCCCAGCTGATGCTGTCTTTAATGGTCTTACCACCTTTAATGATGGTGGTTTCAATTATATTTTTACCTTTTTTCAGATTGATATTCTCGAATCTGTACAATACGTTCCCATCAACCAATTTAGGTTCGGAAGCAATTTTCCTTCCGTTTAAATAAAGTTTCGGTGCACCTATATTTGAATATACCACCACATCGGTAACCTGATGTTTACGCACTGTTGCCCTTCGTTCAGTTAAATATAGTACAGGTGTTTTACTCCAGTTGGCCTTATACCAGTAAAAAGCGTCTTTTTTGATTTTCCTATCGAAAGAAACCAGGCCTTTCATGTTTCGAGCTGGCATACTGCCACGGTTCCACATTGGGGTAGCGAAATCGAACATATTCCATACATAGGAAGCCAATATATAAGGATGTTTTGCCAAAATAGGCCACTGGATTTCGTGGGTTTTTGTTTCGTAAGTTTCAGGATAATCGGGCAAGGTATAATTATAAGTATCCTTTAAATCGGCCTGTTCCTGCTGGTGAAATATATTCCCATCTGCACCATATTCAGATAAAATGACCTTATTATTCGGATATTTTGTCTCCAGATCTGTAGCCCATTTTTCTAAACCACCAATTTTACCTTCATACCAGCCATAATAACGGTTCATTCCCTGTACATCTGCATTGAGATTGGTTGGCCGTTCCATTTCACCATAACCGCTCACCGTAATCGTATAGCGGTACGGATCGAGCTGTTTTGCCAGATCGTTTAAATCGCGCGTTAATACCGCAGGAAAATCTGCAGGAGTTTTTCCGTACACTTCATTATGCAGGCCCCACAGGTAAATGGAAGGGTGATTGTAGTTCTGCTTAATCAATTCCATTAATTGCTGTTTGGCGTTATCTCCCTCCTCTCCTGAATAAGTATTTACAAAGGGGATTTCGGCTGAAATCACAAAACCCATACTATCGCATTGCGAATACAGATATTCTGCCTGTTGATAATGCGCCAGGCGGATAGTGGTAGCGCCCATTTCTTTAATGATATTTAAATCTTCTTTGTGCTGTGCATTGCTCAGGGCATTGCCATATTGCCACCGATCCTGATGCCTGGATACGCCATACATATTGTAGCGTTTTCCGTTAAGCATCATTCCTTTTCCAGCTACCAGTTCAAACTTACGGATACCCAAAGGTTGCGTAACTTCATCTATTACCTCCTTATCCTTAATAATCTGAGTAACCACTTTATAGAGATATGGATTATTAAAACCGTCCCAGAGCGTTGGGTTCTGAACAGTTAATTGCTGTACATAATCCTGTCTGCCCTGAGTGTTTACAGTATAGCTTTTTGTCTGGTGTGCCACATCCTTCCCAGCTTGATCATAAATGGTGGTTCTGATCGATGCATCCGTTGCTACGGCCAGTTTGTTTTCTATTTTCACTTCAACAGCAATATCGGCCGATTGGGCTGAAACATTTTTCTGCGAAATATAAATCCCAGGCGAAGCGTAATCGGTGGTTGTAATGTTGAGTTTATTCGTCGCGATCAATTCAACGGGACGGTAAATCCCACCGTATATACCAAACAGGAAATGGTTTACAGGAATCACATCTCTTTTAGCAGTATTGTTGGCCTTAACCACAATGGTGTTGCTTTTACCAAGGTTTACCGCATAACTGATATCCAGACAGAAGGCACTATAAGATCCTTTGTGTTTACCAACCAGTTTATTGTTGACATAAACCTCGGCCAACTGGCCTACACCTTCGAACTTTAAAAAAAGCCGTTTGTCTTTGTACTCGTTTCCAAAAAGAAAATCCTTTTTATAAATCCCTTCGCCTTCGTAAAAGTTTTTTGTGGTCTGCATATCCACAGCATTCCAGGTGTGCGGAAGCGTAACTTTCTCCCATTTCGTTTCGGAACTGTCTTTCGTTTTTTTAAACGACCAATCGGCATTAAAAGGCAAAATAATCCTGGCCTGCTGTTGCGCCGATGCAAGGCCAGCTGTTAAGGTAAATAACGTGATTAAAAGTATTTTTCTAAATCTGGAAGTATCTATCTTCATTCTTCTTTGTAAAATTGAGGTTTCTTCACCCTCAAGTGGTTTCAATAATTTATATAAGGGCTGTTTATGTCCTTCGGCAAGCTTAGGATGACAACTCTGTTGAACATTCGTCATTTCGATCCGATAACTATCGGGTGGATCATGGCAGAAGAAGAAATCTTTGAATGACGAACGCAGATTCCTCCATTACTGTCGAAATGAAGGATCATCTCAGCTACATCTTCGCATCCATCAACTTTGCCGATTTCGCTTTAGGCGCAACCAGTTTCATCTTGATCACAAAGGCCCTGTTGGTTTGGAAATCTTTTGGTAGCGTTACATCATAGTAAGTATTCTTATCCAGATCCAATCCAATATCTGACTGTTTTAGCGGTAAATTTTTGCCATCCACTAAAAGCGCCGCATTGCCAGGAACCTCTTTTGCATTTTTAGGTACGGCAATACGGATAATATTATTCACGGGTCTGTTGAAAACGGTTAGATAAAGATTATCTTCTTTTTGTGTAAAATAACCCAATCTGGAAGGTGTGAGTGCCGCATGGCGTACACCGTAAACGGCTTCGGAGTTGACTTTCATCCATTCCCCGATTTCTTTTGCAATTTTATCTTCTTCCGGATGCATGTTACCATTGCCATCAGGGCCAAAGTTCAACACAAAATTGCCATTCATGGATACCGAATGCATTAACATATCCAATAAGTCATCGGTAGTTTTAGTATAAATTCCTGACCAATCTTTCATATAACCCCAGCCATTTGGTGGAATGGTCATTACGGCATCCCAATCGTTACCGTTGAGCCATTCAAATTCTGCAGGCAGTTTGCGCTCCCAGCCTTGTTCGTAGTCGCCCAGAATATTTCCGTTCGAATCAAAATGACGTGATCCATGTTCATCATTGCGGAAACGGGAACCAATAATTAATCCAGGATGTTTTTCACGGAGTTCCTTTTCCAGGTTATAAGTAAATTCGTAGGCGCTTTTCCACGAAGCATCCCAGGTACCATCAAACCAGAATCCTTTAATTTTAGGATAATTTTCCAACTGTTCTAATAACTGGTTGCGGGTGTATTGCAGAAATTTATCAAATTTTGCTTTCTCTCCATCTGTTTTTGGTGCCTTGCCCATATAGTTCGGATTGTTCCACTCTAAGATTGAAAAGTATAGATAAACATCGATGCCTTCGGCGGTATAGGCATCTATAATCTGTTTTACAATATCTTTTTTGTAAGGAGATGCTGAGATGCTATAATCTGAATATTTCGTCGGCCACATGGCAAAGCCATCGTGGTGTTTGGTGGTAAATATAACATACTTTGCACCCATATCCTTTGCCTGTTTTGCCCAGCGCTTCGCATCGAAATTCTTCGGATTAAACTGTTTGTATAGGTTATCGTAGGTTGTTGTCCAGTCTTTCGGCGCTGTTGGGCCGCCCCAGGAGCGGATCCATTCTGAGGCTGCTGCACCTCCTCTTGCACTCACCCCATTCCATTCGTTACCAGCTATGGAATAAATGCCCCAATGGATAAATTGCCCCAAACCATAACTTCGGAAAGCCTGCATATCGGCATCTGTACGGTGTGGAGGAGTTAATGTCCCAAATTTAACCTCCAATTCCTTGCCCGGTTTGTGCTTTGGTCCGGTCCACTGAGCATCTGCCTGGTTTGTAACAATAATAGAAGCTACTGCAAGCAATGCAGACCTTAATATATTTTTCATATTCAAATTTTATGCGTCTTCTTGTTAATCTTTATAGTTTAATGGTTTCTTTCTTTTTACGGGTATTTCCGGATTCTGTAATGGCCTTGAGGGGTGATAATAATACAAACCTGCTTTGCTGTAAAGGGCCAGATGCTGAACTAAATTCTTTTCGAAAGCTTTAAAATCTTTGCGGGTTTGCCGTGTCCATGCTGCTTCTGCCAGGGCTGCAATACGTGGAAAAAGCAGGTAGTCTAATCTATTGTTGTTATCTACAGTTTCAGTCCAGAGGTTAGCCTGAATACCTAAAATCAGCGATTTTTCTTTTGCATCTGTGGCAAAAGATTGTGCGTCGAACTGGTATACCTGTTCGATTGGATTGTATAGTTTATTCCATTTTCTACCATATTGGTGGGTGCTGTCCTGAACAAAATCGAAATATAGAGGTAACCTCGGACATAAAACGGTTGGATAACCCTTGCTAAAAGCTGTCCGAAGCTGTCCGGGTTTTTCCTGTCGCCACCAGAGCATGATGGTCTTATCTTTTGGGAGTTCCACATCGGCCATCTCATCCCAAAAGATAGCTTTAGCATTCAGGTGATAAAGTGAATCGGCCATCCGCTGCATAAAATAGTGTTCTACCGCAGCATCATCTTTAAGCTTTTCACGGTCACGGAGTTTCAAAATATCAGGATTACTTTTCCATTTTTCATTTCCATAACTCACTTCATCACCTCCCAAATGAATCAGTCCGGCAGGAAAAAGCACATTACTTTCTTTTAAAATACTGGTTAGATAACTGTATGTTTTCTCCAGGCCAGGATTAAAGGTGAATTCCGGATGCCCTGCCGAACCGCCCCCAGAATATTCCGGATAAGCTTTATTGGCCGCAGTGGCATGACCAGGCATATCGATCTCCGGTATTACCTTAATGTACCGTTCGTTTGCATAAGCCACAATTTCTTGCACATCTGCCTGTGTATAAAACTGGGCAGGTAAATCAGGATTTAAATAATCGCCAATACCGCCAATAAGTGTTAAGTTAGGGTATTTCTTGATCTCCAATCGCCAGGCCGGCTCGTCAGTTAAATGCCAGTGGAAGATGTTCAGTTTATAAAAAGCCATCCAATTGAGAATGGATTTTACTTTCGCTTTCCCAAAGAAATGACGTGATTCATCAAGCATGAAACCCCGCCAGGCATAAGCAGGTGCATCGGTTATTTCAGCAACAGGAATTTGATTGTTCTTGTCAGTCAATGCCAGTTGCAACAGCGAAACTAAGCCGTAAAAAATGCCCTTAGGGTGACTGGCAGAAACAACAATCTGTCGGGGTTTTATGCTGATGTGATAAGCAGATGAATCTACCTGCTTTTTTTCTGGTTTCAACACCAGAACAATACTCGCTGACTCCACCTTTTGCTGAACAGTAATTCCTTTTTGGTTTAATAATTCGTTCTGAAAATAATAAGCAATCATTTTTAACTGATTGTTATTGTAGCCAATGGTACTGCTATTATTGAGTGTAAAAAAGCCATTGCCAGGTAAAAATTTATCAGGCATAGGAATAACACCCGCTTGCTGTTGAGCAAAAGCGTTTGAATAAACAAAAAATATACTTAATATATATAGTAACCTCATTAATTGGTTGTTATTTTCAATACATAGACAGGAATCTCACTTCCATTTTTAAAATCTGAAGGTAAATTAAGTATTAACTCTTGCTCATTTACCGACCATTTAACTTTCTTTTTGCTGCCCAGTAGTTCTATGTTTTTAACAGATAGGTTAGTTTTATTAATTTGCTTTAAAACCACTTCTGAACTTTGCCAGCTTCGAAGAAAAACATATACCGATTTATCTTTCGCAGTATAATATACATCTGGAGTTATTGACTTTGGCGTACCATCAAAAACAGCATCTTTGATGGTATTTATATGCTCTTCTATTGTGTTGTTTTCTTTATTGGCTTTAGTATTTTCTTTTACTGCTAACCATGGATGGCTATCGTAAATGGCTTCATGATTAATATTTATCCATTTACCGATTGCTTTTAACCTTGCGGTTGCCCAATCGGGAAATGTTCCGTCGCCTTTTGGGCCCACGTTTAATAATAAATTTCCACCATTGGCGACAACTTCAACCAAATGGCGTACCAATACCTCGGGTGATTTCCAAACACTATCGTGCCTGTTGTAACCCCAGTTCTGCCCAATGGTTAAACAAGATTCCCAGGCCTTTTTTGATGATGGCGATAAGGACTGTTCGGAGATCGAAAAATCACCTAATCCATTACCGATCCTATTGTTTACCAAACAGTTTGGCTGCAGTTGATGAACCAAGGCTTTAAGTTCAGCGCTTTCTTTTTTGCTAATCAGTTCGGGGGTGTCGAACCATATTGCCCCAATTGGGCCATAATTACTTAAAAGTTCGGTAATCTGAGGTTTAACCTTTCTTTCAAAATAGTGGTTAAATACTTTTGCGTCTTCATTTGGATAGTCCCAGGTATTGCTCCTGCCCGCTTTTACCGGCCAGTTGGTTGGCACATCGGGGTCTTGCCAGTCTCGACCTAAAGAATAATACAGGCAGAGTATAATGTTGTATTTTTTGCAGGCTTTTGCCAGTTCGGCAATCGGATCTCGTTTAAACGGACTTCTTTTCAGGATATTATAATCGCTACTGACCGAATTGTACATGGCAAAACCATCATGGTGTTTGGCGGTAAAAACAATATACTTCATGCCAGTTTCTTTGGCTTGTTTAACCCATTGATCTGCATCAAACTTTACCGGACTAAACTGATCAGCCATGCTTGCATACTCCTGTACCGGAATACGTTCGTAGAGCATAAAATGCTCCCCACCCTTTACTTTGTGGCCTTTCCAATCGCCTGCCGTTTGAGCATATAAGCCCCAATGCAGAAAGAGTCCAAACTTTTCAGCTTTAAATTTTTCCAATGCATTATTTTGCACTGTTTGCCCAAGCAATAACTGGGCAAACAGTACAAATAACAAGCTTATAAAAAGCGGTTTTCTCAATTTTATTTTATCTCTCAAAACGTTCAGCACAAGCTTTTTATAAATATAATCATTAAAGGGCAATCACTTTTATGGATGATGCCTTGTCGTTAAAGGTAGATACGTACGTGCTTGATGAGGTTAATTCAATACTGTTTCCGGTAAAGTTATCTCCATCATACATGATTACCTTTACGCCCAAACCTAAACTAACAGATGATACATCGTTATTGCTAATGCCACGACTGATCAGATCAGCAGTTGTGTATTGGCCAACCGGTAAGCTTACACCATAACCACCGTAACTTGCATTCTGATAAAATTTAGCAGAACCGTTTGCTCCAATCTGTGGCACCCCATTCAAAAACGAAAAGGAGTAGTTTTTGCTCACATTATTTCCATTTTTCAATAGTAATTTCACCCTAACATTATAAGCCTCGTTATTTTTATAATAAAGTTCGTTAAAAGGAATTGTTGTTGAAATGGTATTTCCGGTACCAGGATTAGATCTCCAGGCAACAGCATTATAGTCGGCATCACTATTGCCCAAATCCGGGTCCATATAAATCAAAATATCATTTACATCTTTATTACTTGTAAATGAGCCGGTAACATTGAAAGCCTGTGTGGTTGCATTGTACGCAAACTGGGCATCGATCGTTGTAGTGGCTGCTTCGTAAGGTATTTCAGTTGGTAAAGGGTTTTGGAATATTTCATTACGGTTTAAAATAGCAGCATCCACTTCGGTCAAGAAAGTCGGCTGTCCTTTACTAAAGGTTACATTGCCCGAGCCCATTAATGAAGTGCCTAAGGTTGGTTGTTCTGAGGCGTATTTGGCATGATCGTGCGGTAAATTTAGTCCGTGACCCAATTCGTGCAGCATACCGCCCAGTAAATTTGATGTTGCATTAGGAATTTTATCTACCGCCATGTTTGCATTATCCACCGCAAAACAGTTTCTGCCATAGCCATAAAATGGCTGATCACCGCCATCGGTTCTATTGGGCAATAAAATCAGCGTATGGCTCGAATTTGAAAATTCAGAAGCATGCGTGGCTTTGTAGGCCGCAATTTCGTTCAGGATTTTGGTAGCAGAAACTCCCGAATCGTAAGGATAGGCCGATTGTGCAAACTGTGCCGGTATTTCAATAAAACGTACCAGTCCGGTAGAATCTATTTTAGGAAGGCCCATATACTTATCGTACCCATACCGTAACATTTCGGTATGAAACCAGCCTTGAAAGTGCACGAGCAAAGATGTCAAGCGGGTTTTGTAATCCGACAGTGCCGGATTATCCGTCGGCACAAACATCACAATGTTCAGGTTTTTGGTGTTGCTTACAAAACTTGGCGGCGTGGTTCCTGTTAATGCCAGCGTTTTGGGCTTTGTATTCACCGTTTCTGGTTCTGAAACTGTTGCTTTTTTACAAGCGCTCATTAAAAAGCCACTCGAAATCATTAAAAGCAAGGCAAAGCAAAGTTGTTTTTTGTTTCTCATTGTTTAAAGGTTTAGGATTAATTGGTTATTGGTTAACTGTTGAAATTGGTTAAAGCCGCCAAAGGCCGAACTCCAAGTGCAAGGCTGTTCATTTGTTCACTGAGTTGAGGTACCCGTTCCAATCGATTGGCCGGTTAAAATGTAACTTTCAATACACGTCCCATCTTTCCCCCATTTTTTTGTAACCCTTCAGGTACTGAAATCCGCAGCCCTTTATGGTCTTGCTTCCACTCCAGTCTCTGATCTGTTTCTTCCAATTGCACATCTTTTACCACTAACTGATCATTTGACAGTGAGATAATAATCAATTCGCCGAACTCGGTCTCATTCAAAAAAATCTGTAGCTCATCATTCTTCCCTGAATAAAATAGAATGGGTTCGAGTGTTCTGATATTGGTGGCAGGGTTTATTTGTTCATTTGTCATTGGTACACGGTAGATAGTTCTTGGCTTATTGGTTAATCGTGTTGCCTGCCCTAAATTAGGTGCAGGCAACTGGTATCAATCTCACTCAATAATACTCGCTTATAGTGTAAGCTCCCCGCTCCGGATCGGTTCCATCAAAGCCTGTTTGTGCAGTTAAGGCCACAGTATAACGTTTATAGCTTTGTGATGGAATATCAAATATGACGAACGAGCCGTAAACCTCGTAAGCAGATAAGGTACAACCACCATAAGTGCTGTCAATAGTTACATAAGCATTGTTGAAGGTATTGCTGGGGTCTTCAATCAATACTGATTGTGCACCTGTGGTTGGATTTAAGGTTACCGTTACATAATACTGCGACTGATCATATGCAGTAGTTAAAATCTGTGCAGGTGGTTGTACACATTGCGCTTTTATTTCGCTATGGATAGCGAAGAAACTTAAAAAGAAGGATAAGATTAAAATAGACTTTTTCATATTAATTTATTTAATGGTTTGAAATCTGGAAACATAT
>Ga0163161_10001421_pt1 | contig 17663 bp, 15 predicted proteins | sample S45metaG_FD_129847 | JGI IMG/M metagenome (GOLD analysis project Ga0163161, IMG submission 129847) | Switchgrass rhizosphere microbial communities from Kellogg Biological Station, Michigan, USA - S4-5 metaG | ecosystem: Host-associated > Plants > Roots > Rhizosphere > Soil | place: USA... | reverse complement strand
TCTCAGGTTTAAGCGATAATCCCATCATCACGTTGCCTGCCATGGCAGCTTGATCAGCCCGGCTTAGCCGGAGGTCGCTGTGACTACCGCAGGCGAACCTACACCAAGCCTTGGGGCACGATCCGACATGCCCCAGAACGTCTTCATTAGTTCCAGCTAAAGACATCAAATCGTTCGAATTCTGGACGCTATCGGACCCGCATGGACAATCATGGACGAAGGGGCAGAAGAGGACTCGAAAACGAGCGATTCCAGCGCAGAAAAGCGCCATTTCTTGAGCATTGTCGCGGGCTGATACCATGATCGATACCCAAGGACTTTTTGTCGGAGCGGTTTGAGTCCTGAAGCCCCGAAATTATGATTGTGCCCAAGTGATTCGATAAGCTGCTTGGGGGAGGCGATGGCCCTTGATGTCGATTCAAGAAATTCTTGAAACTTTCATCATTTGAAAGTATTTGGAATTTTATGAGTTCGCTTTCTGAACAGATTAAGGGGTCAAGCCTCGCTGAGCGGGTCTTCAACGAAAGCCAGCTTCGTGAACTACTGGGCGACAGCGATGCCCGCCGCTATGCTCTGGTCAACAGGGCGCTAAAAGACGGTTCGCTGATCCGTCTCAAGCGGGCCACCTATATACTCGGCCAAAGCAGCCGCAGCGGGGCGGGTCATCCCTTCTCCGTGGCGCAGGCGCTCCTGCCAGGGAGCTATATCTCCTTTGAAACAGCGTTGGCCTATCACGGTTGGATTCCGGAGGCCGTCTTTACCACGGCAAGCGTTTCACCGGGCCGCAAGACGATTACCTATGACACGCCATCCTTCGGGCAATTCAGCTTTCATCCCCTCGCGCTCAAGGAATACCAGTTTCTGACAAGCGTCGAGCGGGAAAAGTTCGGCAAGCTCACGGCATTCGTCGCGCAGCCTCTGCGGGCGCTGATGGATCTTGTCGCATTACGAAAGGAGCATTGGTCCGGTTTGGATTGGCTCATCACCGGCATGCGGATCGACGTGGATCGGCTGCTGTCGCTTAGGTACAAGGATTTCTCGGCACTCCGACCCGTGTACAAGCACAAAGCCGCCAACGATTTTCTCCATTCACTCGAAGGCGCTATTTTGACGAACAAAGGCGCAGCCAAAGGACGCCTCGCGGATGATTGAAATCATTCAGGAGAAGCTTCGCCAATATCGAGCGAACAACGCGGTCGAGGAGGAGAATGCGACCAAGGAGATCATCCAGGAGATCGCCCTGTATGCGCTCTGGCGTAGCGACTTTTTCGACGTCGCTCTTTTCCAGGGTGGCACCAGCCTGCGCATTCTGCACCGCCTGCCCAGGTTCTCCGAAGACCTCGATTTCATGCTTAGGTCGCCGAACCCCGAGTTTGACTGGGCGCCCTATCTCAAAATTCTGGTCGAGGTTTTTGCGCAGTTCGGATTGAAGCTCAATGCCCAGCCCAAGGAGAGGATGGACAAAGCGGTTCGGGAGGCGGTGCTCAAGGATGATTCGATCGCGAGTCAGCTGGATCTGACCTTTGCGGGCACGGGACGCCGCAGGACCATCAGGATTAAGCTGGAGATCGACACCAATCCACCGCCCGGGTCCGGCGAAGCCAGCACCTTTCTCGATTTCCCCTCCGACTATGAGGTACGGCATCAAAATCTGCCGTCCAACTTCGCGCTGAAAATCCATGCGCTCCTTTGCCGAGGATATCTGAAGGGCAGGGATTGGTATGACTTTTCCTGGTATGTCTCGAACGGGGTGTCTCCGAATCTGGCGCATCTCCAAGCGGCCCTAATCCAGGCGGGCCCATGGGCGGGGCAGGAAGACCTCAAGATCAATATGGCATGGCTGGAGGACACGCTGCGGAACACCATAGCCACTATCGACTGGAAAGCCGCCGCCAACGACGTCATGCGCTTCCTGCGCGCAGCGGAGGCGAAGTCGCTGGAATTATGGAGCGACCGCTTCTTCCTCGCAAAGCTTGAGAAGATGGCGGCGGCGTAAATTGGCCATTCCGAGTTGGGCTCAGCGGTGTTTTGTCCAGCGTACTGACTGGTTTCTATGCCGCAGGTAGAAATGTTTACACCTTCCGCAACAGATTTTTCGGGTCGTTCTCAGGCTTGAACTGGACTTGCGATCGAAACGCGGGTTAGGCCGTTCATACACGGTGGCGGGATCGTCCGCTCCCACCCAACCTGCCGTCAAGGAGCGATGTGAAGCCAACAGAATACGGCTAAAATTCCGCCGCGATTCAGCCATCCGCTCCATACCACGCTTGGACCAAGCCTTGAGGAACCGCAGGCTGAAACCAAGGGGGTGAGGTTGTATCTTATCACTCTGAAGGTTGTCGCTTAATTCACGGCCGCCCCGCCCCTCCTTAAACTCGCATTGATAACAGAGTTGGAGAGGATCGATGGGCTACGAGTCATTGAGTGGCCGCGCAATCTTGCGCAATGCATCTGCTTCGACGGCTATGATGGGCTCACGCCCTCGACGCGCCGCATGGCCGTTCTGGTGCGGAATACGCCGATCGTCTCCCCTGGCAATTTGCTGCTTTGCCCCGGCTGACCGAGTAAGCGCGCAGCCGACACTAACCGCGTTCATTCCAAACGCCGGACCGATCGCCTTCTGCCGGTAACCAGCGTTTGCACATGGCGAGCTGTCATTGCTCCGTTGCCGCACTCTGATTGAGCACATCTAAGAAGCTGCACCTAATCAAGAAATGGACGAAGGATGATCGATAGCCCTTTTTCCGACCTTCGCGGTCTTCCCTTCTACGATGAACCCATCAGTTATCTGGTGCTCGGTGGCAAACCAACGGCGTGGGAATTTGGCGGCTGGAAGAAGGAGAGCATGTCGTGGAAGACAGGCTGTTACATCCATGCCGGGCTTTCTGACACCGAGATACGATTTACCGGCAAGGAAGTTCTCCCGTTCTTCGAAAGCATTTGCACCAACAGCTTCGCCAAGTTTTCGATCGGCGCCATGAAGCATGCAGTAATGTGCACGAGCGAAGGACTGATCGCGACGCATGGCATTCTTCAGCGAAGGACCGCCATGCGCACGTTTTCCCTGTACATTTTTCGCAGCAATCCAGCGTCCGTATCGTCCCAGCTCCATTCAGGCTGGACGGCGGCATACATGGTAAGAGCCGCGCGATCGACCATGTTCATCGTCATCTCTCCAATAGCCCTCGCAATATCTCGATCGTCACCGTAGTCTGGACAGAAATCGCCCCGCTCCGCCATGCTCTGCCGCAAGGTTTCTGTTATAGCTAAGCGGCATCTTGGGAGATCGCCACCTCAGCGCATCCATGATGCCGGCGATGTCCTCGCCTGCGGCAAACAGATCATTGGTCATGCCGACGCGCGTCGAATGCGCGCTGATGCCCCTCACTTACTGCGCCAGTTGCTGCTGGTCCAGATCAGCAAGAAAGCCTTTGTCCCAGGCGCCCTGAAGCCGTGCCTTGAATATCTGCGTGACGGCCAGGGGGCGCAAGGGCTCGCGTCCCGCGGTCACAACGGTCATCGGATCGATAGCCGTCCGGCGCGGCGCCCGGGGCGCACGTGTATCCGCTGTCAGGCCCAGCTGTCGTGCAGCCTCCTCCCGGCGCTCTGCCATTCTTATTGTGCGCGGATCGATCGGCTTAAGCCGCTTTATGAACAGTCGCCGGAAGATCGGGCCTGTCGTCATTGCAAGAACATCGAGCAAGTCCGCCAGAACAGTCAGCCACATTTCCAACGCCAAGACGCTGCGCTCGGACAGAAAGGCCGTGGTCCCCTCCCCTTCCTGATCGCCCTTGTGCCGTGGGATCGCCAATAGTCGACAATGCGGGTCGCCGACCGGCAGGATATGGCTCACATCCACCGCGACCAATTCCGACGCCCGCAGCCCCATATCATAGGCTAGGGACATCAAGGCACGATCGCGCAATTCCTTCTCGTCGCTGCTACAACCGGCCAAAAGCGCCTGCAGACTGACGCCTCGCGCCGGTTCACGCACCGGATCGCGCACTGCGCCCTTGTAGCGCAGGGGCCTCGCCTGCTTTTGCGCAGTGCCAAGACGACGGCGCAGCGCCTTCATCTCGAGGCGTACAAGATCGTCCTTCGTGGGATCGTCCAGCTTGAAGAGGCGGTGGAAGGTAGCGATCGCCACAATATTCGTGAGAGCGTCGCTGGCTTTGCCGGCTCTCCCCCCTGCCCGCTCGTGCGCGCGCGCAGAAACGCAATTACCGAGGTTGACTGGGCCGGAAGGGCACTTACGCCTTGTCGCCGGCACGTCTCCCCGAAACTGCGCATGTCGGACAGCAGGCCCCGCACTGTATTGGCCGCGCTCGCCGCCAGCGTCGGCTCGACCAAGTCAAGGTCGATCGCCGGACGGCCGGTCGTGGGAAGCCGTGCCAGCACTTGAGCAAACCCCTCGATCGGCGTTCGCGTCCGCTCTGTCTCCCGCCAGCTCCGGCGGGCTTCGAGGTCCTGTTTACGGGCACCATAGGGCCAGCGCTGACCCGGCGCTGGCAAAAGCGTAGCAGACGGACTGCCCGGCATACGCCAGATTGGGGTCTGGTTATGAGCGACCGCGCTGCGGGCGGGCGAAGACATATTGTCATTGTCTTCTAGCGGCGCCGGCCGATCAGGGACAGGACCCTGTCCCGGCTTGCCGGACGTGACGACAGGCAGCGATGCGGCGCCCGCCACGTCAGTCTCTTCCGGTAACGCCATAAAGGCGTGCAACCCCCGCAAGGGTCGCCTGGATGGCTCAGTCATGTCTGATTTCCCCTGATAGCCATACCGTCCGCTATATGGCCCATCCAATTATGGATCAATGATAATGGCCCTTGTCTTTTTTTCAATTTTTCGTGGCCATCCGACGACTTTCCTATTTTGCATTAGAGTTTAATTTCAGGCATCATATTGCGTGTTTATAAGCATAAACAGCTTTACTCATATCGGGAAAATCCAGGGCGCAAACAGCGATGATCGATGAACAAGATCCCCCTGCCCTTCGGGATGAGGCAGGCCTGATCCTCGCCTATGCGCAGGCCCATGCGCAGCTTGCGCTGCTTGCCGATCGTCTGGAGCGCAGTCCTGTGCGCGCGCCATGGTCCACGCGCATTGCGCTGGCTGAGAGACATGCGCTGGCGTGGATGGACAATGCCACGATGTCCCGCGACAGCCTGCGCATTGACGGCATTGGTCGTGTGATCAGCACGGCCTTCGACCTCACCTACTGCAAGGCCGCCATTGGCGCGCCGATCGCTTTGGCTGCTTTGTCTCGGGATGCCGAGCAGCTGATCTCCTGGCTCGGCATAGCAGACAGACAGGGTCCTGGCGCTGCGGCGCGCATGGGCGATCGCGAGGAGATTGTCCGCTCCGTCGAACAATGGATGTCCGCATGCGGCCGACTTCCGCCCTCCCCTCCCCTGCTGCAAGGTTGCCGCATGGCCCTGCTGTGGCGTCAGCACAGCCCCCTCGTCCAAGGAGACCTTGTCGCCAGCCTCCTTATCGGCGATCGTTGGGGGCCAGGCCGCTGGCATGGATCTATCGGCGGACTTATCGCCCTTGGCTTTCGAATGACGGGCAGTCCCTGGAAGCTTTTGGCCGGCGTGAAGCTCGAGCGTGCATGGCTATACGCCATCATCGCAGGTGTAAGAGCGCATCTCGACATGGAAACCCGGCTACTGGGATTTGCAATGCGCGCGCGGCCGGTCCTTGAGCGACGCAAGCGGACACAGGGACTAAAAGCATTGCTACTCTTCGCCATGGCGCGGCCCGATGTCACAAGCGCGCAGGTGGCACGGCAATTGTCCATGTCTGCAGCGGGTGCCATCAAGCTGCTGGGCACGGCGGTGAGCGAAGGACTTTTGATCGAACGAACCGGCCAATCCAGCTTCAGAAGCTATTATGTGCCTGTGAGCGACAAGGCCACCTCCCCTGCCGGGGCGGACCCGGCGCGAACCTTGTTTGAACCCGATTTTTGGTTAGACATGGCCTGAAAATCGCGGTCTCCAGGAGCCCCGTACAGCGCCATTTCGGGCGGCCAGTAGGGTAATGGTCATCGCCGAGCTCAACGCGCTCCTGGAGCTCCTGGCGCGCTCCTACGGTGTTTCTACATTTGTTCGCATGAATGCCCATGTTCGAGCAACGGTGGGCTAGCCGTCTGCTCCTCGTCAGCATGATCGTTGCGCCAGTCTCGCCTATCACCGGAGAGGATGGGAATTTCGGCCTGGTCCAGCCTCGTAACGTGAGGCCCCCTGCCGGCCAATTGCGGAAAGAACGCATCGGTGATGGCGGCTTAACGCAGGCCATCAATGAGTGTTGGAGACCATAGCAATGACAATCAGCTTCCGCGGCCGCTGTCCGATGAGCCGCTTAATCGTTCGCCCGTCGCGGGAGAATGACTTACCGGTTTGAACATGGGCACCGCGGAACATGTCTTTGTCAGCGTCGCTACTATGGCATCAACGACAGGCGACCGGTTTGGCTGCCGCGCGAGACCTCGGGTGCCATGTGGTTTGCAGCGTTTGATGCCAACAGCATCGGGTGCGATCCTTCCCGTCGCTCGGATACCGCAAACCTGATATCTTCTTTTTTCACGGAAGGGCAGCGCCGCAGGCGCGCTTTAGACTGTTTAGAATAAATATAGAAAGTTAAGCGGCGGACGCCACCGAGCGAATCGCGCTGTTCCCACGATTCGGAAAAGCAGGCTGTTCCCGTTATACCGTTGATCCGTTCCTAAAGTACCGCCGCCCTGTTCCTGGAATACCGTGATTCGGTTCCTGAAGTACCGTGGAGCGTTCCTGAAAGACCGTCACTGGCATGCTGACGCCCGTGAGGGTAAAATATCTTTTACTTGTGCAAGATAGCCCGGATTACCGTGCATTTTTGTATGATTTGCGCGTCCCTTTTTATATCTGAGCAGGCACATAGACAGGGTGACCGATAGGCGGACCCTTTAACGACGACTTGGGGCAGGACGACTCTCCCCGAATCGTATCGCGGTACTTCAGGAACGGCTGCTCGGCAAATCGGCGGAATGCGAGCAATGGCGGGCGCCGTCAGGCCCATATTTTGGCGAAAAATGGGTCGAAAGCACCCTCCCCACCTCCCGCCTCCCGCCTTCCACCGCTCCTGCGCACGCCCATGTTCTGGGACCCTGTCTGCCTTTGGCCTGCGCTGGGACTAGGCGCCGCACGGGTTTTATCATGCGGGAGGACCCCGACTGACACAGCCCAACAAATGATGTCCATTGGCCCGGGCCCCACCTGGCGGTGCGCTCGAGCAATCGCTCTACCTGTGTGGCGGCGCATAGGCGCCATTGGCTTTTCAACCGCTCGTCATATCGACATGGCGTCCGCCACGGTCTTTCAGGAACGCGGTTGTCCCCCCTCGCCTATCCTCTCGCGCATCGCTGCGGGCGCAGAGGGCTGTGGTGCGACCGGCTTTTGGGCCTATATCGGAGGGCAAGGGATCCTTGCCCTCAACCATGCAGCTCTGCCGCACGCTGCGATAGGTTCGAACCCGAGCCATCCTATCAGTGCCGTCCCTGCTGTCCTTCAGGGGCATTGCCGCCGCGCATGCCTCAACGAACCGGAGGAAGCACATCGCTGCGGCAGCAGGCTGGTTGTCATCGTTGTTACCGGCGGGACAAATGGAACAAGCAATGCCAGGCTGCCGCCATTCTCGATGCGCGGCTCGTGACAAGCGGTCCGGTTGGCAGCCAGACGGGTCCTGTCTGCAGCCAATGCGAGAGCCTCTATGCGCGATTGCGACGACCTGCTCGCTCGAAGCCCTCGCCGGTTCGATTTTGGCCATACGCCAATCTGCGAACAGGTGCTGCTCTCAGCCTTTGCGTCAGCGTATTGCCATAGCTGCTCAACGTCTCCCCGCGTGGATGCAGGCTGGCAGTGGTTGGGCGGCGCAGAGAATGGCTGCCCGTTCCTAAAGTACCGAATGCGTACACGCGATATGAACTCTCTGACCATGGCCCAGCAATTGTTCAGGTATTCCAGACCCCCGATGAGAACGGCAAACTCCAGCGAGCGACCAGGCCAAGGTGCCCTATCCTCCTTGTCTTAAGAGCCACTTTCTGGCGAGGCATTGCCGCAGGAATGGCTGCCCCGGTCAGGAATGACGGTGATGAGGCCTGGTCACCAAAGCATGCCGAGACGAGGTACAGCAAGGAAACAGGGGGCAGGCGGCCTGGCGGGAGGATCGATAAGCATCCGCCGGGCCGCCGCTGCTCGCTGCCCCCTATGCCTGTCAGCAATAGGGTGGGGAAGGGCGTTGATGTGCGGCGGGCGACGCCCTGTGGTGCCGCAAGAAAGGGTGCCACGGTATTTCAGGAACGGCGCAGGGGCCGCTTATTGCTGCAGCGAGACGGGTCCGAGGCAGGGGAGGGCGCGTTGGCGCGATCAGGAGGCCGGGCGTTGCTTCATGCAAAAGGTCGCAAAGATCTGCGTCACATTCTTGGCGTCAAACGCAATTTCGCGCGTGCGTAGAAATGTGCGAAACTCGTCGGCGACAAGACCATGATCGCGCTGCGGGGCAGGGAGATTGGCTCTCGCAATGGCGCCGAACGCGCTATGCGCGATATGCCCATGCGCGGGGAAACTTATCGGCTCATCCCGCGCTTCGACGGGCTTTTCTAAAGGTTTAGCGCGTCCACGGGGGATGTGCGCGGGGAGGGGAGGGGAAGGGGCGTCGAGCGTCGCGACCACATCACGCTTGCGCATCCGGAGCAAGGGTTCATCACCCTCGCGGGCGACCAGCGCAAGCGTGTAGCCCGGCAGCGCATCTTCCTTCGCGATTTTGGACATCTCGAATTTGAAACGCCGATAATCGCCTTCAGCGCCCGATTTCTCGTAGAGAGTGGGCATGGAGATGGAGAAGCCCTCCTCGCCAGCGCCGCCTGCATGTTTACGCGCGACGCGATAGAGCCAGCGCTCCCGCCCACCCGTCATGGAAAAATAGGCAGGATCGATCGCCAGAACGCCGCCTTCCATCAGGACGCCGTCATAAAACCATTTAGCAAGCGTGATGCGCATGCCGCGGATGTTGCCGGACTTGTCCTTGAGCTGGCTGTAGCTGTCGAGCCAGGAGAAGGTCGTCTCGACCGCGTCACCAGAGCGAATGTTCGTCTTGACTGTCGTCGACTGCAGCCTGTCCAGCGCATTGCCGAGCAGGTCGTAGGCGCGGCCGCCCACCTCTCGTTTCAAGGTCTTGAGCATGTCATAGGGGACGACATGCAGTGTCTGAGGGATGTCGTTGGCCCCGCGCCGCTTATGTTCAATGAGTACCGAAGCGCAGTAGATCAATATGTCGAGATCATAGATGGTCGCCAAACCATATTCGGAGTTGGCCGAAACATGGACTGTGATCTTCTTATCGGGGCTGACATAATCGATAGGCTTTAAACGCTTGCGTTTCGAGAGGGAGAAGAAGGGACGTTCCATCGTCTCGCGCTGATCGCGCAGCGGCAACGTGGTAAGCTGCGGCAGAAACAGGTCGACCTGGCTGTCCTCGCGTGCGTCCCCTTTACCGGCCATTGTCCATCCTACTCGCTCGGTAAAATATCTTTTACGTCCGCATAAAACATTGAAAAATATAGATAATACTATCTACCGCCTGGAAAACTTTGCGCTTTCCAGCAAGGTGCGCATCGAGGCCAATATTTCATTCACGTCCACAGGCGATTTGGGATTGATCGTGATCGTCAGCCCCTTGGACTTGCTGTCGGAGAGAATTTCGCCGATCGGCACGCCTGATGGCGCATGAAAGGTCGGGCGGCTCTTGGCGCCGGCGGGTCGTTTTGGCTGAAGCTGGGCGAATCCGACGAGCCGCTGGAAAACCTGGGCCCCGTCAATCGGCGCCTCACCCCGCTGCCGTCGATCGCTCTGTTCCTTGCGGAGTATCTCGGCGCCTGCAAGCAGAGCGTCACGCTGATCGGCCGATTTAGCAATGGGCGAGAGCTTCATCCCATGGGTTACCTTGATGTCGAAAGGAGACGCAAAGGCGGCCACAATCTCATCAGGCAGTTCCGCAAGCTGCAGCAGATTGTGAAGATATTGTTTCGAGATGGCGAGACGATCGGCCATCTGGGCCCGCACGCCGTTATAATATTGTTCGACCGCATGAAGATAATTGCGGGCGCGTTCGAGGTCGGTGACGTCCTCTCGCTCTCGATTCTCAATGTCAGCGAGACGAAAAGCGCCCTCGTCATCGAGCGTCTCGATCCGGGCTATGAGATCCATCTGACCATGCTGATTGTCGCGCAGCCACGAAACCGAGAAATGGCGGCGTGTGCCAACGATCAGCTCATAGGGTTTCTCGCCATCAGGCGTACGACGAATGACGACCGGCTCACGGTTGCCATTTTCTTCTTTGATGGACTCGATGAGCGAGGCGCATCGCTCATAGGAAAGGCTCGCATAGTCCCGCGCATTGCCCGGCCAGATCGTGCATTCATTCGGCCTGATCCGGATGGTCGGGCGTTTGACGGTTCGGGCGATCTCGTCCATTGCCGCGCCGCGCCGTTCGAGGAAGGACGGAGCGGCGGGGGTCTGGTCCTCGCGAACCAGTTCAGCAGAGGGCAGGGCAGGCGCCCCAGCGTCGGCTTCGGACGCGGGCACAGCCGTGCCCAAAGAGTCGATCGCGTTCGCCAGAAGGCTGCGCCGCCTTACGCCTGAATTGCTCATGCCGCCTCCGTCAATCTATCAGTGCCCAGTTGCGTCAGCCGCGAGGGCCACTGCTTGCAAATGTCCTTCTCAAACTCGCGGAACACGCCGTTCAGATTGTCGCGGCACCGTGTATAGGTTTGGTGCGAACCATAGGGCTTGTTGATCTCGTAAATGGACGACATCGAAATGCCTGCATTCTTGATCTCTTCGGACAGCAGGATTGGTGTCGAGAGCATTTGCCCGGCATAGGTCTTTTCCATGACCTGCAGCATCTGCGCTTCGTTCGTCCGGTTGGGCTGGAACATGGTGCAGACCACCCGGATGAAACCATAATCGATCGACGTATCGAATTTCGAGACCAGGCCTATCGCTTCGCGGGCCGTCTGCATGAAATGGATCGTCGAGAGATAATCGAGCTGGCGGGCCGGTACCGGGATGAGCAGGCCGTCAGCGGCCGTCAGCGTATTGACACCAAGAAAGCCCATAGCTGGCGGTGGATCAAGGATGATGACGTCATAATCATGCCGGATCTCTTCAAGCCCGATGCGCAGCATGCGAAAAGCGCCTGCAATGGCGTGTGGCCCTTCCTCGATCGTCGCGGTTAATTCCCACTCGGTATCCTGCAGACCAAGATTGGCGGGGCAGATGTCGATATTGGGCCAGGCGGTGCGCTTGATGGTCTTGGTGAAGGAATCCGCCTCGTCCATGCGCGGCGAGAGATAGTTGGACAGCGTATGCGTCTCGTCGACCAATTCCTCGAGATTGACGTCGAACATTACACTCATGGAGGCCTGGGGATCGCAGTCCACGACAAGCACCCGATAGCCACGCAGGGCGAGATAATCGGCAAGATGCTTGGAGGTGGTCGACTTGCTGACCCCGCCCTTGAAATTCTGCACCGCGATTACGACGGCCCGTTCTTGTGGGAGCTTGCCCATCTTGATGCCTAAGGCTTCGCGGATCGCGATCAGATCCTCGACGGTATAATAGCGCCGGCCATTGGCCGACGTCTTGGGTGCAGGCAAGCGGCGACGCGCTTCTGCTTTGGCAAGCGCCTCGGGGCTCCGGCCCAGAAAGTCAGCCGCCACCGAAGCTCCCATCGTGATGTTGAGGGTCTTGCGTTCCGACGGGTCAATCGCCGCCCGACGAAGAACGCTCTTAGCGTTCTCGCACGACGTAATCATGGTGTCCAAAATCTGGCCGGACAGCATCGGCGAAACCCCTTATCACATTTTTCGAATCAGGTGGTTCGGCAAAAATAGTCGAATTTCACCCTCTATCCCGGACATGTATGTCAAAATGGCCATGGTTAGTCAAATGTCTGCCGAAACTTGACGGTTGTCAGGACAGCTACCGTCTGCCGAGATCTGTCAGGGACCTGTTTCGGCCGGATCATGGTGTAGAAAGGGGCAAGCCGAGCTTTGCTCCGCACGATGGTTGCGAAAAAATTTTCGAGCTTGGAGATGTTTAGGTTCTGGCAAAACGACGCTCAGGCATCTGGAATACCTCTCATACCAAAGGGCGCTGGAGCCGACTCACATTTGCGATTCCCAAACTGCTGAAATTCTGTTTCGATGTTACATGCAATAAGCGCTTATGACGACGGTAGCGATTGGTGTTTTATCTGGCTACACATCGGCAGATTTGCATCAGTTGGTACGGGGGAGGCCACGCTTGAGAACATTGGCCCGTCTTATTCCACTGGTTGATTATTCAATATCGCCGTGGCCTCTTTGACTACCTGCGGATTTTCGCTCCGAGCCGTTTTTTCTGCCCATGCCCGGGCGATGGCAATGTCTCTGACGATGCCCAGGCCTGTGGATCGGCGTCGAAGAAGCCCCCCACCACTTTGACGCCTACCGCATTGTTCTATCGCGAAAAATGCAAACTACACCGGGGCCCCGATCGGCGCTTACTGGGCCTCACCAGATTCCGAATTCTCTGTTGTTTGCAGTGCATTAACAAAATTTATCGCGGGGGCTCAGCTTCAGCGCCGATCCACAGCAGAAGATCTCGCCGAGCTGCAAATCCGGCTCCATCCGTGACATAGCGCCGCTCAGTCGCCTTCAGCGGCAAGTGCCGTGCAGCGCTCCCCGACCAACGCGATCACCTTGTCCTGCGCTGTTTTGGCGGCCTCAGCCTCGGCCGCGAAGGCAGGTAGCTGAAGCCCCTGCGCCCGTTTGGCCACACGCGTGGTCAGGTCCGCAATCGCAGTGTCGGCTTCTCCGGCGGACATGCCGATTGTCCGCGCCAGCGCGAGGAAGTCCTGGCGCGTCAGACGGTCATCCTTGCCGTTGAGCTTGAGCGCCATCCGATCGCCCCCCAAACCCGGGAAGACGCGCGTGGTGACGGCGTCGTAGAGCGGCGCGAAGCGCACGCTCGTGAAGGCCTTGGCATCCACCTCGGCGACTTTGAGCACAGCAAGGTTCTTGAGATGCATATCGCCATCGGCGATGAGCCAGGCGAACACGGCCCGGCGGAACAGGATATCGAGATCGCTGGCCGGATCGGTCGACAGCGGTCGTAGGCCGCGCGCCATCCGCTCGATCGTTCCGTCGTATTTGGCGGATGCGGGAAGGTCCAGAATGGAGCAAAAGTCCTCCATCGCCAGATGCCGCTGATCCGCTGGCCCGCGACGAATGTCGAACCGCTCGACGACCAGTGCGGGCGACATGCCATCCGGCATTTCCAGCAGCGCGGCGTCGGGCACATCGAACCCGGCCGAGCGGCCAAGCTCCAGGCAAAGCCACTCGACGACCGGCAACGTCTCGAAGCCCGCCATGCCGGCGGGCTTTAGGATATGAGTGAACGGCTGATCGATGGCCGGAACGAGGGTGCCATCAGGCATCAGGCTCATTGGAGCCTTGATCTGGACGCCGGACAGGCGCGGCGTTTCCGCGTGCGCGAATATGCGCGCCAGGTTCTGCTCGAAGGTCTCCTCGACCTCGCCCCGCGCCGGACCGGCGTAGCGGCCCGTAAAGCGACCGGTGTCGATGTATGCAGCCAGTGTTGTCGTGAGAATGTCGGCAGGCAGTGCCGCCAGTTCCTCTCGACCCTCGACGATGACAATGTTCGACATATATCGCCGTCCGCGCCGGAGCGCCTCGCGTTCATCGCGTTCGTGGAGAACCTGCGCCAGCCAGCCCTCGGGCAGCAGCGATTCAATAAAGGCCGGCAGCTTGCCCGGCGTGGTTTCACGCACCAGGGCCGGTCCCGCTCGACGCCCTGGCTTCCAGCGCCATTCGAATCCATCGTGGGTCAGCCGGCCGTGCGGTTCACCGTGCCAGGCGACGAGGAGATCGAGCGCCGCCTTGTTGACCGGCGCCTTGGCGACGCCCGGCTGTGCCAGCAGGAAGCGTTCGGCGCCTTCACCTTCGCGATACCATTCGTTCTCACGCGCCAGCACCCAGACGGCGTCGGCCGCGGCTTGAGACGTCCCATGTTCCTCCACCAGACGCGCCGCCATCTGCACACGCATGTCGGCGGTAACCGCGCTCGCATGTTCGCTGCGCAGGCGGAAAGCTTCGAGAAAGCGCTGGCGCGGCGATGAGGCGTCGACGTGCAATTCGCCCAGGTCGTCGCCGATGACCGCGATCGCCGTCGATGGATGCTTCGGCGCTTCGTTCTGGATGATCTCGAGCGTCCGCAACCGCGTGCGCTGGTTGCGGCGGCCGCTGATAAACAGCCGCCCGTCGGGCGTCGGCGCGAGCAGCGCTGCACTCGCCGACGACAGATAGGCGTTGGGATAGAGATAGTGCGCAATCCGGACCGCATGACCGAGGATCGTCACCTCGATATCCCCCTGGTCATCGACGTAAACCCCGCGCACGAGCTGGATCAACTCACCGGCCTGCGCGCGCTGATGCGCGCGCTTGGCGTCAATTGTCTCTCCTACCAAATGAAGAGCCATAGGATTATCTCGCATCTCAGATGCGCGTTAATCCCACCATCCGACTTCGCGTGCAAGAATTATCGCGCATCTGAGATGCGAGATAATCCGACGCGAAGAGCGCTTGGAGCGCGCCGACCCGGAATGATCGGCGCGCTCCAGAACATCATGCCGCGAACTGCACGCAGCCAGCCCTATGACGACTGGCCTAGCGGGCTCCGAGCGGGTTCGCCGCCATCCCCGCCACCGCCCTTGATCCGCCCCTCGCGGCGGCTTGTCCGACGGTCCCGGCGCTTCTGAGTCCCAGTCCCCAAGCTTGAACTGTCAGGGCGTCGTCGATTGATCGAGCGAGGTGGCCTGCACAATGGCGCGGAAATTCTCCAGAAATTCGGGGTGCCGCCCTGCCAGAAATCCCTCGATCTCGGGCTTCGCAGCAAGCGCTCGATAAAGCCGGAAGCGACGACCAAGACCAGCATGTCATCGCCATAGGTGATCTCAAGCTCCTTATAGTCCTCACTCACCGACGCCATCTCCCGTTCGAGACGCCCCATCTGGACTTGTAACGGTTTTGTGCCGGTCACCTATCTCATTAAGCCACCTTGGCTTCGAAGGCGAGCGGGCTGATGCCGCCCAAATATGAATGTCGTCGACGGGTGTTGTAGAACCCGTTGATGTACTGAAAAATGGCGGCTTCTGCCTGACGCCGCGTTGGCCAGCTCTGCCGCCAGATGAGTTCGGCCTTCAGGGATTTGAAGAAGGTCTCGACGGGCGCATTGAGGCTCCTATATTTGTCAAGCGGGTGCTGCTGGAGGTCGTGGGCGGCATAGTTGGGCGAAGATTTCACGGATGATGTATCGTTTGAGGCAACGGATGATCTCGCGGTTGGTCTTGCCGTCTTTCTTGCGCTTGCTGAGATAGGCAAGTGTGGGCGGGTGATTACGCATGCGAACGATCGCGACGCGGTAGAGGGCGGCATTGGCTTGTCGACTGCCGCCGCGATTAAGACGGAAGCGGTTGGTTTTTCCGCTAGACGCCGGGAGCGGGCAGACGCCGCAAAGCTTTGCTAGTACTGCTTCGGAACCGATCCGGGTTGGATCGTCACCAACGAGGATGAACATTTCAGCCGCCCGACCCTGCGCTCGCCAACGTCGAGCCTAACCTCTTTGAGTTCCATGGTCATCCTCGGACGACCATAGCTACCGAGGCTGAGGCTGTACTGTTCCCTGATATGGGCCAGCACTTTCATATCCGTCCGCTCCCGCCGACCGAACAAAATGTCCCATGGTCAGTCGATCGCCTCCGGCGGCGGTCGACCAGACCCAGTCGTTCGCAGCCGATACCAGAAAGGTCCGGTCGCGCCGAAAGCTGCCGGCAATGCTGTCAATCAGGAAGGAAATGTAGCCTCTTGCTGCGGAAGCGAGCGTATCCTGTGCACGTGCTTGGCTGTAACATCGCTGCTTACCTTAAGCAGGAGTACAGGAGCGAGATACGCCGGTCTCGGAGCTCTCTGGTTCCGCTTTGGCGTCGGTCGACGTGGTGCTAATGTAAAGGAGGCGGTCATGAGAACCGTAAAACATCCCAGCCTGTGCCGTAATAGGGCTTAGGCGTTCTAATTGGCGGAGAGGATGCGATGAACGCGATGTACCAGATCGTGCCTGAACGCGAGCGCAACTTAATCAGAGTAACGATGGCGGGTTTCTTCAGCAAAGAAGAGGTGGCAGCCTTCGGAAAAGACTATCGGGAAGCACTAGCCGAGCTCCTATCACCCGGTCATCTGACGTTAGTCGATATCAGGGAAATGAAAATACAGTCGCAGGAGGTTGTAGCGGCCTTTTCATCGCATATGGCTTCACCAGGCATTCAATCGCATAAGCTGGCTTTCGTATGCAGCTCCTCACTCGCGCGGTTGCAAGCACAGCGCCTGACAGATCGAGAAAATGTTGAATTTTTTGACCTGCTGGATGAAGCTGAACAATGGTTGCTAGCAACGACTGTCCGCCCTCATCTTTAGATTGGTCGAGAGCGATTAAGAAACTCTCGATGACATTGCCCACCTATTAGACTAGCTCGTAGAACGCGCCACCGCCGCTGGAAATACCTAAAAGGCTAAACCCACAGCGCTGGACGCGTATTCCCCATCCAAGCTAATATCCTCGATGATGCCGTATCAGTCGCGACCGCAATGCGGCGATAACGAAGTCTGAGCCGCAGGCTCTGGATTGCCGACCGCCATTCGCAACCGTTGGTACGCTTCAACTTTCATGAGGCGAAGCCGTCAGGGCAAGCTCTCGGAGTTCTCGCCGCAAAATTTTTCCCACCGCCGATTTCGGCATGGCTCCGATGAAAATAACATGTCGCGGCACCTTGTAAGCGGTCAAGTTACTGCGGCAATCTGCCGACACCATGTCGGCCGACAAAGCTTCGTCTAGTCGAACGATCTAGCCGGCTACGACTTCGCCGCCCTGGCCGTCGGGAACGCCGACGCACGCGCACTCAGCAACACCAGGTAGTTCGGAAATGACCGCCTCGATTTCGTTGGGATAGACGTTGAAGCCGGAGACAAGGATCATGTCCTTGATCCTATCGACGATATAGTAACGTTCATCCCGATCGCGACGGGCCATGTCACCGGTACGGAAGAAGCCGTCGGGGGTGAACGCCGCCGTGGTCGCTTCGGAATTGCGCCAATACCCTTGCATGACCTGCGGCCCGCTCGCGCATAATTCGCCGGTTGCGCCGTCTTCCGCATCCTGTCCCTTCTCGTCACGGAGGACAATCTGCGTGTCCTTTACGGGGAATCCGATACTCCCCAGAAACCGCGGCTCGTCGAGCGGAGTGCAGGTGAGGATCGGCGAGGTTTCGGACAGGCCATACCCTTCCTTGATATGCCCTCCGGTGAGCACCTCCCATCGCGAGGACACGACAGCTTGCACCGCCGCGCCGCCCCCCATGGTGAAAAGGCGTGGATGGAAGCGGAGGGCCTCAAACCCGGGATGCGTGCTCAAGCCCTTGAAAAGCGTGTTAGCCCCGGAGACGAAATTTACGTCGTGACGGCGCCATGCATCCACGAGCCGGTCCAAGTTGCGCGCATCCGCGATCAAAAT
>Ga0163161_10001419_pt1 | contig 17679 bp, 12 predicted proteins | sample S45metaG_FD_129847 | JGI IMG/M metagenome (GOLD analysis project Ga0163161, IMG submission 129847) | Switchgrass rhizosphere microbial communities from Kellogg Biological Station, Michigan, USA - S4-5 metaG | ecosystem: Host-associated > Plants > Roots > Rhizosphere > Soil | place: USA... | reverse complement strand
CGGCAAAGTCCGTGATGCCGTCGTAGTCATAATCTGCAGGCACCGGCTTATCCCCGTCGGTGCCCCACTGGACCCCATGAATTTGGCCAAATATGTCCCGAAAATACCAAGTGCCGCCCGAAGGCCTGAAAACCGAAATATCAGTGAAACGATCGCCGTTGTAATCGCCGCCAACGGGTACGTCGCCTATCCGGCCCCACTGCTGGCAAACCCGGCTACGATAGCGATTGACGCTGCAAAATAACGCTGGGTCTCCCACCACATCGCTGCCACTGAAATACGTCAATGGATAAGGCATATCCGGGCCAAAGAATTCGGGAATTACCCGGCGCACTCGGAAACCAGGTTCCCCAGTCGCAAACGTCATGACACCACCAGATGTTGCGAGAGCGTAAGCAGTTTGCTCCGATGGTCGTAGCACCGCAATGTCTGCAAAGAAGTCATTGTCAAAATCAGGACTTGGAGTCGCGTGGGAAGTTATCAGCCGCACTGCGGCAAGTGTAAATCCGGTGGTCGCATCCGAGAGAATTATTAGGCGTTGATCCGTCTGAAAAGCTACCCTCCTCCCGTTTGTCTGGCCTCCGCCGACAAAATGCTCAGTTGGCGAATAGAAAGCGATAGGTACACCGGGGACGAACATCGGCGCTATGTTATAAGGCGTCAAAAGGTAATCGGGTCGAACATTGAGTACGTAAAACGCACCGTCCGACCTAACCGCAACGCTGCTCCCGCCCACGCCACCACTCACGCCGATTCCAGCGCTCGAATATCGACGTCGAAAGGCGGTGAGCATGATGATATCGCCGTTGGGAAAAACGGCCAGGTCAAACGAAGTAGAAATAGGAAGGCCCGGGTATAACTGCATCGAAAGGAAGATCATTCCTTGATCGCCAAAGTCAGAAGCGATGGTGCCGTTTGGCAGCAATTCCAGCATGAAATCCGCCAGATTGATCGGCATATTAGGAAAACTGTCGGTTCGTCCACCCGTCAGTATTCGCCCATTGGGAAGGATCTTGAGCGCCTCAAAGGCTTCGCTGAAATAATTGGGAAAATCCTGCACAAATACGCCTCCGGTCGCGAACGTCGTGTCGAGTATTCCCGAGGTAGTGAAACGCAAAAGCGTCGCGACGCTCGATGGATAGGGATTGGGCGTAAGGATTTTCTTGCCAGCCGCAAGTATTTGGCCGTCAGTCTGTATGGCGACTGCATTCAAGTAGGTGTAATCGGCCAGGTGCACTGTGACGATGCCCGAATTTCCAAAGGTCGGATCTAACTGCCCGTCCGGCGTAAGTCGAGCAAGAAGGCCATCAGCGGCAGAGCCGACCCAAGAGGAGCCTACGATCACGATCTTGCCGTCGGCTTGAAGCGCGAGACCGTTCGCCGCTTCGTCAAGTGACGAGGCGGTAATGGTTACCGTACCGTTCGACCCAAACTCGGTATCGAGCGTGCCATCCGCGTTGTTACGCGTGACAAAAATGTCGCGGCCGTTGTTCGCGGAGCGAAGATCTCCAACGACAACTATCTTTTCGTCCGGTTGAATGACAAGGTTCCTCGCCGTGGCCTGGTCGCCGACAGTCGTCGTAGCGATTCCATCTATGCCAAAGGACCGATCGAGAACACTTGTCGAAAAAACGGGTGAGGAACACAGAACAAGCCCGATAACAGCCGATGAAAGCCGGGAGAAAAACGTGAGAGTATTCTTCATAGCTCAGCGCCTCTTTGAAGGAATACCTAATAAGGTCGTTTTTAAATGGTAACACGCGGCGCAAGATCCCGGCATTGCGGCCATCAAATCATGGGAAGATCCCGCGCACGCGTGTTGCGTCGGCGACGCGTTCGATGGCAAGGCAGTAGGCGCCGGTGCGCATGTGGGTCTTGTATTTTTTCGCCTTGGCGTGCACTTCCTTGAACGCCTTGACCATGATCGCTTCGAGATATTTGTTGACGTCCTTGTCCGTCCAGAAAAAGCCGTACTGGTCCTGCACCCATTCGAAGTACGACACGGTCACACCACCGGCATTTGCAAGAATGTCGGGAATGTCGAACACACCGTTTGCAAACAGAATGCGGTCGGCTCCGGGCGTGACGGGGCCGTTTGCGGCCTCGGCAACGATGCGGGCCTTTATCTCGTGAGCGTTCGCGAGCGTGATCTGGTTTTCCAGCGCGGCAGGAACAAGGATCTCGCAGTCGAGCCTTAGCAGATCTTCGTTAGTGATCGGCTTTGAATCTTTGAATCCCGCGACCGAACCTTTCTTGTCCTTGTGACGCAGCACCTTGGCCGGATGGAGGCCCTTCGGGTCATATATCCCCGATCGCGAATCGCTGACGGCGATGACCTTTGCGCCGTCCTCGTGGAGCAAACGCGCGGCGATCGAGCCCGCGTTGCCAAAGCCCTGCACGGCGACACGCGCGCCTTTGAGTTTTATCTTCAGCACCTTGCACGCCTCGCGGATCGTGAACAGGCATCCGCGAGCGGTCGCTTCGCCTCGGCCGGCCGAACCGCCAAGCGCGACGGGTTTGCCGGTGACGACAGCAGGCGTAGCGCCGCCGCTGACCATCGAGATCGTGTCCATGATCCAGGCCATCGTCTGCTCGTTGGTGTAAACGTCGGGCGCAGGGATGTCGATATTCGGCCCGATGATCGGCGATATCTCGACGGCGAAGCGCCGCGTCAGCCGCTCAAGCTCGCCCTGCGAAAGCGCGTGCGGATCTACACACACGCCGCCCTTGCCGCCGCCGTACGGGATGCCGACGGTCGCGCACTTCCAGGTCATCCAAGATGCCAGCGCCCGCACCTCGTCGAGCGTCACGTCCGGATGATAACGAATGCCGCCCTTCGCCGGCCCGCGGGCAACATTGTGCTGCACGCGGTAGCCCTCGAACACCTTGATGAGGCTGCTGTCCATTTTGACCGGTATCGAAACGATCAATTGTCGCTTCGGATTGATCAACACCTCGCGCATGCTCTCGTCCAGCCCGAGGAGGTCGGCGGCGATGTTGAACTGTTCCCTGGCGATGTCGAACGGATTGAGATTCTCATGAATCCTTTCTTTCTGAAGTTTGGCTTTTGGCATAGATGGCTAAGTTGTCGTCCCAGTAAGTGTTAAAAAGCACGGGAAATGTAACATTTTGCAAGATCGAGTGACAAGCGACTCGGATCTTTGTTTCCGCAGGCGTCGTTTCAGGACTTGCAGGCGTCGTTTCAGGGCGGCGCTTCGCGATATCAGAGAAGCGCTTTGGCATCTCAGAGAAGCGCTTCGCGATATCAAAGAGGCGCTTTTCGATATCAAAGGGCCGCTTTTAGGGCTCAAAACAGCGCTTTTCCGTCTCAAAACAAGACTCCGCCGTTTCGTAAAACAGCGGAGCCGTCACAAGACCTTACTCTGTCGTTTCTTATCTCGGAGTCGTGAATTCAAGGCCGCTGATCTGTTCATATTGCGGCGAGCCTGCTCCGTAGACCGATTTGACGTACTTTTTGACGAGCGCGGCGAGCGTCACAAGGCCGTTCGTTTCGCTGTAAAGGGCCTCGTCGCGGGCAATGCGGGCGTTGCTGAGCGGCGGAATTGTCGTGTTGACGCCGGTGTTTAGAGCTTTGAGGCCGTCGACATAGGTCGTGAGCGAGGTTGTCTGAAGGTCGGTCTCATTCGGAGCGTATTGTGAATGGGCCTCGAGCAGCTCGATGAGGTTGTCCCAATGCTCGGTCAACTGGACATAGCTTTGCTGCGAAACGCTGTTGCCCTGGCTTTCGTCCTCGGGCGTGTTGGGATCGTCGACAAGCGTCTCGGCCCGCGCGCCGTCGATCTTTCGCTTGAAGCCCTTCGCGTCATCGATGGCGCTTTCGGGTGCGCCTGAGGCGGCAAAGGAGTTAACGACGCGCGTCGCCAGCTTTCGCGTGCCTTCGAATCCGTCCTGGCGCGAATTGACCGCGACCTTCCACGGTATGATGTTCGTCGTCACGCCGTCGATCCCATTCTGCGACGCCGTCAGCTTGTTCTCAAGCTTCGCTATCGTGATCTCCTGATTCGAAGGGTCATAGTCCGGCCCATAACCCTCACAAAATGCGATCATCTGCGCAAAATGCTCGACATTCTTAGCATGCCCAGTCTCTGCCATTGTTTAATTGTGTCGGAGCTTTGTCGGATCGGCGGGCGTGGGTGACTAAACTCCAACTGCGTCTTTACGCTCGGGGGGCAGTCAACGAAAGGTCAAAAGCTAAAGGAAGATGGCCGCTCAAGAGATGCGGAGTTCGTGTGCAGGAACGTGAAAAACTCCGATTCGGAACATGTCCAAACACGCCCCAAAACACACAATTTTTCGGCCACCCCGACCTTTCAAAGACACTTAACTACTTACGACAGAATCCAATCCCCCTTGAAGAACTGCTGTGAAATTTATTGGATCGAGGGAAATATAAGGCCGAACGGATCTAAAGTCAAGTTATCTCCCCCGGGATCAAACCTAGCTTGATACCTAATCCCAGTACGAAACTCCGCGCCGCCACGACGAAAGCCATATTGAATTCCAGTATGCTTTCAAAGAGTTCTAACAGTGCCCGCCGATCAGATCGGTTTGGCTTCAATTCATCGACAAAATAGTTAATATCAAGCAAGTCCGGTAAGTGGAAGTATGCCGTCGCCATGTCGCCTTTCACCTCGGAGTAGAACTCGTAATGACTGAGTTTCAAATCCTTCAATATCACTGCCGTTGCCTTTGCCTCATGGTCGAGATGGAAAGCGCTGTTTCGGATTTTTCGTACAACTTCCCGATGATCTTTATTATCGTCGTCGAATAGTTCCAAAAGGGGATGAAAGGCCGCGTCGTTATGATATTGATTGCGTAGTGAATCGGCCACCTTAAGTGCCTCCGCCAGATACCCTGCCATGTTAAATAGCGTTCGCATTCGATGACGACTTCGCATCGAGTCCGTCGGAAACTCCGGCGGATTTATGAGAAGGTACGCGGAGTAGTCAAGCACATTGAGGACTCTAGCCATGCGAATCATAGCGACAAAGTCCTGGTTGTTACGGAGGGAGTTGAAGATCTTGGGTTTGATCCGAACAATTTCCTTATCCATGTAAAAAGGATCGGGATTTGGTTTTCTTTTCGGGCGATTGAGGCGTTGCTTGCGACCCCTTGCGATTGGCATACGGTCAGACTATTCAGAATGTCTAATAGATGCAAGATATGAAAGGATGGCTGCGGTCCAGTGGAGACAAAGCAACGCATCTTCTCGTTGCAAATCAACAGGCAAAGTGTTTGTGGACGTGTCGCCTTCCAAATGCGTAGCTTTGTTTAGGATGTCGTTGCATCCTTTGAGAATTGCTTCGCCAAATTCCCTTCGGCGCGGATCACCGGTTACAGAGGCTAAAAGCAATTCAATCGCGCGTCCTTGGTCCTTTTTGTGAACTGACGTCTTAAATACCAACCAAGCGGAGCGACACCTTGCGCCGACACCGTTCCAATCTCCTCTATCAAAGCACGCTTCGGCCTCTTTGAGCTTGGTAATAGCCGAGTCGAAGATTTCCTTACCTTTTCCGGTCGGAGCAACTTGGGAGCGGATAGTAATAATTTCGAAACGATCAAATTGTCCTCTGCTTAGGATTGCCAGCCAATCAGAATGGGCAACGCTGACACGTTTGTCACCTTGCAAGAAAATCGTCTCTTCGCCGCTGACAGTTTTGCCAGTTCCTAACGCGGCAACATTGAAGCGCAAGTCCAAGTCATTATGATGTGTAGAATCCACGAGCCTCCAATAGGCATTCTGTGTAATCTCAAGACGCCGCTGAAATCTCTTCTCATAATTCGTAACCCCATACGATTCAGAAAGGGCTTCGCGAAACTGCCCGATGTAAAGCTCCTTTTGATTCTCCACAAACACGGACAAGTCGATCTGGAAGCGTTCTAGTACCAGTTCTGTCTTTGTCGCGAACTCTGTCCCCACGATAGAAAACTCGAATACGAACTCCACGCCCGCTAAGGTCGGATGACCGGCGAACATACTGAAATTCATTAGGCGAGCGAAAATCTGGCCGCCAAATGTCATTAACTCAAGATTTAGAACCTCTGACATCCACTAGCTCCAAAGGGCGTTTCTACGGGTGACGAATTCTCTTTCCTTTTCGGCGACAAGCGTGTCAAAGGAACTCGGGCGATTTATGATCTGCTCAATATCCCCTTTGCCAAACAAGAGAATTATCTTGCTATGCGAGGCGTCTTGTACGCTGGTGACCGCACCCGCAGTAAACCCAGCCATCGACATAAGAATTCCTCGAACCCCTTCCCTTCGCCCGAGCTTTGCAAGCAGATGGCTTGTTGCATCAGTACTGATTGGCGTATTGGTCCATTTACATTCAATTAGGTAATAAGCCCCGTTTTTATCAATGAAGATATCCATCTCTTCGTACGAGGTTCGGGAACCTTCATTGGTATTCCAACCTTCTGAAGCGAGCGCCCTTGCAATCAACGACTGAAATTGGATACCTCGCGTGTTCGGTGGTAGGTCAGCGACGGCGGCGTATTCAGCCTCAAGAGATTTCAGGAGTGCCCATCGTCGGTTTTGCTCAATGCCGAGGTCCGTGATCCTGAAATACCAGGCATTGCTGAAATGTAGAAGACCGGCGTCGGCGAGAAATCTCGAGTTATTGAAGAAATCTGTATCGTTCAGACTAAACTGGCTTATTAGGTCAGCTGCATTAACCTCGTCATCCGGGCGTTCTTCGAAGGCTGTTGCCGCAGCGGACAGCATCAGATAACGCAGGTACTGATATTTTTCAATTTTCTCTCGGGGAACTAGGTTGCGTGCTTCGGCCTCGATGATTCCATGGGCCCTGATTTCGCACCGCATGCTCTTGCCGACACCATCTATTAGTGATGCTCGTTCCATTCCAAGGGCAACCCGCGTGTAGTACTCTTCGTCGACTCCATCCAACCTTCCGAAGAACGTGTAAACCGTTCCGCCTGTGTGGTTTTCCCACTCGGTATAGAGGCCCACAAGGATTTCGTTTTCGATTTCTTCGCGCGTCATGTTATTCACGGAACGCGTCCTTGGCAACAACGTGGTGATTTGCGGTTGCTGTTGAAAGGCGGGTCAAGATATATAAGGTCAACGGACTCGTCCTTGATGTAGTCCCGCAACATCTTCAAATTGTCGCCGTAGTAGAGAGTGTTCATTGAGTGCCGAGGAGCGAGGCCATGTTCCCCTCCTGGCCTCCGAACGTCCGAAACGACTCCTCGCACCGCAAAATGTAGCACAAAAACAGCACGCGCAGAAAAGGCGTCTGGCCATGTCCATTAGCCGACGCCCTTTCCGAAACGGAGGCAAATAGCTAGTTTGCTTCGCAAATACGATAGCCGACCGCGGCGGATGTGTCACCTGTTACTTTTGACAGGTATGAGAACCGCCCACTTTTCAACCTCTTTGCTAATACGGTCGTCCTTCTTCTGAAATCAGGTCACCTGCGGATCCGACGGGATGTTGCCTTGGTTTTGGGCCGGCCTTGTGCCATCGCGTAGCTTCGTCCGAATCCTTTGTTTCCTGTGACCATGACATCGAACACGCACATTCGTCTGAGACGTGGAGACTGGATAGCCTTGCACGTTTGTTCTGCGACATCGATGTTCACGCCTTTCACCGGCACGGTGAAGGGGAGTTCACACTGCGCGCTCTGGCTGGGCCAACTACGCATGGTGTAAGTTTTGGTTGATGTGCCTGGCGCATAGTCGAACAACGTACTCGAATCGTTCACTCGCCAAGACTCGCCAAATTTGTCGTAGAGAGCTTTGTATCGATCTTGTAGGTCAGCAGGTTTCGCCCCCATCGAAGACCCGTCAGCAAGCGCAGGCAACCATCCATCAGAAGGCACGTCGCCCGCGATCCCTGCTGACGCGGGCGGCGGCGCCATGTCCACGTCTAGGTACCACAGATTTTGAGAAGCCCACCAATGAGGGGTGATTCGAACGCCCGTATAGTCAGGGTGCTCGATTCGCAATTCACTTGTTTTCGAGTCTTTCCAAATCTTAGTGCCGTCGTTAAGGGTCATCCCGTATACGCGACCCGCGACAAGTGCCCCATCAACTCGGAGCTGCAGGCCGCTGGGATCGGGTTGGCCGCTGATGTTCGGCTGGTATGTAACGCGCTGCTTGCCCACACGCACAGCAGCTGCGGTATTGATGCCCACGCAACTCGATAGGCCCGTGTGTGGGTTTGCGGGAAAAGGACCGGTCGCGGCCACAGGAGTCATGCGGGTCTGAACCTCGTACCTCTCGAGGTGCTTGAGCATCACGAACTCTCCCGCCCCTTGAAAGTCGTAGTTGATCCCGTTCGTGGTCGTGATATGCGGTTCTCCATGAACTCCAGGCCCGAAGACCGTATAAATCCCTGGACCCATCGCAAAGGTGTTGATGCTGATGAAATAGATGCCTGGCGTCAGGTTCGCAATGCCTGATGCTTGCCCCGAGCTGGTTGTCAGCTGAATGGTGGCCATGTTTGCGCCGCTTTGGGATAGCCAAAACCGGTGGGCCTGCGTGGGCGATCCTGTATAGGTCGCCTCCCAGTTAAACGATGGCGTGGTTGTTCTGAAGAAGCCGATTGGACTTGTGGTGCCTGTCGTAGTGCAGGTGCCGCCCGCTGGGCAGTCTTTGGTCACTGACACCGATTGCGCAAATACGGCGCCCATCGGCCAAACACATAAACTCAGCCCCATAGACAGACCGTACACAACATTCATGATTTGTCTTCTCGCGTTCATACTATTACCTCCTTATGAGCAAGAAGCTTTGGAACCGGGAGAATCGGAGAAAGTGCGCTGGGATCCGCTTCGGTTTCAAGCTTGGTTAAGTGCCAAGGTCGGGAGTACTGCTGGGAACTCCTCGGCCCACCTAATTTAAAGGTCAACCGGCCGCGTGGTCGGCGATTTTACCCCTTGTGAAAGTACGACTGCTTGATTTGAGGGCAGTATACACCCGTTTTGGCGGAATGCAAGAGCTTTCGCGCGGCTGAAAAAGGCCGTCAGGAATTATCGCCCGCGTTGCGGGCTCCGGGATTTATTGGGGGCATTTACCCGACGTTCAAACGTGGGGCTAAACTCTGCCGCCACTGACGCGGCTTGTGCATGAAAAAGGCCCCGCGGAAGTGGGGCCTGTTATCAACCGCTGTCGTCTTTCTAGTGCGAAGACACCAAAAACACATCCCAAGCCCACCGCCCAAGCTGCGCGCCATGAACATCTTTGACCTTTGCCCTATATCTGAATTGATTGCCGAACTCGTCGGTCTGTCGTGATTCCTTGTAGTCCAGATCTAGCGTCGCGAGGCCAAGCTCGGAAAATGTGTGAAGTTCGCTTGCCTCTGACACGCCATTGTGGTTCGTGTCTTGCCACAAACGCAGGTCGGCGAAAATGGCATCGGCGTTAGTTATCTTTCCGTCATTGTTGCCTCCGCTTGCGGGCCTGTCGTATTCGGCCAGGGCCAGAAAGCCTTGCCGTTTCTCTCCAGCGGGCGGATCATCCTGAGGCGTGGCATTGCCAAACAATTCTCTCCCGTTGTCTATCGTGCCGTTGCCGTCTCGATCAAGTACCAGCCACGCATCGTCGGAATCCGCAACCGTCCAGCCTAAATGGCCGCCAATTATGCCGTCGCCGTTAAAGTCGAACGGAACACCGTTCGCCGCGTCTCTCAGGGCAAAACCGTCGCCCAGGATATCGATGATGATCGGTGACAAGCTACATTCGCAGTCTGGAGAAAGAGGGGATGAACCCCGCCGTTCGGCTACCGCACCAGTAGCAGGCGGCGGGCACGATAGACCAGGTTTCCCCATCACGCGCCCCGGGCTCCAATCCGGCGGCACCCAACACGGACATGACGGACTTGGTTCATAACATTCGGGTATGCATGGCGGTGGTGGTGGAGGTTTACAGCTACATGTGAAAGAGTTATAACCGTATGCACATCCGTTTTGATACTCTTGGCTTCTTTGACAAATGCCCCCGTTACTTACAAATCCACTTGCACACCCGGTGCTCGGGAATTGAACCCAATCTTGAGGACCGTTACATCCGCCGACTGGACCAGGACAGCTATTGCAATCATATGTAATTGACCGAATAGCACCGATACAAGTATCCTCCCACGCCTGACTATAACCGCTAGTGCCACAGGAGCATTCACAACCCGCGATACATCCAGTATTCGTGCAGGCCGCGAAACGGGTCGAATGCGTACCATCACATCGAGTCCAGTGCAATTCCTGATTACAACCCGTTGGCGACGGAGTGCTACTACAGCTTGTCATCGTCCGGCAACTTGTGAGTTGCGCACAGACAGATTGCAGTGACCCACAGATGAAGAGTCCAAAAATGCCTATCATCATTATTTGTCTTAACATTGGCTCCTCCTATTTAGCGGTTTTGTTCCACATGGTTATTTGAACGAATTCTTCTCTTGAGGCCGGTCCATCTTCCCATAAACGTCGGACATAATCGCGGTATAGCCGCGCCCCCAATTTTTGCTCGCTCGCCGGCAAAGTGAGTTCGCCCGGAATCTCTTCGGACATCACGATTCGCTCAATAGCGGACGGACAATTCGCCTCGGCTTTACACCGTTGTCGAAGCAAGTCCTTATACTTCGCGGCTCCGTCTCGTATGCGGCCGATTAGCACCTGGCCCTTTACATTTCTCCCAAGGGTCGTTGCATCGTCAAATTCTACGTAGTCAATCGAAGACTCAACAGCGGTTATGATATTTTCATCTTCGTACGACATCGACCCGTTATCCGTGATTGTTACCTCCCCGCCCGGCAGGATTGGTCGCAGTCTCCCGGAATTCTGCAGGTCAGAATTTACGTAGGTCTCAAAAGTTTGATAGAAAGTATCGCTACTTTGAACCGAACCTCTCAGCAGCCGAATGGTGAATGCCATGCACACCGACCTTATGTTTTTATTTGTGTTGTTCTTAACGGCGAACGATATATTGCCTACCTGCTTATTCGATTCGAACGGTACGACCGGTTTTGTTATTTCGACTGGGACTATGCCGTTCTCTGAGGCAAGCTGGTGCATTACCACTTGCGGAGGATTCAGAGATTGTGCCCTCGACCGAAGCAGGGTGACCATAGCGAGAACCAGCACACCACAGACTGCGGCGGCAAACGTTAACTTGAATTTCATATCTCCTCCTTTCTGCTCTCTCGGAAGAGCGGGAAATGTTTTCTAACAGAAAGGCTGTTTGGTCGGTTAGAGAGGCGAAACAACCGGGGAAAGTTGCTCAAAGGGAGTAACTTTATATGTTCAAGCGAACTGTATGCCTAAAGGATCAGGAAGTCAAGACCTATTTCCGGGCGATAGAGTATGCAGATTGTCGCCGTAGTAGAGAGTGTTCATCGGACAGAGGGAAATGTAGCATATGTGTGCATGAAATGTGCACTCTGATACTTTAGTCGCAAGTTTGAGCCAATGATTACGGGCCAACTGCACACTCGACACGCGGCTTTTCAGTTCGCTGCTCGGGCGGTGCTTATTTGAGCAGGTCCTTTGGGTCGTCAGGTAATCTCATCTCGGCCGCAGCCCGTGGCCCAGCCGCCGCCTTTCCCTTTGTTTGCGTCCCGCACCCGATCACCGGTTACGTGAAAGAACCAGCTTCCTCCGGATGCCGAACAGGAGTCGCCGAACCCAAAGTCGACTCTTACCTCGTCCTTTTCCCAATATGGTGCCTTCGGAAAGAAATATGCCTTGCCGCGTTTTTTGAATTCGGCATCATCGATCAGAACGAATTCAATGTTGCGTATCTTCGGCAGCCACGACTTTTGAATAAACTTTTCCGAAATATAGACAGGTGTCCGTTTATCCGCGGATTTGAACTCACCGCGCAGCACGATCTTAACGATCTTGGAAATAGCAGCTGGTGAAATAGGCGGTGCCTTATCTCTGTTCTGGCCGTGCAGGGCGTGTGTCGCGAGCAAAGCGACCGATAGAGTGACGATGGGGAGTATTGTTTTCATGGCAAGTCTGTCGCCCGCGTTGCGGGCTCCTTCTTTTGATGCGGGCATTGTACCCCACGTTCAAACGTGGGGCTAAACTCTGTCGCCGCTGACGCGGCTTGTGCATGAAAAAGGCCCCGCGGAAGTGGGGCCTGTTATCAACCGCTGTCGTCATTTCTATTGCGAAGACACCAAAAACACATCCCAAGCCCACCGGCCAAGCTGCGCTCCGTGCACATCTTTGACCTTTGCCCGGTATCTGAATCGATTGCCAAACTCGTCGGTCCGTCGTGATTCCTTGTAGCCCATATCTAGAGTCGCGAGGCCAAGCTCCGGAAGCGTGTGTAGTTCGCCTGCCTCGGACACTCCGTTGTGGTTTATGTCTTGCCACAGACGCAAGTCCGTGAAAATGGCATCGGCGTTAGTTATCTTTCCGTCACTGTCGCCTCCGTTTGCGGGCCTGTCGTATTCAGCCAGGGCCAGAAAGCCGTTTTTTTCCTCACCCGCCGGGGGAGCCGGCTGTGGAGTGAAATTGCCGAACAACTCCTCTCCGTTATCGATCAATCCGTTTCCATTGCGGTCAAACACGAGCCACGCATCATCGGAGTTGCCAGCGGTCCAACCAAGCTGTTCGGGCACGCCATACGCCTTGAGGTCAAAACTTACTCCGTTTGCCGCGCTCGTCAAACTGATCCCGTTGCCCAAAATATCAAGGATAACCGGCGAAAAATAGTCGCACGAACAGAAGAATTCGCTCCATACTCCGCCGCAATATTCGCAGTCACAGTAAGCATTCTGGTTGGGGCAAGATGTCGGCGGGTTGTGGCAGGATGGAGCGTGGCAGGGGGGGTTACAGCTGCATGTGGAGGAGTTATAACCCTGTGGACATTCGTCTATGTACGCCTGGCTTCTTTTACAAACTCCGCCGATGTCAACAAAACCCGACTGACAGCCAAAAATGGCTGGCTGATTACATCCGCCCGGCTGGCATGAATCCTCTCTGAAATACGAACGATAATAGCTCGGACAGCTATTACAAGTGGGGGGCGGCGTAACCGCGGGATTCGGCCGACATCGATCCATATGACTCGCCTCTAAATACCCGTAGGTTCCAGGTGCCGATTCATACAAATAATCAGATGGAAGCTGGTCACATACAATAAGCTCTTCTGGCGCGGTGCAGCCGATACATACAGACCAGTTCTCGTTGCCCCTCCAGTAGCCACACGTTGGTACCGGCATCGGTTTCGGCGCGACAAAAAAATTCCGGCCACTGGCCGGAATTGAGAGTGCCACATATTGGCCAAAAAAACTCGTCAAGGGTATAGGAACAAACATTGCCAACCATTCTGATGAAAATGCGTACTTGGATGCTTTCGACTCAGTGGAGGGCAGCCATTTCTTAGGATCACTGGGATCTTGTTGCAATTCAATTCCCATCTGCCAACCTGTTCCGTCGGCAAAATGAACCGTGCGGATGTCAAGTGTTACGAGTTCGAAGTCCTCGACCCCGTACTTCCGAAGCTCCTTGTCCCAATATGAAATCTCGTCATCGCTCACTGCCACATTCGCTCGGTCACCGGGATGCAGAACCGGCCCACTATGCCGCTCAGCTGGTGCCGTCCTACTCCCGAAATAAATCGGTAATCCAATTGAACCAGGCAGCGACCCCTGCTTGGGAATTGAAAGATCGATATTGAAGTACACAATATCCTTATTCGATATGTTCTTCACGCCGAATCTCAGCTGTTTAAGCCAGTCTCGGCGACCCAAAACACGGCTTCCACTGTCAAATAACTTGTCTCCTAACTCCCGGCTGACGACGATAATGGGAGAATTTGAATGTAATGGTAAGTCCTGAACGGTTCGTAGCTTCTCTTGGCCATCCGCAATTGACACAAGATTCAAGGCCAGGAGGCCCAACAAGAGGGTTAATGACAATTTTCTCTTCACGTTTTCTCCTTTCTACTCTCGCGGGAGAGCGATCATGTCCTACGACAGAAAGGCTGTTTGGTCGGATAGAAAGGCGAAACAACCGGGGAAAAGTTGCTCAAGGGGAGTAACTTTATACGATCAAGCGAACTGTATGCCTAAAGAATCAGGAAGTCAAGAGCTCTTTGACAACTGCAGATCGGTGCAAGCGGTTTTGGGAATCCTTGCGCCCCTTGTTTGATTTCCGGCAACTGTAGCACGGAAACAATGCACAATGCACAATGCACAGTGAATAGTGAATAGGGAAAACAAAAGAAAAGGTTCGTGCGGGTAGCGGTGGTCTATGCCATCTAGTGACACTCGATTGCACCGCGGCCGCACGAAACCATTAAACGGATCGAGCACGGAAGGCCCGCACCCGATCTCAAGGGACCATAGGTTTCTCGCAAACCGAAGCCCAAAGCCACATATAGCACCGGTACGACTGGCGTTTGGTACGCCAGGTTACGTGTTAGTCGGACCCGAGTCGTTCAACCTGACCGATTCGGGCATTCATGCTGACCCGTTCAGACAGGTCACCGGGCGAGCTGCTTCTTACCTAACTCCACTCATATCTGCAATTAACTACTTGGCACGGTGTTTGAGTACAAGGTCGCGGGCTAATGCCATTTTTCTGCATGGCCCAGGAGCGATCCGCTATGAAACGTTTACCTAAGTTTTCGAAGCTGAGACAGGCAGCGACGCTTGTCATCGTGGCTTCGTTCGTCTTGACCAATGCAATTGCCATTGGCGCCGCGGCTGGTGATGTAACAAGGGCCCTGGCGAACACGTCAGCGTTGGCGAAATATACCACCGATCTTACGCAGCTTGGCCGTGAAGGAAGATTGCGCGAGAACCTTAGCTTTGAGAACGAGACCTTGCAGCTCATCAAAGCGCTGGGAAACGGTGATCTTCGCCAGCCGGTGATCGTGGCCGACGATAAGGCCAGCCAGGAAGCGATCGTTGAACAGCTTGCGATCCGCATCGCCAAAAACAACGTTCCGGCTGTCCTCCGCGGAAAAACGATAGTTAAACTTGAAACGGCCGTCCTGTTCTCTAACGCAAAAACGTCTGCCGAGGCCGCAGCCGCGGTGAGTGCCGTCATCCGCGAAGTGGCCGCCTCGAAAGGCAACGTCATCCTTTATGCTGACGAGCTGCCGAGCCTGGTCCGTTCGGACACCGCCAGGAACGCCCTTATAAATGGTGTGTCACGGGGCGATCTCAACCTGATCGCGGCAAGCGGCGTCGCCAGCTATCGCGAAGATATCGAAACACGGGCGGAGCTCGCGGCTTTATTCGAAGGCATCACTGTCAACGATACTGCAAAGGTTTCAAACGACCTTGCTACGAAAGATGATAGGTCTTCGAAGGAAGGCTTTCGCGGCGACAATGTTTCGCCTGACCTGCGCCAGATGATGGCCCAGGATCCAAGCGGTAAAAAACGCGTCGACGTTATTATCCAGGCAAGGGACGCCAACAATGCGGCACTCCGGGCTTTGATGGCCGACGGCAGTGCACGCGTCAAGGACCGGATCGGACACAGCGGCACGCTCGTTGTGAACCTTCCGCTTTCGGTGCTTCAGACGCTGTCGTCGAGCGGTTTGATCAACTATGTCTCGCCCGATCGCACAACGAGAGTGTCCGGATTTGTAGAAACAACGACCGGAGCATCGTTGATGCGCAGCCAGCCGGCGCTTGCTGGCCGGCCCGCGTATACGCTTGATGGATCAGGGATCGGCGTGGCCATTCTCGATTCCGGCATCTATGCTGCACACAACGGCTTCAAAAACAACAACGGTGCCTCGCGCATAGTCGCAAACGTCAATTTCACTAACGCGTCGTCGACAAACGACGTTTACGGTCACGGCACACACGTGGCCGGACTCGCCGCAGGTAATCAAAGCTATAACAGCGGTGCATATCGCGGCGTCGCAAATAACGCCAACATCGTCAGCGTCAAGGTCCTGGGCAACGACGGCACGGGACAGACCTCGTGGCTACTGAACGGACTGGACTGGGTTCTGCAGAACAAGGAGGTGTTCAATATCCGGGTCGTCAATATGAGCCTCGGATCACTTGCTGTCGATTCGTACACAAACGATCCTGTCTGCGTCAAGGTGAAGGACCTCGTCAATGCCGGCATCGTCGTAGTGGCGGCGTCGGGCAACGAAGGCAAGACTGAAACAGGCGACAAGGTTTACGGCATGATCCATTCGCCCGGAAGCAGCCCGTATGCGATCACTGTCGGTGCGACCAACACTCTTAATACTGTCTTACGCAGTGACGATTCGATAACGACATACAGCTCGCGGGGTCCCACCCGAGGCTACTTTACGACCTCGAACGGCGTAAAGGTGCCCGACAACATCATCAAGCCCGATATCGTTGCGCCGGGCAACAAGATCATCTCGTACAAGGCGCCCAACAACGCGCTTTCGCTTGCCAACCCGCTTCTCGATGTCGTCGATCTTCTTGCCGGAACGGCGGACAAGGAAATGACCATGAGCGGAACGTCCATGTCGACCCCGGTGGTGTCCGGTGCGGCCGCCTTGCTTCTGCAGGTCAATCCGAATCTGACCCCGGGAATGGTCAAGATGATCCTTCAATACACGGCCCAGCCCGTTGCGGGCGCGAATACCCTGGAACAGGGCGCCGGCGAATTGAACATCGACGGCGCCGTTCGGTTGGCACGATCATTAGAAACTAATATCGATTTTCAGACGGCAGCCAGGGGTTCTTCTACCGTTCCGGCCGGATGGGTGATGCCTACAACGACAACGACCATAGGCGGCGCCAGCTTCCCGTGGTCGCAGCTGGTCACCGGAAACCGCACGTTTGTCACTGGCGAAAACCTCGTAACGCAGTTTCAGCTGACGTATAAACGGGAATACACTCTTGCCTCCGGTGTTCGGTTCGGCAACGGCATGTTTTCGCTAGACACCGTCGTTTATCATTCGAACGGTCTCGAAGTTCACCGAGAGATCAATATCAGTGACGGCGGTTCAATGGGCAGCGGAGAATTTTGGATGTCCTATGGCGTTCTGGTCGGTGATGGCGTTCTGGTCGGTGACGGGGTTTTGGTCGGCGACGGAGTACTTGTTGGCGACAACGGGCTTGTCGTCGATCAGGGCGTACTTGTCGGCGACGGTGTTCTGGTAGGGGATGGCGTGCTCGTCGGTGACGGCGTGCTTGTTGGCGACGGCGTGCTGGTCGGCGACGCGGTTTTGCTTGGTGACGACACGGAGTGTATGCAATAGTTCCAATCTTAAGGAACAAAATAGGAGAAAAACTATGACATACCAAGCGACACAACACATACCGACGCAACCCGTCACAAACTTGTTCCCAACGCTTGAAGTTGATCCGGACCTAAAAAGGGTACACGAGCTGAGGATCACGGACCGCGAAGAAGCATTGGCTTTCCTCGCTATCCGGCCGGTACACACCGTGGTCATGACAAGCTTTATCAATGACAACGGAATTGAAAGCACACTCAACCGGGGTACATTCTTCGGTTACAGAAACAAAACGGGAGCCCTCGAAGGTATAGCCCTCATCGGCCACACCACACTCCTCGAGGCCCGCAGCGAAGAGGCACTCAAAGCCTTTGCATACGTTGCACGCTCCGCCGAAACGCCCATTCACATCATCATGTCGGACGGCAAGGTGACTGAACGGTTCTGGAAGCACTATTCGAACGGCGTCAGCAAACCGCGACTGAGCTTGACCGAGCTCCTGTT
>Ga0163161_10001418_pt1 | contig 17684 bp, 15 predicted proteins | sample S45metaG_FD_129847 | JGI IMG/M metagenome (GOLD analysis project Ga0163161, IMG submission 129847) | Switchgrass rhizosphere microbial communities from Kellogg Biological Station, Michigan, USA - S4-5 metaG | ecosystem: Host-associated > Plants > Roots > Rhizosphere > Soil | place: USA... | reverse complement strand
TATTCTCCGTCAAGCATTAATGAACAAGGGATCATTTTCTTCTGGTCACAAGCAATTGCCTGAACCATTACAGAAACTGCTGCGCCTGGAGCATACCAAGCTGAAGTACCTAACAATTTAGTTAATGTAGCTCCACCCACTTTCGTTTCTTCGATTACGTATTTTTGTTTTGTGTCGTCAAGGAATTCAGTTACAGGAACTCCGTTTCTTGTAGCTTTGCTCAATAGAGGTAACATTCCTGTATCACTGTGAGCAGCGATTACCATTCCGTCTACGTCTGAGATTGGAGCTTCTAAAGCTTCAGCCAATCTGTATTTGAATCTTGCAGAGTCTAAAGCACCACCCATACCGATGATCTTATGCTTAGGAAGACCTGAAGTTTTGTGTACCAGATAAGCCATAGTATCCATTGGGTTAGAAACCACGATGATGATTACTTCTGGAGAATTTTTTACTAAATTTTCAGTAACCTCTTTCACGATTCCCGCGTTGATACCGATTAATTCTTCTCTTGTCATTCCCGGTTTTCTAGGGATACCGGAAGTGATTACCGCTACATGAGAACCTGCTGTTTTGCTGTAATCTCCTGTTGTACCTGTAATTTTTGTATCAAATCCATTCAGAGAAGCTGTCTGCATCAAATCCATTGCCTTTCCTTCAGCGAAACCTTCTTTGATATCTACTAAAACTACTTCCGAACAGAAGTCTTTCATTGCGATGTATTCTGCACAACTTGCTCCTACAGCACCTGCACCTACTACGGTTACTTTCATAATATTTTTATTTATTGTTTTTATTTGGTATTATAGATCTTTACAGATTCATAATATAATTATTATTTATTTTGTTAGTTTAAATTTTTGCTTCCCAAATGTACAAATTCCCGAAAAATTGGGCAATCTTTCGGGAATTTTAATTATTATTTAAGGAAATTAATTAACGTTTAATAAAAACGTATATAGTTTTTTGGCTCCGGACAATACTTCGTTGTAGTTTTCTTCGGTGATTTCAGTATCCAAAACCTCTTTGAAGTTCTTCCACATCGGTCCTGCATTTTCCTGATAACATCCGAAAAAATTGAATGTCACATCATCAAAACCTTCCGTTTTTGAAAGTTGTTTTGCGATCACGTTTCCACCCAAAGTAGAACCTTCGATCACATACATTGCTCCCAAGGCTTCATGCTCATTGGCAAATTCCAAATCGTGAGTTGAGGTTTTATTTTCTATAGATAAACTTGCCATATCTTTCTCAATTAATGGAAGCTTTATTCTTTTATCTAAATGTAGTTTTTCAGAATATTTTTCAGAAAGGCTGTTGAATATTTTTTCTTCACTGTGAAGAAGCATTAAATAATTGTTATGAATGATTTTTTTATAATCTTCTAAAGTAAAAGTTTTGCTGAAAATTTTATCAGAACTAAATAATTTTTCAGCCGCATCATGAAACTCAGCGGTGTTTTGTTTTAGATATTCAGATACCATTGTTGTTTTAAATTAAAGTTTTTTCACAAATTTAGGGTTTTGAAAGGTTAAGATAAAACAGGTTCCGTTAATACCGCTTTCGTAATCTACGTTTCCGCCGATTCTATTCATAATCCGGTGGACGATCGAAAGTCCGATCCCGTTTCCTTTAAATTTTCTGGCATTATCCATCCTGTTGAAAATCTTAAACATTCTGTGTTTTTCGGTTTCAGGAATTCCAATACCGTTGTCGGTAATTTTGTAAATAACCTGTTCTCCGTCTTCTACACCTTCTATCAAAACTTCGGGCTGATCCTGTTTAGACGAATATTTAATCGCGTTATTAATAATATTCAGAAAAACCTGATGAAGCAATGTCTTATCAGCCAAAACACTCGGACATTCTTTGATGATCACATTACTGTTCGGACTGTCAAACGTAAGTTTTGCATTTTCTGTGATCTTTTCAATCGCCTGTTGAGTTTCTAAATTTTCGAGCTGAATTTCGCTGTGTTTTGCACGGCTCAATTGCAGTACATCGTTCATCATTTCAGCCATATTGTCGATTTCGTCTATAATAGAACTGATCTTATGTTTATTTTTATCTGAAGTTTCAGAAAGGCTTTTCAGCAACATCTGAGCATTCAGTTTCATGACCGTTAATGGTGTTCCCAAATCGTGGGAGATTGTATATGAAAAACTGTCTAATTCTTCATTTACTTTTTTAAGCTGTTCGTTCAGCCTCTTTATGGTAACATATTGCTTGTGGGAGGTTTCTAGAATCACGTCCCGTACAGCCTGAATGGCAGTTTCGTTTCTATTGCTCCATTTTCTTGAGCAACCCTTAATATCTTCTTTGAAAACCTCAAAAGACGTTCTGGGTGAAATGATATTTTTCTCTTCTCCATTTTGAGAAAATACTCCTATTTTCTTCTCCGGATTTCCTGCCCAATTGATATGGTCGTCAAATTCTTTTCTGAACCAGATCAGCAATTCGTTCTTACTTTTTTCAACAAAATAAATAACGATTCCGCCAACTGTATCGTCAAGATTCAATTTCTCACCAAAATCTTTAAGAAAACTACGGCTTATAAAAAGCATTTCCTCAGTATTTTGGTATGCCCAATCTACAATTCTCTGGATCGTTGCACGATCCGGAGTTATTCCGTCTGTAACGACATAATTTTCTGATATCACTGCCAAACCGTCTGCTTCAGGTAAATTTCTGATCGCAGATTTGTTTTCGACAAGAGATTCAAATAATGTATTGTATTTTAAAAATTCAGATTTTATCTGTGAAGCTCTTAAACTTAAATCTAAACGGTACTCAAGTTCCTTTTTAGACTTAAAAGATGAATATGCATTCGATGCAAGAACTGTAAAAATTCCGGCCTGTACCCGTTCTTCGAGATCAATATGTTTCGGCTCAGAGTTCTGACATGTCACCAAGCCCCAAAGGTTATCATCAATAATGATAGAAATACTAAAACTTGATGACGCACCCGAATTCTTGATATATTGACCGTGGATTGGCGACATCGCACGAGAAGCGACAAATGTAAGATCTATTATATCAATCTTTCTGCTGATGATTTTTACCGGCTCAGAATATACATTGCTGAAAATCCTCTTTCTTTTCTTTTTGTAAAGTTCTCTTGCCTGTCTCGGAATATCAGATTCGGGATAATGCAATCCCAAATAGCTTTCTAAATTATCATTTGTTTTTTCAGCAATCACCTTACCAGAACCATCTTCCATGAATTTATAAACCATGATCCGATCATAATTAATGATATTGAAAAGTGTACCCAGAAGCTGATCCCAGATTTCTTTTTCTTTATCAATAATATAAAAATTGTCGTATTTATTGGTAATACGTTTGTGAGGATTGACGATTACTGCCTCAAATTCAAAGAAAATATGATCCTGACTGCGGAAAACCGAGAAATGATATTCTTTATTTGCAATCGAAATTTTATCGAAATATGTTTCGTTATCTCTTCTGATAAGACTTTCTAAAGATTCGAAAATATCAGATGCCATCACACTCTGAAAAACCTCCGGAAAATCTGTCAATTTCTTTCCAAAAAGGGCTTCAGAATTTTCAACATTGAAAATATCTGTGATATTCTCACTGAAAAAAGAGATGGTTTTAGATTCTACATCAATGCCAATCAGATAACCAAAACTTTGTATGTAGCCCGGAATATGGATGGGCTCTTCATGACATTCAACAAAATTCATAGATAACACTTAAAGTATCAAAGTTAATGATTTTTTTGCCTAAAAGTTACTTTGTGGTATTCAATATGAAATTTTGCCCTATAATTAATAATAATTGTAATTTTTTAATATTTCCTTAACATTTTTTATGGTTTTACATTTAGGATTAAAATACAATTAAGATCTCATTTTCAAATTTCGACACAATAATTCACTAACCGACAGGAAAAATTTATAAAGATTTGTACGTTATTTTAAACTTCTTTATCAAAATAAAGCATATAGAATTTTCCTTTCTCATCCTGTCCCTGCTCTAGCATCTTTCGATCTCCGTGAATGTAGATGTGGAAGTTTTTATCTAATTTGATAATGCTTTTAAAATGTCTCTGCGTTTTCTTCACAGCCGCTTCACTGATCGGAAATTCTTCTGAAATATTAATCTGCATTTCCTGCTCATAATCGGTTTTAAAATTATTAAAACTCTCAATTACGTGCTCATCTTTCAAAACTTCTGTCGCAAACTCATCAAGCTTAAATTCTTGCTTTTCCTTAAAGAAATTGATCGACTGATTCAAAAAATCTGCCTGGTCCGCTTTTGAAACCTCAAATTCCTGTGGAAGCTGCTTCGTGATATAATCTTTGTAAACCATTAAAGCTTCCTGAGTGTGAAAATATTCATCATCACGCTGTTTTACTTTCAGGAAATCTTCAAACCAATAATACATATCACCGTTTTTGTTGTTGTCAACCACAGAAAGCACGTATCCGCTCTCTTTACTGCTGTTGTAAATTAAGGCGGCTTTATCGATTTTTGAAAGGCTGATTCCCTGATCTTTATCGATCTCAAATGATTCGTTTTTCGGGAAAATTTTAAGGAAAGATTCTCTTTTTTCAGTTTTAAAAATTCCAATCTTATCTACTTTATCGTCGTCTTCTCTATCGTCTTCAAAATAAACAATGAATAATTCTCCACCCTGAACTCTTGGATTTTCGGCAGCTTCAAAAAGATGTTTTGCAAGGTTTTCAGATTCCCAGAGAAACTTCGCCTTGTCTTCAAAAATTTCGGAAACAGAACTGTAAACAGGATTATTGACCAAGTACGAATCGCTGTAAAACTGATACGTTTCTTCAGTTTTAAATGAACCTAAAAAATAATTTTCCAATAATTCTACGGTACCTTCATCCAGCTCAAGTTCCTCCTGAGATAGTAAAAGTGATTCTCCGTTGATTTTATTTCCGACTCTGTGTACTACAATTTTTGAAAACATCTTTGATTTTTTGTGGACTGCAAAGATATTTAATCTCCACATTAAAAATGGACAAATTATTTATTTTCTTTTTGTGAAAAGCGAATTGGAAAACTGCATGGTATTTTACAGTCGAACCGCTTTTTTTTAACTTAAAGTGCACAAATTTTTTTTTAAAGTACTGACTGTTTTTAAGTTTGTAAAAGCGTCTTACTCAGCGAAGATCGATAAGATTTTACTATTTTGAACTTACAGGCACTGCTTCCTTTATACAGAAAAACAAAATACTTCAAAAGAAAATACAAAATAATACGTTTAATTCTTAAATTTGAATAATGCAAAAATATTTATATCTTATTATATTGTCATTTTTTGTTACGAGTTGCTACACGTACCAACGTAAAAAACAAGTGACTTTACCGCCAGAAACTGGTCAGGACTCAAAGAAAAAAGCTGTCGATGAGAAAATTGCTTCAGCTCAACTCAGCAACGCACCGACGGAGGTTCAAAATATGAATTCAAAGGTGGTTAATCAGCAACAACTTGTTCCGATCAATATCCAAAACGAGCTTCAGCCTACTAAAAATTATAAAATTAAAGTTGATAACAGATCGTATAAAATAATTGTTGACAAGTGGGAAGGTGATACTCTGGTTGCACATCAATTACATAGACCTGAAGCAATCCTGAAATTTAATAAGAATCAAATCAACGCAGAGTCCATTGCAGAAAAACGGTTTTCGAAACCACTGTCAGATATTATAACTATACTTGTGTATGGAGGTATTGGCGTTGGAATTTATATGCTTCTTCGCTGATAGATTTGCATTCATTAAAATCTATATTATTTCGGTTAAATTTATTTGTAAAATCAACTGTTATTGCTGTTTATCTTTTTCTAAAAGGATTTTGAGTATAAATCTAATAAGTTTTCACAAACAGAGAATAGTTTCTTTCTTACTTTCACTTTACAGTTTAGATTCATGACACAGTTATATAAAAATCTGTGATTATTTGTTAAATTGTCAGTAAAAATTTATTGCTTGAAGATCTGATTTTCAGTTTCATTACAAATTTCGAAGGTTTGCTTACATATTTTGAAATTTAATGAAATTTTAATTGATTTAATAATCAAACACTTACAAAAATCAATTTCATTGAAAAAGTTTGACAACAACCATTAACACTGGTTTTTCTCAATATTTTGCAAATAAGTTTTAAAACTAAACAGGTAGATTATTTTTAAATTTTTCACGTGTTTTGGTACGCTTTTAGCAAGTGTTAGAATGTTTTAAAAATATTTGAACAATGAAGAATTTTGAAGCGGATACTATTAATGAAACTCAGGCAATCGAGCATTTAAAAATATTTTATCCAACGATTCAGAACGAAATAGCGCAGCTTTCTGCACAGAACAATTTTGCTGCAATCATTCAATCGACGGTCGATTATCTGAAAGTTCTCTTACAGCAATCTAAAATCAATATCGTCAACAGAAACATCAAAATGATGGAATGGCTTTACAAAAACGGAACTTTCAACGTAAAACACATCATTGAAAATCTATTCATCAGATCATTCGGAAGTTTAAAAAAGCATACTGACATCCATCAATGGAATATTCTGTATCAGTTTATGCCGATCGAGTTTCAGCAGATTTATCTTAACCAGACCCGACTGGATGAGATCATGTTTAAGAAGAATTAAATTTTGCAATAGACAGCGCCCAAGCTTTTAGTTTGGGCGCTGTCGTCTTTATAAGTTTATATTCAAACTTACTTCTATTGAAACAGAAATCAATTTTAAACAAACAAAAAATAGCAAGTGTATACACAACTGGAAAGATATTTTAAAGCAAGAATTGAAATTGACGATAAGACACTTTCTCATGTTTTCTCGTACTTCAAGTTTAAAAAGACCAAACGAAACGAACTTTTGTTGAAGGAAGGCGAAATCTGCAAACATTTCTATTTCATCAATAAAGGCTGTATACGACTTTTCAATATTAACAGGAACGGAGAAGAAGGAACCAGATATTTTCATTTTGAAGATGCTTTCTCAACTGCGTTACCAAGCCTGATCAATCAAAAGGAGTCATATGAATTTATGCAGACTATCGAGCCTTCGGAATTGTTGGTCATCAGCCGCGAAGACTATTTTTCATCTGGTTGATACAGTACCGGAGTTTGGCTTTGTTTATAGACAAGTATTAGAATCCGCATATTTAAAATCTCAGGAACGCATCTACTGTTTTCAGAGTCTGGAAGCACTGGAAAAGGTTCGATGGGTTTTGACGAATCAATCTAAATGGCTGACAAGACTTTTAAACAAAATGGTTGCCTCTTATCTGGGACTTACGCCTCAAACATTGAGCAGATTAAAATCAAAGCTTTAAAAACGTGAACATAGGACAATGTTTACAAAAAATACTCTGATCATCTTTGCAACTTCACTCACAATAAAAAAGTTCAAATATGATTTTAGTAACTACGCCTACAGGCAACACCGGTTCAATAATTCTGCGACAATTGATAGATCAAGGGCAGAAGGTTAGAATTTTCGCCAGAGATCCTGAAAAAATATCCGCTGATATTTTAGAAAAAGTAGAAGTTGCCACAGGCTCTCTGCTGAACGAGTCTGAATTCACAGAAGCATTACAAGGTTGTGACACCCTCTATTTTTGTATTCCTCAGAGCAACACACAGAATGATGTAAATGCATATTATGAAAGTTTTGCCAATGTTGCTACTAACGCAATTAAGAATGCCGGTACAAAAAGAGTTGTCTATTTGTCAAGCGGTGGTAAAGGGAGTAATTTGCCGGCAGGTCTTATCACAGCACTGCACAAAGCAGAAGATATCATCAGTCAATCAGGTGCATCAGTAAGGGCGCTGCGATGTCCTGTATTTTATGAAAGCCTCCTTTATCAAACTGCATCGCTAAAAAAAACGGGAATGTTTTTTTTCCCATTGACGGTAATTACAAAATACCGCAGGTTGCCGTGAAAGACATCGCATCAAAAGCAGTATTTTTTTTAACTGACAAAACATGGACCGGCGTTGAAGGATATGCGATTCAGGGGCCAGAAGTGATCAGTTATCACGACATTGCCGTTCAACTGAGTGAACTGACAGGCAAAACCATTCGTTTTCAGCAAGTTTCTAATGAAGACTATATTAAAATACTATTGGAGCAACATCACACATCCGAAGCATTTGCATTCTCTCTCACTGAGATGTTGACAGCAATTGCTAACGGGTTATATGATAAAGAGCCCATTACAGATGATGCAACAACAACAATCAGAGAATGGCTGACTGAAAATATGGTTGATAAAATATGATACTGTCTGACGAAGATTTGGAAACCTGCAAATGGCATTTGTCAACTAACTTTGCATTTATATTTATTTTTAATCACTGAAAACCAACAGTTTCATTTCAATTATTGATTGGTATTTCAGTTGCCTCAGAACTGGATCTTGTCTGTCATGACTGATATCAAAGTAATGACAGACTTTAGATCCTAAAAATTCCAACTGCATTGATCGAGACCATTTAGATCTGATCAATTTTATCAAACTGAAAATTGCAGGGGTTCTACAACTTCATATAAAAAGACAGAAGTTTTTGTTACAAACTCTTCAAAGCTTGTAGAAGTTGAAACCTTCGAGGTTTGAGGTTTGAGAGTGGTCTTCCAAACGGGAGCCTCAACGGACAAAATTTTATAAGAAAAGCCTTTAAAAACTTAATTTTAATCGTTAAAGATTTTTAATAAATAAACTGCTAGGGTTTCTTTTCTATTACAAATGCTTTCAGCTCCGCAATTTTTCCATCTTCGAAACGCCAGATATCGCAGTAATCAAACTGTTCATATTTTCCGGACTTATTTTTTAAAGTTATACTACCTGTTACCGTGACAAAGTTACCTTCTTCGATAGCGAGTTCCACATCAAAAACCGGCGGCTCAATATAAAATTCTTTCATGTAGGCCTGAACTTGATCCTTACCATTGAGTATCCGTTCACCTACAAATACCCATTTGGTATCAGAGGTGCAATAAGCTAAAAAACTTTCGTAATCACCTTTTTTTACGTTTTCATTTGCTGTGTTTAAGATTCCTGTGTTATTCATATTTTTTGTTGTTTGATATTTAATTTTCACCTGTACATTGGCATTCACCAATAAATAAAATGTGAAATGATGTTTAAAATAAAATTTTCATATATAACCAAGGGCATAAAATTTCATAGTAAATTTTAACCAATATTTTCGAAGATATCAATACCAAATTCTGATAGACGGCATATAATATTGTCCTCCGTAACTATGGTTTCAGGAAGATACATACCTCCTTTTCTTTGTTCCGACTGTCCGTTTAAGCCTAATATCCTTTCAGTAATCAAATAAACTCCGACAGCTGTGAGATGAGAATTTCCTTTTGATCCGGATACTATCGTTCGAAGTTTTGTCTTTTCACCGGATAACAAAACACCTTCAATTTCAATATAAAGATCATGAGAAGCCTGCAAACCTTTAGCAGAACCAATCGAATTTCCGGTAATAAAATCAAACCGGATATTGGCTGCATCTGTGAATGCTGCAATACCGGGAACATCAAGCGCACTCATCGGATAACCCTTTGCAGATGAACCGTCGTACAGATTAACCATTCTCAAATTTGCTTTCGAATCTACCTGCAGCCATTTTCTATCCTGACGAATTAATGCGTTGCCTACAAAACCGGTGACCTCGTTTGCAACAAGCGGGCCTACAGGATCTTTTTCATCGTATAAACCTGCTGTTTCCACCCTTGTAATATGACTGAATTTTGTGGCCAGTTCCTTTACAACCAATGTCAGTAAACCTCCCTGCCAATGTCCTGCAAAGACTACAGGCGCAGAAATTGTTCTGTGCAGGCTCAAGAACACGGTCGGCGATATTTGATCTGCAAGTTCGCTTACAGTAATACAGGCAATGCCATTAGCAATAGCAGTTTCCCTGATGATATTGCTTTTGTCACCTATTGCGGAAATGATCAGGTTAATTTTTGGAAATTCGTCTACATTAAAGCCTTCTTCAGGATTGAGATAAGCCGTTGTAGTATTAGTTAATTCCTTCGCCAAGAGTTCTCCATTTTCAGGATTTCTGCCCGCAAGTATAAACTCGGTGACGGTGTCAGCTTTTCTTATCAGACGTGCCACATTGCTTCCTACCTGTCCGTAACCACCAATGATTAAGATTCTTTTTTGTTTTGATTCCATAAAACATTTTTATAATTAAATTAGGTCAAATGACCTATTGCAAATATAGGTCATTTGACCTAAATAATCAAAATTTTAATATTTTATTTTTAAATTTACCAAATGGACAGAAAAGAGGAGCGGTTAAACAAAATTTTATCAACGACAATAGATTTATTAGTAAAGGAAGGAGCAGAAAATCTCTCTATGAGAAAAGTTGCGAAAAATGCCAGTCTTACATTGAGCAACCTTCAGTATTATTATAAGGATAAAAATCTTCTTTCGATTGCTACCGTAGAATTTTATTTTGAAAGTTGCAAGACAGAACTCTCTCATGCTATCCAACTTTTAAATGTTGACAGCACACCCGATAAAGATGTTTTTCTGAAAAAGATTTTAAATATGTTGTTGATAGATGGAAGATCCAGTCATCAGACGCTAATGTTTCAGGAAATATGGACAATGGCTGCAAGAAATAAAGAACTGCAGAATGCCGTTGAAACCTATTACAAAACCTATTGTTTATGGCTGATAGATTTAATTTCAACTTTCTGTAAAAAGCCGGAGGAGATTGTAAGTTTCCTGATTCCATTCGTGGAAGGTTATACGATAGTAAGTAATGTGATTCCCGTCAAAAGAAAAGGAGTCATTGAAATGATGGTAAAACTGATTTCAATGGTGGAGAAATAAATCTCTTTAGAACAGAAAATTTTATCTCTGTGTTTTGCTTTTTGAAAAATTTATAAGCAAAAAATATGTATCATTATTTCATAGGAAAACTGACTGATTATTTTTCAGTTTCGAAAAATATTATTTTAATAAAAAGCCCTGCACTAAAAAATTATATAAGCAGCCAGCTGTTTTCTTTAGTTTAATAAAATGAATTACAGCCACTTATATTTATCTACCTACAAATATTGCCAAAAAAAACTTCCCATCTGACAAGACAGATGAGAAGGCATTTTAATTTCAAAAGGTCTTTAATCCTTTAATGATCAGAGATATTTGATCGTAAAGAGTTTTGGGTTTTGAGAAAGGTCTCTATTTCAGAACTTTCTATTTTAGGATTTGCACCAGAGTAACTCGCTACCAAAGCACCGACAGCGCTTGCAAAATTTAGAGCATCCACAGGATTTTCATTGGAGAGCAATTTCGCAATCAGGCTGGCCAGGAAAGAATCTCCTGCTCCTACCGTATCTGCTACTTTCACAGGATAACCTTCGTGTCTGTACAATTGATCATTCCATAACAAGATAGACCCGTGTTTTCCTAAAGTTACACAGATTGCAGGGGTGTTTGTCTTTTCTGATATAAATTTTATATTTGATTTGAGATCGTCGGATTCAAATCCCATTCCGGTAGCAATTTCCAGGATTTCCTCATCATTGAATTTGATAAAATCTGCCCTGTTCATAAGATTTTCCAGAAGCTGAATATTGTAAAAGGGCTTTCTTAAATTCACATCGAAAACTTTAAACATTGTATCATTGGAATCTAATAGGGTGAAAAGCGTCTTTTGAGAAACCTCATTTCTGCAGGCAAGGCTGCCATAGAAAAAAACATCAGCTTCTTTTATGGTACTCATTATTTTTTCATCAACACTGATAAAATCCCATGCAGAAGGAAATCTGATCTCATACGTTGCAGAACCACGTTCATTTAAAGAAACCTGCACAATTCCTGTGTCATAATTCTCACAAACATTGATTCCCGCACCGTCAACAGCATTCTTTTTGATGTAATTAAGAATTAATTTTCCTTCGTCATCATTTCCAATGGCACTGATCATCGAAACGGGAAAGCCGTACGAAGCTGTTCTCAGAGCAAGATTAAGAGGAGCCCCGCCAATTTTTTTCTCCGAACCAAAAACATCGAAAAGTACTTCTCCAAAACTGATTACATTAATTTTTTTATTATTAGACATTAATTGGGATTTTTAATAATGATATTACTGAATGAACTGTCTGAAGAACTAAAAATACTCCATTTTTTATTAACAATATTATAAATTCTGTTGGTGAACGCTATTTTATCATTAATATACACCACGCAGACCTCGTTGCTGACAGAAGCAGTTACATTATAAGTCGTACCTGAAATCGAATTCAGAGGATAATAATTCATAAGATCTTCCGAACCGGAATTCATTACATACGCTGCTATTCTGTTATTTGCAGGTTCAAAGGCAATCTTAACTCCGCTTCCTGCATCGGTATCTTGCGCCAGAATAATTCCTGCTTTCCCGGCAGATGCATTCAATGTAAAGTTAATCTGATTGGCTTTTTGAAGTTTCGAAAAAGTCACCTGAGAATTAGCGGATAAATTAAAGCTGTTTCCATTCTGAGAAACATTTCCTGTGATTTTATCAACTGATAATACAGCATTCTGACCAAATACAGATGGTAATCCTGAAACAGGTTTTACGGCAAGTGTTCCGTCTGAATTCTGAACAAGTCTGTGCGCAACAATATTTCCTGCCCAGTCTTTTCCACCGGTATTATTTTCAGGAGTTTTTCTGGCTGTCCATCCTACCAGATAGCGGTTTGTATTATCCGAAACCGTTTTGGCTGCGTAGAGATAAGAGCCGTCAAGACGATCATTTTGAGGCGTAGTCCATGGTCCGTTCGGCGAAGTCGAAATACGGTAATGCGTTCCGGCATTGCTGCTCCAGTTTTCAGAAAAAACAAGATACCAATAATTGCCCATTTTGAAAAGATCCGGACATTCCAGCATAATATAATTTTCCGAAGAGGTGGTTGTATAAATCGGATTTTCTACGGTCCAGTTTCCGTTTGCCGGATTGGTGGTGGTAAATTTCAGTACGACCGCTTTTTTATCAGAGGTCTGAGCAGAAACCAGCATCCAGTACTTTCCGTCTTCGGAATTAAAGAAAACGTGCGGATCACGGAATTCGTAATTATAATATCCTGCCGGAGCAGTGATTTTAAAATTCTTTACCTTCGTCCAGTTTTTCATATCTGTACTTGTTGCCAACAGAACGCTCTCCCGTGGATTGCCTGAAAGAAACGAAGCTACTTCATTATGACCCGTATAATAGTAATAATAGGTATTTCCTACCTTTACAAGGCTTCCTGTTCCCACTCCGAAATCGGCTTCTGATGACGTTCCGTAAGAAATCTGTCTTCCCTGATAGGAAAAATCCGTAAAATTACTGGTCTCGAAGCTATGAATATCGTGAAATCCTTCTCCTGAGGGTTTTGTTTTTGCATCGTGGAGAAAGAAAAGGTGGAACTTCCCGTTTTCATAATAAGGCATTACATCTCCTGCATAACCTTCTGTATAATAAGGATTGTTCTCTCCCATCCACTGATTGGGCGGTTGCGGAAAGATATTGGTTTTGCTGTAAATATCTTCCGGATTAACCTCCGTATCCGAATCATGATTCTGACAGGAAAATGTTGCCAGTGAAAGTACGGCTGCTATATATATTTTTTTAATTGACATAGGTTCTGATATTAATGGGTTACAAGATAATTGAGACTGTTCTCCGTCATCTTTTTGATATTATCCTGAAACGAGTTGGGCTGGCTCGGGCTTCCGTTCACTGTTTCATTGTACCAGTCGTAAGCACCCATACAGATGACCATACATTTTTTGTTGGCAGTTCCGCCGGGAAATTCAGCGACAGCAACACGTCCGTCCAAAGTATTGTCCCAGGCCTCGCTGGCAAGATTATTACCACCTGTCTGGTTTCTCCATCCTGCACCATTTACGTAACCTCCCCAATCAGGAAGAAACCACCATGCCGTATGATTCAGACGGAATGTACCTTTTTCAAGCAGATTAGCTTTCCCTGATTCGTACGTCTGAAGACCTTCGAAAACAGGATGATTCTCATTTCCTTTAAAAGAGATTCCCCAATCACTTCCTGTATCTATAAATCCGTTTGGAAGAAAATCTCCGAAAACATTATTCGGTCCTTTTCCTGCTGGAACTATCCCCAATGCATCAACATACTGTGCAGCAAAGCTTGTAAGTAAAATATTTCCTCCGCCATTCAGATAGGTTTTGATTTTGGAAGTTACATTCGTATTCAGCGCATCTCCCGGCAAAGCGGTAGCCGAGTCAAAATGCCACCAAATCACATTAATTCCTGTAAGATTGGCTACACCACTTGCAACATCTGCCATCGAAACATAAACAGCTCCTGAATATTTTCCGAAAAGCCAATCAGAAGCTGCAATCTCATCCGGATTTATCAATCCTGTTCTTGTAGCAGCGGTTCCAAGGAATGCAACGGACGGTCCTGAAACAGGCGTTGTTACTTTAGCCGTATAAACTTCAGTAAGACTGCCATTAGAAACAGTAAACGAAACCGGACTGGTAAAATTAATCGTTGTTCCCGATGCAGGACTGATACTGACACCATTTGCGGTTTCAATAATCGGCTGCAATGCGGTAAGATTTGTTCCTTCCGGCATTGTGAGTAAAATCGTCTTACTGGAATGGTTGATGGTTGCCGATAATCCGTTGATTTTAAAACTGATAATTGGAACCTGAGCCTTTACAGTTACCTGATAATCTTTGTAGATGTTTCCATTTTTCACTTTGAATTTAACCGGCTGTGAAAAATCAATTGTTGCTCCCGATGCCGGCGAAACTACTGCTCCCTGGGGAATTTCAATAACCGGAGCCAATGTCTTAACGCTTGTACCGTAAAGAAGCGTGACAGTAATTTTATCATTTTTATGATCAATTTCCCCTGAAACACCATTCACCCTGAAAGAAGAAACATTGACTGAAACATCCGTAACAAGCCCGTCTTCCATCTGACTGCTGCAAGACCAGATAAAAGCCGCAGAAATCAGAAGAATAATGATCATGTGAGTTTTTTTGAATATTGTTTTCATTCGTATCTTGTTTTTAATATCCGTTATTTTGTTTGTAAAGTCCCTGACTAAAATTGATCTGTGATAAAGGAATCGGACAATATTCCTCAATTCCGTGGTCAAATCCTGCCTGAGAATAGAAAGATCTTTTAGTTTTCTCGACAGCATAATAGGTGTTCATCGTTCCTGCCGTAGTTCCCCATCTTACGAGATCAAAGAATCGGCTTCCTTCCATTGCAAACTCCATTCTTCTCTCCCAACGCAATGCTTTTCTTGCAAAATCCTGATTCCAAATACAGTTTACGCCCGGTTCATATTTGCTGATCAAATTGTTGGACGTGTAACTTCCTGTAAGAACTGTACTATTGGCAGCTCTCTGTCTCACCTGGTTGATTAATGGCAACGCTTCGTTGATCTGTCCGAGTTCAATTAAGGCTTCGGCTTTCATCAGCAAAACATCGGAATATCTTATGATGATCCTATTTTTTGAATTGCCGTAAAACGGATCAACATTCACGGTACAACCGCATCCTACAGGCACATTTTCCTTTAAAGAAGCATAAAAACCATAAGTTCCCGGGCTTCTGCTCCAGCTTTCCTGAAAGATTTTGTTTTCTTCGTATTTCCAAGGCAGTCCGGGCAAGGCAACGGTATGATATAATCTAGGATCTACTTTGTAACTGTTCAGCTGGTTGTAATTCAGATCCACGTCATTAAAAGTATCAAACATCGGCAATCCCTGCGGTGTCGTTTTGAAGGCGTTCACCAGATTCTGGCTCGGCTTGTGAAAATCGCAGCATCCCAAACCTTGAGGAAGAGAAAGCACATCGCCGTAATTGAGCCTTCCAAAGAGAGTTCCGTCATTATCCGAATACTGAATGGAAAATACCGCTTCAGGGCCGTTTTCGTATGTACCGGGCATGAAATTATATCCAAAATCAGGCTCAAGTGTATAATTTCCGATTACCTGATTGGCAGCATCAACAGACTTCTGAAGCGTTACCGGATTTACCTGCGTTACCGTATAGTTATCATCCTGCTCATACGCCTGATACAGCCTTACTTTAGCAAGATATGCATAGGCCGCGCTTTTCTTTGGTCTTCCGACTTCCGACTGTGTTGCAGGAAGGTTTGCTGCAGCGAACTCAAAGTTTGAGGCAATAGCTTCCCAAAGTTGTTGATCAGTTTTTGCCTTGTTGGAAATTTTAGGATATTCATCAATCGGCATATTTTCATCCACATAAGGAACATATTTGAAAAGCGTTTTCAACAAAAAATAGTAATGACCTCTCACAAAATTCATTTCAGCAATTCTTCTTTGCTTATTCGGATATTCCGAATCTGAAAGCTGCTTCAGTGCGGCAATCGCTTTGTTACATCTGGAAATCCCTACATAATTGAGATACCATAACCGATCTAATTCACCAAAATCAGGACGGATATTGTTTGAAATTTCAAAAAAGTGAAAAGTCTGGATATCATTGGTTCCGCTTCCCCCTTTGTAAGCATCATCAGAACGGACGTTTCCATACGGCCAAAGACTGAAAGGGGTATCATAATGGTCGTTTCCGAGAGATGCATAGGCTGCAACAACGAAACCATCTACATTCTGAGGCGTTACCACATCAGCTTCCGACAGGACACCTCTCGGCTCATTGTCCAGAAAATCGTTGCAGGAAGTAGTTCCCAGCAAAAAGGCAAAAGCTATTGTTAAAAGTATATTCTTTTTCATTTTTTTATTATTTAAAAATTATAGGGAAAAATTAACTCCAAAATTGAACGTCAACGGTAACGGGTAACCGAATGCCGGTGTTTCAGGATCTATTCCTGTAAAGCTTTTAGATTTTATTGTCCAAAGATTCTGTACACTTGCATACATCCTAAAATTGGTAATATGATATTGCTCCATCAGAGATTTTGGGAAAGTATAACCCAATTGCAATACCCTCAATTTCAGATAACTTCCGTTTTCCACATAGTAAGATGAGAATCTTGATTCTGCATTGCTGTCCACGGTTGTAAGCGCAGGAATGTCCGAATTCGGGTTTTGAGGAGACCATGCATTCAAAAGCCTTGTACCTTTATTGGAACCTACATCATCCACACTCCAAAAGTCAGTCTGGTATTTTTTTGAATTAATCACATCTACATCGCCGATGCCTTGCCAGAATGCAGAAAGGTCAAAGTTTTTATAAGAAAAGTTGAAATTGACTCCGTATGTAAACCCTGGATTCGGATTTCCGATCCAAGTTCTGTCTTTGTCATCAATAATGCCATCACTATTCAGATCGGCATAGCGAATTCTTCCCAAATCTTTCCCAGGTTGCGTAGCGGAATTATCCACCTCTGCCTGAGTTCTGAAAAGTCCGTCTGCAACATAACCATACATTGAATTGATCGGTCTTCCTAAAATATTATCCGTCGTTCCGTTCCCACCGTAGTTATTGACAACAGACTGTGGAAGTTCGGTAATTTTGTTGCGGTTCAGTGAGATATTCCCTGAGACTTCGTAGCGAAAACCTCCCGCAGTTTCATTCTGATAAGATAATGCAGCCTCAATTCCTTCATTTTCCATAGATGCCCCGTTAATCCACCGTTCTCCTCCTTCTCCTATCACACCAAGATAAGGTGGCAACACCAAAATATCTTTTGTTGCTTT
>Ga0163161_10001417_pt1 | contig 17688 bp, 7 predicted proteins | sample S45metaG_FD_129847 | JGI IMG/M metagenome (GOLD analysis project Ga0163161, IMG submission 129847) | Switchgrass rhizosphere microbial communities from Kellogg Biological Station, Michigan, USA - S4-5 metaG | ecosystem: Host-associated > Plants > Roots > Rhizosphere > Soil | place: USA: Michigan... | reverse complement strand
TGTGGTAGGCGATGGCCGTCGTTATGCAGGGGTTGTTGCGCTGCGTGCCGTCGAGACTATCGACTTCATGAGCGCCCGTTGGGCGCACCTGGCTTACGAGCTGCTGGAGACGGTCAGCGGTCGTATCATCAATGAGATCGAAGGTATTTCGCGCGTGACGTATGACGTGTCGAGCAAGCCACCGGCGACGATTGAGTGGGAATGAGCCCACAGCGAGGCATGAAAAAACCGGCTTTTGCCGGTTTTTTCATGCCCGCGATAAGCATAGGTATCTACACAACTTTTGAAGGCAGCCACTTTCTCCTGTGGCGAGCAGGCTTGCCCTGCGTTGGGCTGCGAAGCAGCCCCAGTAAAGGCACTGCAATTTTCCTGAAAGAACTCAGCGTCTGGGTTTGGGGCCGCTTCGCAGCCCAACGCAGGGCAAGCCTGCTCGCCACAACAGCCTAACCGGTTGTGTAGATACCTATGCCGCGATAAGGGCTTATTCTTGCTGACGTGAAAGCTTTGAAGGCATTCATCTGTCGGTGAATCAAACCAAGTTCAAAGCACTTTATTCCTCCCATCTCCGGCATCGACGTTGGCACTTCTCGGCGGGTGCGTGCCTTGCGATAGCCGTGTCTTGCTTGATCACACTGGCGCTTATCTATCACTGGACCGGGTGAAAATTCGGGCCCAAAAGCCGGCTTTCTTTGCTGAAGCCAACGGTGGATGTGGCTCTGTTGTCTCTCTTGCCGGGTGGGTGCCAGGGCCATCAGGTCTCAAAAGGTCTCCCGGATAATGCTCTTGACCTAGACATGGCGAGTCATCCATTCCAAACGCCTTCACGGCAGCCACGGCTTCTACACACCAACGACCAAAATAAGCCCCGCCTTCAAAGTTCTGGTCGCCATAGGTATACCAATAAGGATGCCGATAGCTGACCGCTTGCGGGTCTGATCCGGATTTCGCGCCAGTGCGCACTTCCAGATACCAGTGCTCGACAAAGGCTTTGAGCAGCGGCGGCTGAGAGTCTGCGGGTGCATCCACGGCCTTCAACAAACGACCATACGGCTTGGGATATAGAAGCATGGCTCCTATCTTGCGGTCTGGACTGCGGCTGGCAATGATCCGATCAAGAAGTACGTCTTCGCCATCATTGCCGATCAAGGCCAGCAAGCGATGCCATTGCTCGTCTGGAATGTCGAGTGCGAGTGCCAAGCCGACCAGCCAGAAGCAAATGATGTAGTGGTCGTAGTTGACGCGCCAGTGGTGCCGGGTGAATTGCTGCTCTGCAGTCCACACTGCTGCTCCGAGCCGCTCAGCTTCTTCCCAAGCATCTAACAGACCGGGGAAGTAATGCGCCAAGTTAGTAATTGGGCATCCGGCTGAGTATTTGCGCAGAATTTGGTGCCAGTGTTTCTGAGCAAGTGTAAATTGGAATTGGGGCGCGTAATTCTGATCACCTGAGTTGTTATCAGCGGCTACAGATTCTTTTTTTATGTAATCGTCGTTGTACTCAATCCACTCAGACCAGTAGCTTATTTCCCCTAATGGTGCGCGAATCATTCAGCTGTTCCTCTACTGAGTACGCCCTGCCCAAGCCAACTGCCCATCACGCTCCCTTTTCCTTTAGGCCAATGATGGGGACGTTAATTCCACAATTGATCCTGTTGCGAACGGAATAGTTATTTTATTTATTTAATCTTATTCAACGTCGTAATTGATCAAGAATCATCAAGTGAACATGAATATCCACCTTTTTCATATGCTCCAGGTCAGCCTTTCCTCCAATGCAAAGGGCGGGCTCGAACGCGTACATCTCATCTGCGCCAACCGGCCCAAGCTTTGCCAGTGCGCGCTGGAACAGCGGCTTGCCTTGATTGTCCTCAAAGTCGAGACTTTCTCGACTGGTAGAACCAAGGAATATACCCAGCGTTCTATCCGGGACCGGGTTGGGCTTACTCAATTGGTTCTTCAGCGCAACAATACCGCCCGCTAGACTTGATATTGTAATTTTGCGCTGGTAACGCTCACCCCATGCATACAACGAACCAAATGCATCCCTGGCGATCACATTATAGTTGTCGACTTCTGCCAAGCCACTGCCCTGTAGCCACATATCGAGCGTCGCCTTGTATGGCTCCGGATCTACAATCCAGAACAGCCCATCAGCATAAGAGCACCAACCTTCACTCTGCCAATAACCAAGCAGGGCCTTGGGTAATATTGAGCGATACTTGTCGATACTTGACTTGGGCACTTCTCGTCGCGAGTTTGGTTCGCCTAGATTATCGATCAATGATTGAAAAAATTCGTCTCTCAATTTCCACGCCCTCTTAGTAACTCCAGTCTGACATTCATCTTCGCCTGCCCTGAACCATTGGCGATGGCCGAAGACACTGCCTCATCCAACGCTTTCAAGCGGCTCGGCCAGCTGCCTCCGATTGACGAGTTGATCAGTGAATCGCCCATTCTGACAGGTTCGTGACTGAACCAACCACCTGCGACCATATCAGGATCGTGCAGCGCCGCCAGCTCAGAACGAATCTCTCTGGCTCTGACGGCCGCTTGCGCAGAGGCGGTCTTGAAGTCAGTACCCTTGGTCATTAATGACTCAGTGATACTGTCTCTGACTTCATTTTCGAAGTCCTTGCCGAATTTCTGTTGTGCGGCTGCGGCATCTGGATTGCGTCCGAGCTTATCGTAGGCATCCCGAGCAGTCTTGAACTCCTCCACCGTCATACGGTTGATAGCATTCTGCTGCGCTAGGAGCTGTTTATTGTATTCCTTGAGGAAGCTTTTCTGCTGCTCTGGCGTCATCGCCTTGAACTTGTCGCTACTGAAAGGATTGAACGCCTTTACCGTAAACTCGTCCATTGCCGGCACGGCCTTATCCGGATTTGGCGGTGTTTCAGGTTTCTCATTTGTATTGGGAGCGTCTGTCGTGGGTTTATTATTACCCGCGAGCTCGTCGGGAGTGCGCGTGGGTGTAGTCTCTGGCGCATCGGCCACAGGCCGATGTGGCAAGGCGTTACTCGTCTTGGAGGCTTCGATCTTGGCCAGCTTGGCGCCGTCTACTACCATCTTTTCAAGCTGCTGCGCTCCAACCTTGATCCCCGCCTTGGCCAGCGCCACGCCACCTTTCGCAGCCCCGCCGACGCCCGTTGCAATGCTGCCGACCTGCCAGGCGATTTCGCCGATGGCCTTGCCCAATGCTTCGGCGTTTTCGTCGCCGCCGACTTCCAGCGCGGTCTTGATCGTTTCTATCTTGACGTTGAGTTCGTTGACGACGCTGTCGCCAAACTGCTTTCTGGCCTCCGGGTTATTAATCAGTTGGCCAAGGCCGGTAAGCCCTTCGATGGGGTGCGCAACAAATTCGGCGAGGCCCGTGACGTCATTCCAGCCTGACTGGGCCAACCCCTTGCCGATGCCGAACTGCGTCAGAACATCCTGCCTGCCGCTGATGTACGACCATTTGGCAACGACTTTGCCAGCGGCAATCAGGCCTTTTGCTTCGTCGTATTCCTTCTTGAACTGCACGATCTGCTGTGTCGCCAGCCAGTTGTTATCCACCGCCGCACCCGCCGCGGTATTGGCGGTGGTCGGGTCGATGGAGGCGCTGGTCGCTGCCAGGCCGGTCACCAGGCTGACGATCAGGTTGCGCTTGGCTTCGCGTTGTTCTTCGCTTTCGTCGGGGCTGCTTTGTGAGAACAGGCCGGTGAGCAGGCTTGATGCCGCCGCGCCTGCCGCGCCGCTGCCGCAACTTTGGCTGCTGGCGGCGGCACCTGCGCAAGCGACGATGCCGTGCAGGGCCGCGTGCAGTGGCGAGCCTTCGGTGAGCTCGCCTTTGGCCACCAGGTCGCCGATGTAGCCGGCACCCCGTTGCTGCACATAATTGACCACCAGGCCTTGCACGAAGGCAGCGTTGCCCGCGCTGATATTGCCGCCTGCAGCACCGATCAGGGCGGTGGTGATCTGGCGATAGGTGCCGCCTGCGCCCCAGTTTTCGGAGATCGCGTTGGCCTGTGCCGAGTACTCCCGCGCCTGGAGCTGCAGTTGCAGGCGCGCAGCGTCACTCATTGGCGTGTCACGATTGTCTGCTTTTGACTGCAGCTCTTTTGCCTGTTTGCGTTTGAGGTCCGCTTCCCTGGCTTTGTTCGCAAGGAAGGTACTGGCTTCGTTGGAGAACGCGCTGACGATCTCAAAACCGGCGCGGATTTCATCTTCGTCGAAGATCGGCTTGAGCGAGTTGCTGCCATCGCGATCACTGGACACGTCACGGTTGAGACTGGCGACGGTTTGCTCGGCGCTCTGCCCGGTGCGCTTCTGTTGTTCGGCGTCGTTGGTGATGACAACGGCACCGCCACTGATGCCGCTGCGTGTCACGCTGCTGGCCTTGTCGCTGGCGCTGATGGCGATCGGCATGTTGGCGCCGATGTTGTTCTCGTTTTTGGCCAGGTCGGTGCCCGGGTTAACCTTGCCGCCAGTCTGCGCGTTGCCCTTCTGGTCCTTGCCGACTTCGTTGTAGCCGCCGCCCAGGCTGACGGTATTGGCGTCGTAATCCGCCTTGTTCTTGATGTCGCGGCTGGTGAGGCTGGATGTGACCAGGCTGTTTTTGCCGTCCTGCACGGCCTTGTCGCTGCTGGCGATCACGCCGCCGACCAAATCGGTGTTGCCCCGCACGTTGATGTCGAAACCGTCATCACCGGCCTTGATGCCCGATTGTTCGGTGACGCTGGCATAGTTGGAGTCGATGTTGGTTGCGCCAAAGTTTGCGCTGGCACCGCTTATCGAGCTCATGCCGTAGCAGAACGGTGGAATACAAAGACTGATGCCGATGCCCAGGCTTTTTTCATCGACTTTGTACGTGTTGGTGTCTTGCAGGCTTTCGATATTCAGATCGCCGCCGACGTCGGCGATGACTTTTTTGCCACTGGCCACCGCCCCCTTAAGCTGCGTGTCGCCGCCGGATGACAGCAGCAACTGGTTGCCAGCCTCCACTTTGGTATTGGTATGGGTCAGCTCGTCGCCGTCGGCCTGGCCCCGGTTTCCGGTGGCACCCAGGTCCAGGGTAAAGCCGTTTCTGCTACCGCCCAGCGAGAGGCCGATACCGATGCTGGCGCTGCTGCCTTTGCTGTCGGTGTTTTGCTGGCTGGTGTTGTTGGCGGCGAGCAGGTTGATGTCGCCGTCGGCCATCAGGCTGGCGTCACGCCCGGCCTTGATCTGGCTGCCTTGGACCGTGATGTTGCTGTCTGCACCTGCGCCGGTCGCGCGCAGGCGCACATCTTGACCGGCGGTGATGGTCGAACCGGCGGCGCTGTCGCTGGTCTGGGTGGTTTTGCTTTCGTTCTTCTTGGTGCCCAGCGACAGGCTGATGTTGATACCGCCTGCCGCGCCAGGGTCCATTGCCACCGCCGTGGCGGCGTTGTTACCGGCCAGCAGGACCGTGGCCGCTGCCAGCGCCTTCATGCGCCCGTCATCGGTTTTCTCCGATGCCTGCTTCATCTGCTGGGTGGTCTGGATTGCACTGATGACAGGGTTTGTCACCGTCAGAGTGAACCCGGTCTGTTTGAACAGGGTTTCACGTTCGCGCTTGCTGGTGTTGCGTGCCTCGACGATGTCGACGGTCTGCCCGGTGATGTCGACGTTACCCTCGGGCGCAGAGACGTGGCTGCCCACTTGGCGATAGCCTTTACCCGCATCGATCAGCACATTGCCACTGGTCGAGCCCACCGTACTGGCCGCCGCCGTCTGACGGAGGGTGAGGTCTTTGACGCTCTGCTGCTGTGTGCCGAGGGTGACCGCGATACCGCCGCCGCTGAACAAGCCGCTGGTCTTCACCGACTTGTCGTGACGTTCGCTGCTGCTCTCGGTCGCCGCTTCGATGTTGATGTTGTTGTCTGCCGCCAGAATGGTCTGGGTGGTGGACACCACGTTGCTGCCGTTCACGTTGATGTCGCGGCCAGCTTGAACGTAGGTCTGTTCGCCACTGAGTGTTGAGCCTTGCGCCTGGGTTTGGTTGACGGTGTCGCGTGTGGTGGTGGTCTTGCTTGAGAACAAGCCGTTGCTGCCTTTGAACTTGTGTGCTTCATCAGCGAATTGGTTGTTTTGCGCAGCCGTCAGGTTAACGTCGCGCCCGGCGTCGGCAATGATGGCACCTTGCTGACTGGTGACGCTCGCGCCTCGGGCATTGAGGTCCTGCCCGGCGCTCAAGCGAACATCGCCCTGGCCCTGAACGGTTGAGCCGACTTCTGTCTGGCTTGCGTCCTTGCGCCAGTTGCTGCTGTTCCAGCTCACCGATTGCTGATGGGCCTCGCCGACCGTCGCCAGGTTGATGGTGTTGCCTGCCTTGAGCGATGTGCTACCACCTGTGCCGGCGTTGACCACTTGGGCGCCGGTCAGGTTGAGGTCCTTGCCTGCGCTGACGTCGAGGGTGCCGCCAGCACCGCTGACAAACAGCCCGGCCACCCGCGAGAGATTGGTGCGCGTACCTTGGATGCTGCTGCTGTCACGACTGCTGGACACGACGTTGACGTTTCGCCCGGCGTTGATGGCGAGGCTGTCTGTCGCGCCGATCAGGCCGCCGAGGTTGTCGAGGTTTTCCCGTGCCGTCAGCGAGACCTTGTCGGCCTGGATGCGGCCGCCGAGGTTTTCGATGTTCTGCGCGGTAATCGCCATCACGCTGTGCCCTGCCAGGCTGCCGCTGTTGACCAGATCACCGGCAATGTTCAGGTTCAGGCGTTGCCCGGCAATCAGCGAGCCAGAGCCGTTAAGGTCGCTTTCCTGCACGCGCACGTAGACCTGCGGCACCAGCACGTTGCGGGTTTCGCCGCTGGCGAGGGTGACTTTTTTCTGTACCAGCCAGACGATATCGCTGGTCAGTTGCGCCATCTGCTCGGGGGACAGCTCGATGCCCGGCACCAGTTGCCATTGATTGGCAAGGGTGACGGCATTGTCGATTAGCGCCCGGTACTGCGCTTCGTCATTGGCATAGCCATCGAGGAAGCGCCGACCGGTGAGTTGTGCAACCTGTTCGCGAATCAGTTTTTGCTCATAGAAGCCATCGCCGAGACGCTGCTGGGTGAGCGCAGGGTCGACTTGCAAGCGCTCCAGCATGTAATCCGAAGACAGCCAGGTGCGATAGCTGGCGAAACGCGGATCTGTTTCGACCAGGTAATTGCTGGTGGTCTGCGGATGGGTGGTGAACAGGCTGTTATTCGGCAATTCCAGGGACGGCCCCCCGGTGCGAATTTGCTCGGCCACGCCTTGTGCGTTCTGGGTGGTCTGCGCTGCAACCTGAACGATCGGAGCGACTTGAAAGGTACGGGCGGCCGGAGCGCTGACCGTACCGGTGGAAGCGATCTGCTGGCCGACGGCCTGAGTCCCGCGTGCGCTGATCTGGGTGCCCGTGCCGCTGACCGCTGTGTTCTGCGCGAAGACGGTAGGCTGCAGGGAAATATCCTGAATCAGCGGCGCAGGGGTATAGGCTGCGGTGTTCGCGCCTTGCCGGTCGCGGCCCTTGCGCTGGATACGGTAGAAATTGGTGACGCTGCCGCTGTCGACGGTGGTGCGCTGGCCCGACACTTCGGTGTTGGTCAGGCTGGTGACGTCTGCCTGCAATAGTCCGCCGGCGATGATGCGGCTCTTGTCGTTGAGCACGTCGCCGGCGCTGATCTGCATTGTCCCGCCAGACAGGATCTGCGCCGGGGCCGAGGTGGCGATCTGGGTTTCGTTGACGACGCGGGTGTAGTCGTAGCGGTTCCAGTTGTCGCGCTGGCCCTCGGGGGTGACCAGGTAATTCACCTCATCGTGGCGCAGGGAGATCTCGTTGGCTTGGTAGCGGTTGGTCGAGCCGGTGAGTTGAAATTCCTGCTCAGGCGTTCGACTGACCTCAACATCGCGCGTGCTGAAATGTTCGTTGGTGTTGCGCACGCTTTGTACGTTCAATGACAGATCGCCAAGCGCTTCGAGGGTCGCGCTGGCATTGGTCAGCAATTGGGCGCGACCCTCAGCGGTGTCGAGCGTGCTCAAGGTCCCGCCAATGGCGAGATCGCCAGCACTGAAGACCAGCGACTGCTCGCGGTTATTCAGGGTTGCGGTGCCGATATTCAGTGATTCACGGGCTGCTATCGTTGCTGCGGTGCCATTTTCATCGAGGTTGTTCAACGTCGAGGTGGCTATCGCCAGTTGGTCGCCATACAGGCGCGCGGTGCCGAGGTTATTCAGCGTCGCTGCCTGCACGCGGACTTGCTGGCCGTCGATCAGCCCGCGGTTGGTCAGGGTGTCAGCGACGTTCAGACGAAGCTGGCCCGCGCTGATTTCGGCGTTGGCGCTGTTGTCGAGCGTCTGCGCGCTGACCAGCAGGGACTTGCCCGCCAGCAAACGCCCGGTGTTGTTCAGCGCTCCGGCGGTGCTCAGATCAACGCCGTTGTTGGCTTGAATCTGCCCGCTCAGATCAAGGCCACTCTGCACCCTGAACTTGATGTCGCCCAAGCTCAGGGCCCGGCCCGTGCCGCTGTAATAGGCCGCGTTGAGCGACAGCAGCTTGCCCGCAATCAGCGTACCGTCGAGGTTGTTCACCGACTGGCGAAGCTGTGCCGTGTCGCGGTCGCGGATGGTCAGATCACCAGTCGAAGAGATCAGCCCGCTCTGGTTATTCAGCGTCTGGCTCACGCCCAGCAGCAGGCCTTCATCGGTGCGCACGGCACCGGTCTGGTTGTTGAGGGTATTGACCGCCAGGTTCATGCTGCGGCCTTCAAGGCCCAGGTTGGTGCCCTGGGTGGCGCTGTTGTCGAGCACATCGGTGCTCAGGTTCAACGCGCCTGCACTGCGGACCAGCCCATCCTGATTGATGAGGGCCTGATCCAGTGCCAGCTCGACATCGCCGAGGCTTTGCAACTGGCCGCCACGGTTATCCAGGCGTGCGCCGTCGACGTGTACGGTTTTCTCGCCAATGATTTGGCCGCCGTTGGTGTTGACCACGTCGCTGGCGGTGAGCAACAGATTGCCCTTGGTACTCAAAAAGCCGGTGCTGTTATTGACGCTGGCGCTGCGGATTTCCACGGCATCCTGACCGCTGATGCCTTTGGTGGTGTCGGAGTCGAGGTTATTGAGGGCCTGATTTCCGGTGTCGATAAACAGTTTGCCTGCAGACTGAATCAAGCCCGCCGCGTTACGCAATTCGCCGCTGCGCAAGTCGAGCGTGGCGCGTGCGTCGAGCGTGCCATCGCTGTTGTCAAACAGATTGCTGTTGCTGTTTAGGTCCAGTGCCAGACCACTGATCACACCGCTGTGGTTGTTCACACCTTGCGCCGCCACGGCGATGTCGCCCTGGGCTTCGAGACGCCCTGCGTCGTTGTTCAGTGCGCCATCGGTCACGTTCACCGACAGCCCGGACTGCACCGAACCCAGCACACCATGGGTGTTGTTGAATTGCCCGGCGATGATCGCCATGCGCTGGGTCGAGGCGAGCGTGCCGCCGATATTGTTCAGTTGACCGAAGCGGGCTTGCAGCGTGCTGCCGGCGCTGAGGGTGCCCTGAGCATTTTCCAGGCGCGCGCCGCTCAGTTCAGCGCCGCCGCTGGCAGCCAGCGTTCCGCCGCTGTTGTCGATCAAATCACTGGCGGTCACCGTCAGCAGGCCGCCGTCGGTTGCAACAACTTTGCCGTTCTGATTATTCAGCGTGCCAACGTTGATCGCCACAGCGCCAGGGCTGCTGACCTGGCCGTTCTGATTGTTGAATTGCTCGCTGACATTGATCTGTAAAGGCTCCAGCCCCGTTTGCAGAATGCGCCCGTATTGATTGGACAGGGTGCGGGCCTGGAGCGTGAGCTGTTGGCCCTGGGCCAGACCTTCATCCAGCACCACGTCGTCAGCCTTGATCGACACGCTGCCATTACTGGCAATGCTGCCTTTGGTACTGCCGAGTTGGTTGGCCTGAATGCCCAGCGAACCCTTGCCTGCGTGTTCGATGCTGCCGCTGCCGTTGTCGATGCGACCGGCGCTGATCCGGGTATTGGTCGCGTTTGAGGCAATTCGTCCGCTACGGTTGTCGAGGGTCGCGGTGGCGTTTATCGAGGTGTCGGCGACGCCGGTCTGCACCAGCTCGCCGCCGACGTTGGACAGATCGCCGGCGTTCAGTTGCAGGTTGTCGGCGTTGACGCTGGCGCTGTCTGTGCGCAGGGTTTTTGTCGCGTTGGCCGCGAGGGTCTGGCTGGCATCCACGCGGCTGCTACTGAGATTGCTATCGCCGTTGTTGGCGGTCAGGGTGACATTGCGGCCTTGCGTCTGGCTGCCGCTGAGGTCCAGATCATCGGCCTGGATGCTGACATCGCCTGCCGCCAGGTTTTGACCCTGCGCTTTGACGTGGGTGGCGCGCACCGCAAGGTTGCCGCTGCTGCCCAGTTTGCCGTCCACGCCTGCGCCCGCCGCCAGGCTTGAGCCCTGGGTGCTACGAATCGACTTTGCGCTGAGGGTTGTTTGATTCTGGCTGGCAATGGTGCCGCTGTTGTCGATATCCCCGGAGCTGGTGAGGTTCAAATCGCCCTTGGCGTAAAGCGAGCCGCTATTGTCAACGCTTGTGGCAGTGATACGGGTGGCCGTGCTACTGCTGATTGTGCCCATGTTGTGCAGTTTGCCGTCTGCGCTGACGACCACTTCACCCGCCATGGCGCCAATTTGCCCGGCATTGCGCATGCCGACACCCGATTCGGTCCCCACCAGCACGATCTTCCCGGCGTACATTCCGCCCAGTTGCGCCACGTCGATGGCGACGGCTGGCTTGTCGCCGTCGGCGCCGGCCTGAGGCTTGGCCTGGGTGTTGTCGGCGTTGACCTGATTGCGTCCGGCAGTGACCTTAAGGTCATTGGCCCAGATACCCGCATTGACCTGCACGGTTCGGGCAATCAGGTCGGTGTAATCGACGTCGCGGCTATCAAGGCCCTTGCCCTGAATGTTCAGGGTGCCGCCGTTCACGGTGTAGCCGCTGATGCTGCCGTTTTCCAGCTGCACCTGGCCGGTGCTCAGGGTCGCACGGTTGGCGTTGATGAAGCCGCAACCGTCGCAGGTGATGCCGGCTGGGTTGGCGATGACCACCTGGGCGCGTTGCCCGGCGACTTCGACATAGCCGCGTAACTGGCTGGGGTTGCTGGCGTTGACCTCATTGAGGATGACCCGCGCGCTGCCTTTGGCCATCGCTGCGTTGCCTTCGATCCAGCCACCCAGTTGCGTTTGGGTGTTGGCGCCGCTGTTGTTGAGGATGACGCCGCGCGGGTCGACATCGAACTGATTGTAGGTGTTACGCGAAACCCCGGCCGCGCTGGGCGCTTGAATATTCACCTGCGGCGTGCCGTTGGCGCTTTGAATCACCGTCGGACGCTGGCCGGCTGCGGCGGCCGGATCGGCCACAATCGTGCCCGCCGCCCACGCCGGTACAGCGCTCCAGGACACCAGCCCGAGCGCGATCATCAATGCAAAACGCATCGGCCCGAGCGTTGCCGTGCAGCCCGCGGAGGCGATGGTGAGGCTGACGCGAGTGCCCGGCGCCTTGACCTGGCTGGTGACGTTCTCCGCCACCACCATCAACAGCCCGCGTGCCTTGTTGAAAACAATTCGGTACAGGTGCTTGTTCATAGCAATTCCATTTGCGGAGCCGGCCCGCGATACAAAAGTTGAAGTTACGGTGCTGTGGCAACCGGGTGAGCTGCAAACCAGGCTCTGGCCTGTTCAGGGATCACACCGATGCCCTGGAATGTCTTGATTTGCAGGCCTCGCTCGTCGCCCCGGTGATACAGCGCGCGACCGCATCGGTTGGCGAACAGGTGGCGCTGGAGGATTCGGGTAAAGGTGGCTGTATGGCCAAACGGCGCGACCCAGTCGTTGAGCCAGAGGCGCTCGCCGCAATTCCAGTCCGCGTCGCTCAATGTCAACGGTGATTGCTGCAAATAGCGCTGTTCCGCTGCCTCATCGACGTTAAGCCAAGAGAGGTAGCACACCGGCTTGCCGTGCTCGCTGCCCAGCACGAATTGGCGATGCTTGAGCGCCGGCATCAGAAGTGTCGGTAAGCTGTGCAGTGGCGCATCACGGTGAGCGCTGGAATGCATCCACAACCAAGTGACCGAGCCCAGCACCGCCGCCTCGTTCCAAGGCTCGTCGATCAGGCCGGGTGCCGTGATGTCCAGGGTTTCAAAACGCATGGCATTACCCCTCAGAACGACCAGATGACGGTAAAGTCGCTGGTCACGTTGGCGGTCTTGAAGCCATCGGGCTTCTTGAGCGGCGTGCCTACCGACCAGTCATAAGACAGGCCCTTGTAACCACCACGCACACCCACCACAGCCCCCGCCAGTCGTTTACCAATCAGGAACTTACTGGCCTGACCGCTGACTTCGCCGTAGTCGACACCGGTGTAAAGCTCCTGGCCGGTTTGCCCCAGCGCCAGGCCGACTTCGTTGCGCAGTGTCCAGCCACGATCGGCAGAAAGAATGTTTTCGCCGTCAAACCCGCGCACGCTGTAGCGTCCGCCAATCGAGAAGCGGTCTTGCGGCACCAACGGTGTGCGGTTCCATTGCGACCGCCAACTGCCGATATAGCGCAGGCGCTGGTCGCTGAGGGCGAATGGCACTTGCAGCTGGGCGTCGGCGGTGATGATCTGCGAGCGGGATGTGCCGGCACCAGAGGCTTCTTCGGGGGCCGGCAGCGAGTCATGTGCGCCGGTGCCGCGACGGTAGGCGACGCCAAGGTCCAGAATAGAGGTGCCGATAAATTCCCGGTGATCCAGGCCGAGCTGCCAGCCCGCCATGCGCCGATCCTGGTTGCCGATCTCGGTGTCGTCGATGAAGTTTTCAGAAGACCGTGTCCACAGGCCACCCCACGCCGTGGTCTTGCGCACGGCATCGCGGTAAAGCAGGCGAGACAGGCGCAGATCGTTGGTACGGCTTTCGCCTCGATACTGGTACGTCTGGGTGGCGCCGGCGACCGACTGCTCGTAGTTATACTCGCTGGTGGTGAACGCCAGTTGCCAGTAACCCATCGGCAGCGAGTAGTGGAGCGTATTGCCATTGGAGCCGTGTCGGCCGGACTCGCCGCCGCCCAGGTCGTGGTTGAAGCTGGCGTAGAACAAGTCGTTGAGCGACAGCAGGTTGTCCAGCGACAGCGACACATTGCCCTGATACTTGCCTGTGGATTTGCTGCCCGAGTTGTCGACGGACAGGCTCACGCGGGCCGGAAACTGCTGGCTCCATTTGATCACCACATCGCTTTCGCCGGGCTTGGCATCAACTGCCAGGGTAGGGGTGATTTGAATGTCGGCGTCGGCAGTGGGCACGCGCTTGAAGTTTTCCAGTGCCTGTTCGATATCGCGCAGGTTAAGCAGGTCGCCGGGGTTGGCAGGCATCGCATTCCACAGGGTGGCGCGACGGCTGGTGCCTTCGGCAAAGCGGATTTCGCGGATGCGCCCCGGCACGATTGTCAGCACCAGAATCCCGCTGTTGAGGTCCTGCGCTTCGGCAAGCACGCGGGTGGTGACAAATCCCGCCTGGATGATCGCATTCTGCATGCGCTTCATCGTCATGTTGATGCCCGCGCCACCCAGGCAACGCCCCACGGCGGGGTCTTCCTCGGGGTTGGCGGCCTTCAGCGCCCATTGAAACTTTTCGGATGCGTCGCCAATCAGGCGGATGTCTTTAATGGCGAAGCAGGGCGCTTCTTTTACAGGAAGACGAGAGCCGCCTTCGTCGAGCGCAGGTGCCTGAAGACGCACATCGGGCCGCGATTCCAATTGATCACGCAGCGCGCGCTCACGCTCCTGTTGACGCAGTAATTCCTCTTCAGGCCCGGCAGCCTGAGCGGTGGCGGTCGTAAAGAGTGTCCACACTGCCAGCGCCGTCAGCGCGAGGTGTCTTGCATTCATCGACGACAAGCGGGCCAGCCTCACGACATATCGAGAGGGGCCTGGCTTGTGCAGTGGGCAGCGTGAGTCCGCGGGCATTTCACATCCTTGTGATCAGAATCAGAGGCGCAATAAGTGCACGGCCTGGAACGGCAGTGGCACTGAAGAAAATAGAAAAATGTAAGGGTTTCGACAAGCAGAAAACGAAATTTCCTACATTCAGTCATACGCTCTGATGGAGGCTTAGTCCGAAAGTTCCGTGACGGGCAAGGCGGCGATAACAACGCTCAGGAATGTGACGATCTTCACGCGTATTGCGAGTGCCGAGGCAAGCGAATCAGATAGTTTGCTAGATCTTAATACCTGGATCGAGCATATCCAGGAATGCTCGCGCCTCCTTAGCGGGGTTGTGCTGATCTTAGGGGCCTCGTAGCGCACGAGGCGTTTGCCCTGTTGATGCGGCGCACGGTCTTATGGTCTCGCAGGTGAAATGTCCCGGTAGATCTTGCGCCGCTGTTTACGGTGTTGCAGGAAGTTTTCCTACATGCCGTCAGGCTTGCGCTCCAGCAAGGGCTATTTGAACTGAAAGAGGAAAGAAGAGGCAATATGATGAAACGTTGGGAGGTGTACCAGGAAGGCAAACGGTTTGAAGGTGTTCAGGCCCGCGACCATTCCGAGGCAGTGCTTGAAGCATTGCGCAAACTCGACCTCGATGACGAGTCGGGGCTGGACGTGCGGCTGGCCGCGCAGTAATTCGGGAAAAGTCAGCCATGTCGTCCAGCACAAATCCGCTTGTGCTATGCGTGTATAGCTGCACCGTGTATGGCCATGCTGGTAACTTGCATCTGCCTTAATCATCACCCAAGGTGACTAAGGCCTGCTCCGCATGCGGTGCCGAAGTCCTGGCTGAATGGGACGGAGGCGTAGAGATGGTCACCAATCAACTCCAATTACGGAAAAATATGGAACGCAAGTTTTTGCTCCTAACTGATGACCGCACCACATGAGTAATGCAGTGCGTGCGAAAACAGCTTTTCGTTACTGGCATTTCTCGTGGTATCAGCTGAAAAAATTAAAATAAGAATATGATTTGTAAAGACTTTTTATGGTTGTTTGTGTTCGAGTGGGAATGATTCCTGGCCCGCACCTGGAATCGTGAGTAAACAAAGCCCCGGCATTGCCGGGGCTTTGTTGTTTCAGGGGGTTGGTCAATGACTATCGTGAAAACGTTTCCCACAGCCCATAGGCGTTGAGCCGAACCGCAATTGAATCAGCGGCATCGTTGGGCGCGTGAGGGTTGATGATCGCCCAGCCGCTGGTGCCGTTGCGATAGGTTTCATAGCGCACGTAGTACGGCTTGCCATCGTGCAGTATCGCCTCTGCGGGGTCGGATTTCAGACGGTAGATGCCTTGATATTTTCCAGGACTGTTGAGAGGTGTCTGGCTTTCCAGAATCTCATTGGCTTCCCATGCTGCCGGGATTTCAGGGGCGCTGGTCGCTGGCAGCATCGCCTGGGAATTGCCCGTTGCAGCCATGCTCGTTCCTGAAACCGAGAGTTCGGTGGACGCCGCTGAAGCGTTGGTGCCCACCTCCGCCGCCGGAACCTGCAGTTTGATCAACGGCATCCCCTTGAGCTTCATTCCCTGGTTGTCCAGGGCCTGGAGCAGTTCGGTCAACGAGCCGTAGACGGTGCCCTTGAGCCGGGGAAACTGGGTCGCATCAATAAAGTAACCATTGTCGGCGGTACTCTGGATGGTACTGCGCACCAACGCGTTAAGCCGGTTGCGGTGGATCAGTGTCAGTACCGACTGGGTTTGCTCCAGAAGATAATCGCCGGGAGTTTTGAGTACACGCTCAATCTCCTGCGCATTGAATGTGTAACGGTGTGGCAGCGCCACTTCCGTCACTGGCACTTGCAGGGCGAAGTCCGTGTCCAGAACGCCTGGCTTGGGATGCCGTGGAGGGATAGGCCCGGCGTTATTTACCACTTTGGGACCCAGGCGCATTTTGATCGCGGGGCTGGCGGCATTGAGTGCCTCAACGGTGCGCAGGCTGATACCACCGTTTATTTCACTGATACCGGCTACCCCCCGGAATGTGTTGGTATTTTGTGCTTCAGTCAGCGCCACCCATTTGCCGACGCCGTTTTTGAGTTGGTCCAGGCGGATGATTTCGCTGGTCAAAAAGTTCTTGGCCATTTGCTCATCCACCACGACAGGGAAGGACTTGTAGTTGGCCAGGCAGCCAGTGGCCTGGACGCGTATCCCGTAATCCCTGGCAGTGGTGAGCAGCGTCTGGGTGTTGAAGCGTACAGGCAGCCGACCGTCCATCTCACGCAGATAGACTTGCAGGTTGCCGGACAGCTCCCCGGTGTTGGCAAACGTATCGAGGTCCAGTTGATGCAGGTCGTTGAACAGCCGGTTCAGATACAGCGTCTTGACCCCTTGTCGCGCCAGGGCGGGCATGTCTTTGATCAGGAGGTACAAGCTGGCGACGCGGCCGGGGCTTTCAGCGACCACCAGGCCTTGCGTGGTTTTGAAGACCTTTTCGATCAGCTCGACGGAGGACATTTCTGGCGTGAGCGTGGGAAGAACAGGACGCTCAGGCAAGGTGTGAATGAAAAAAGGTCGGGAAAAAAAGTTACGCGCCGCGGTGAGGATTCTAGTGCGGGCCGGGTTGATTGAGTAATCTGACATATAGAACTCAGTAAAGCCGCCGCCAGGCTTGAGGATGCGCTTGAAGCGATCATCCCTGCCGCCCATTGCGATCTCAACCTCGTAGTTTCTGAGGTTGTTGAGGTCGTAGGGTGTGCTGAGGCTGGAGTGTGTGTGCCTGTAGGTGGGGGATCCATAGGACGTTGGCATGGTTTCTTTGGCCACGGCTGAGTCCTCGCTTGCCGTGATCGTGTCGACAGGAGTGCCTCCCCTGATGGCGTCGGATGGGCGTGGGGCGAGTTCCCACTCACCTGCGGCGTTCAGTCGTACGGGGCGTGAGCCGTAAAACGCGTGAGGGTTTTGCGGATCAATGATCGCCCAGCTTCCATCGCCATTGACGTCGGCTTCGTAGCGCACGTAATAGACGGCATCCTTGAGTTTGATCACGGTCGAAGGGTTGGATTTGACGCTGTAGATATTGCTGTAGCGTCCTCCTTCACTCATCGGCGTCGCCCCTTCCAGGCCTTGCGGGCGCTTCCAGGCTGACGGTATTTGAGGCTCTGGCGCAGCGGGTTCCAAGGGGCCTGGCAACGGAGCTGTTTCTCCGCTCGTCGCTGCCACGCTCGGCTCTTCGACAGGATCAGGTTGCAACACCTCTTTATATTTGGCCATTTCGGCCGCCTCTGTGGCATCGACCTCTGCGCCCACTTCGGTGATCGGGCCCGGCCCGGCCAGGGCCACCACGTTGAACAGCATGGCGATGCCGTTAACCACGGCCGCCGTCACGCCGGCCTTGCGCTCTGCGCGAGTGCGGCCATTGACGGCCTGATCGATGTTCAGCCCCGTGAGCGCAATGCTGGCACCCAATACCGGCAATGCCACCACCCAGCCGATTGCAGCCATTGGGCCGAACACTTTCAAACCGGCACTCAGGTAGCCTATCCAGAGTTTCTTTTGCAGCTCTGTCTGAGTGGTCAGCAGTTGCTGCGCCTCGTCGTACATTGACCAGCGGGTACGATCCCACAGCCAGGTGAAGGCATCGTCGGTGATCGCCTGGTTTTTTCGGTTGATCAGATGATGGTCGGACTGGCCCCAGGTGCCGACCAGGCGATTCATCAGGTCGGTGATGTTGTCCTGCATGGCCTGGCGGTCAGACAGCGGGAAGT
>Ga0163161_10001415_pt1 | contig 17712 bp, 16 predicted proteins | sample S45metaG_FD_129847 | JGI IMG/M metagenome (GOLD analysis project Ga0163161, IMG submission 129847) | Switchgrass rhizosphere microbial communities from Kellogg Biological Station, Michigan, USA - S4-5 metaG | ecosystem: Host-associated > Plants > Roots > Rhizosphere > Soil | place: USA... | reverse complement strand
GGCGTCCGCCTTCTCCCTGAAGTTCAGCTGTTTTAGCTGCTAATTCTTTTTCTGCTACTTGTTTTTTAGCCATTAATTAATTATCTCCTTTTTTCCCTATTTAGGGACTGCAAAGGTAAAAATTTTTTAATTAATAGAAAAGATTTTTTTAATAAATGTTGCTGATTTTTAGGATATTAAGAATCGATTGGCCAGCTAATCCTTATTTTAATAGAAATCCTTGCGATTTAACAAGATCGTCATGCTGAATCTATCTCAGCATCTATTTTAATATGCGAAGAGTTTATTGCTTAATTATTTGAAAATGAGCGTGCAGTAGTGCTTCTGAAACAGCAGTCCCGCTATCGCCTATAGTCCTCTCCCGATAAATCGGGATCCTGGCTATTTGGCTCTATCGGGTTTAAAACCGATGGCCTGTGCACAAAATTCCACTAAACGTTCCCACAGAACGAAACGCCAGTAATAAATTATTGGCTACACACGAATCGTCCCGCTGGGCAATGTCATTAAGTTAGGGATAAAAAAACATTACCATCCTGAGCCTGTAGAAGGACAATCTCATATCTTTCTTTCATAAGGATTCTGAAACGGGTTCAGAATAACGAATAAAATAAAGCGCATTGTTATGCTGATCCGATAGCTATCGGATTATTCAGCATCTAAAATTAGGAATGGCTATTTCTTCATAAAAGTTCCTCTTGTAAAACCCTCGCCAATTAATGTTTGATCGTCCCGGATCAATAGCATAATCGTATTTTGCTGATCGTACAATTTGATCATGTCGCCGTCGATTACATATTTTGAAGTAAAAATAGAATCGGTATACGCATCAGTAACAGTTACCGAATCTTTCGATTTAAAGGTGAAGGTTTTGTATTGGATATCTTCATTGCTGGCAAAAGTGCCTGTAACCACTTTAGCCTGTATAAAAGTAATGTAGCAGAAATATCCGATTACAAGAATTACAATAACCGAAAAGCCAATCAGGAATTTATTGCCACTGGCATATTTGATTGAAAAGTATAAAATGGTTATCAATATTAAACCCACTACAGCAAAAAAGATAATATTTGTATAATCTTTATTTTCCTGTGGTACAGATGCCGAAATTGGTGTTTTTTCAACTGCAGCTTTCACAGGAGAAATCCGCACTAAAAATTCTTTGCTTACCCATCCTTCACCATTGGTCACCTTGATTTTATAGAAGCTTGTATTTGAGGAGTCGATCACGGCAACATTTTCACCTTTTGGTAAGTGTCCAACGATTTTACTTTTCGGATCAGCTTTTTCCCTAACCCTCAAATCATCTGCAGTGGTACGGTACATATCGCTGCCCGTTACTGCCTGGGGCGTAGTGCTTTGCTGCGCAGCATTTGGCTGAGGTGCTTGTGGCGTAGATGGTTTAGTTGCCGGAGCAATTTTTTCAACGAAATCTTTACTCACCCAGCCTTCGCCGTTTTTTAATTTAATCTTATAAAATTTAGCATCGTTCGCATCTAAAACCGTCAGGTTTTCATTTTTAGAAATCGATCCGATTACCTTACTTTTCGAATCCTTAGTTGCCCTGACACGCAATTTGTCAGCTTTAACGCGGTATATATCCTGTGCATTAACGGTTGATGAAAATATAAAGAGGGCAAAAAATAGGAATAGGATTCTGATCATGTTGTTTTTTTATAGATGCTTTAACAGAGCGTTAATTGCAGTAAAAGCATCGGTTTTAAGATGCCTAGCGAGCCATTATTATGCCAAAAATAGAAATTCTTTTACGAATGGCTACAGAAAGATTTAAAAGAGTTTTTCACAAAACTTTATCCTAACAAAAAATCAGGTTTAAGAACAGTCGGACAGGATTATTTTCTTTTAACCACATATAGCCCGTTTCCGCCACGATCGCCAACATTTGTTCCGTAGGATAGGATAATAAAGGCAACATCTGATTTATCTTCAAACGCTTGTGGTACTTTATACAGATCTAAATTGACTTCTGGCTCGGTAAAAATGCCTACATCTTTGAGCGCAATTTCCTTAAAGCGGATCATTTCTGTTTTATGTTTTAGCGTTAAATAGGCATCTCCGCCCCAGGTTTGTGGCAAGCCAGTGTATGGTGCGCGGCCTTGCAGGTTTTCTTTTTTGAAATATTTTAAAATAACCGGGTTTTTTGGATCTGTCCAGTTGTAAAGACGGCCCTCAGCCTGATTGCGGTTTTTATAGCTCAATAAGGGGTATTTTCCGGTGATGCTGCTTTTTAAAGGGATAAACCTATTTCCTTTAACCGGATAACCTCTAAAATCCAGATCATTTTCCGAAGCCATGTCTTGGTAAATGCGTTCATCATTCTTGTGGGTATTCATGGCTGTCCATCCCTTTGTGGTTTTGAAGTAAAAGGTTAAATAATCCCAATCTTTTGAAGCCTTGTAGGTTACTGCTTGCGCATTTTTGTAATTCGTTTCAAAAGTTTCCTCCCAGCCTTTATCATTCAATTTAAAATCCTCATTTAAAAAAGCGATAAAGGGTTGTCTTTGCCTATTGTCGGAAGTAGACCAATCTATAAAATAGTCTGAGCCAAATACAACACCTTCATTATGAAAAGTGTGAATGGCACTGGTATCGTTAACCAATGAATCGATTAGTTTTCCACTGACATCAAATTTATGGTATACTTCAAAAGCCTGGTTTACATGTGCCGTAGTGATGATAAAACCACCAGTTTCGGTATCATAATCAATATTTGCGGGGTCATAGAAAAGATATTCCACTTCAAAATGCTCCGATTGTGCACCATTGTTTAAATAGGGATATTGTTTAAATTCACGGGGAAACAGCATATTGCTCCATGCGATATTGATGGCTGTAAATTTAACCAGGTAAATTACAATCAGAAGGGATAATATGGCCAGTACGATCAAAATATTTTTTTTGGTCATGTAATTTAGATTGATTTACCAGCTTCCACCAGTACCACCCCCACTACTGCTGCCGCCACCCCAGCTACTGCCCGATGACGATGAAGAACTGCTGCCCCCGGATGAAGAAGAAGATGAACTGGATCTGGTTAGCATGGCAAGTGTAATCCATTTGATGAATTCTGTTTTTTTGCAAAAACTACATTCATTGATCAGCTTAGCCTGCCCGTCATGGCTGTAAGTTGCTGCCCTTGTGGTTACGCTTTTATTCAGCTTGTAGGTTCTAAAATTACATTCCGGACATTCCGTATAACTATTATATTCCTCCGCAGGCCAGGCCTTAATGATGTGTTCTTTATGATCGGCACTTTCCCAGATATCATAATCGTAAGCCAAAACAACTTCTTCTTTACGTTGGCCTGGTGTTAAAAAAGGCTCGCCTTCGATATTGATATCACGATCTACTCTGATCATTGGGTTGTTTTTACTATCCAGAATTGGTTTAAAACGATCGATGGTTTTAACACGCTTGATCAAATGGATTATCATGGCAATTAAAATGATCGGAGAAAAGAGCACTAACCACCAGTTTTTCTTGTGGAAGGCTACAACCGAATCGAAAAAATTTTTATCGTCCTGGTGCGCCTTACGTAAGGCCGAAATATAAAAAAGATACCTGAAGAAAAGTCCTATAGCTAAAACAGTGAAAAGAATATAGGGCACATGTACCATCCTGATGTTTTTGAAAAAATCAAAAGCCCCTGTAAAAACAAATACGAAGATAGAAGCGAATGCAATAAAGAAAATCACCCCGCAACCTTTAGCGATGTTTGTATCATAGCTGTTTTTCTTATCAAAGCCTTTTAAATTTAAGCCATTTTTAGCCTGTCGGTTTACGATTTTGAACACACCCCAAAAAGCCAATAGGATTATTCCTGTAGGTAACCAGAAATTTTCTAAACTGCTGTTGCTTTCGCGTTGCGTAAAAAATTGATTCAGTTCTGATTTGTGTTCAGGATTTAAAATAATTACTCCAATCGCGTCAATGGTATTGGTAATACCCGTACTAAAATCGTTTTGCCTGAATGCAGGGAGGAGATTTTGTTCGGCAATATGTTTAAGCTTTACGTCTGGCAATACCCCTTCAATTCCGGTTCCGGTAATAAAACGGTATTTTCGACGGTCTTTCGAAATAAACAACAGTAAACCATTATTGCTGGTTTTAGATCCGATTCCCCAGGTATTGAACAGCTCGTACGCAAAATCGAAGTCTTCTTTATCATGGTCGAAGTCATTCACCACCACCACTGCCACCTGAACATTGGTTTCGCGTTCAAACTCGGTGATGGTGCCATTTAAAGTTGAAACCGCACCATCACCTAATATCTGATCAGGATCACTTACATAACCGCCACCATTTTTTTTAGGGTCTGGAACGTCTTTAACCTTGTAAGCCGTTTGTCCAAAGGCAAAATTGGCAATGAAAAGAAAGAGGAATAGGGCAATGGATTTAAATAAATGAGTGTTGAGCATCGTAAAAATTTAGCTGTAGTTTTTTTACCTCATCATCTAACAATTGAGTAGCAGTTTAGTTTACTCTTTTAATATTTTAGCCAAAACTTTGTCCAGTTTAGTCTTATCTTTCATATAGGCTTCTAAATCGTAGAGTTGTACCGTTTTAAATTCTATCGGATGACTTTCGCTCTGCAAAGAAATATAACCCGAGGTTAAGGGTTTGCCATCTATCTTTACTTTTGGATCGAAATTGGAAACGCTGCCCCCGCCAATTTGAGGTTTGGTATATTCCAGCACCACTTCGCCAGCAATAATGTGTTTTACAACCGAATCGCCCAATACTAAAAATTCTGCCGTTACCCATTGGTCGCCGGCATAAGTTTTTGATTTGGAATCTAAACAGTGTGGCGTAAATAATTTGCCGTTGTAGTTGATTAAGGTACCCGGTGTACATACATTACTGGTATGACGTTCGTGCTCCCCGTCGCCACCTAAGATTTGTCCTTCAATTGAAATTGGGAAATCCTGGTCTTTTAACATCGTAGCAGGATCCTGACAATGTAGCATGGCACCACTGTTTCTGTTAGCCCAGCCCTCACCACCTTTAGCCTGATCGCCAACAAAACGGTAGGTTACTTTTAAAAGATAGGCCGAAAAAGGTTTTTTGTAGAAAATATGTCCGTATTGCTGGTCAAATTCTTTGTATCCATCATAACTTACTTTCATTACACCGTTCTCTACGCGGAAAGTATTGGCATAATTCTCTTTATAATCATGTTTTGCAATTTTGATATTCCAATCTTTCAGATCTTTGCCGTTAAAAAGATTGATCCAGCCTTTTTGGGCATTGGCATTTAGGATTACGAGCGATAAAAATAATACGGTAAGGTAAATTGATTTTAATTTCATGGTTAACATTTGGGTTAGGTGCTAAAAGTATGAAATTTTTTTCTCTCAGAAAACAGTTAGTCTGGAGTTGATCAGTTTGGGGTTGATCGTTTGGAGTGACAAACCAATTAACCAGTTACCAGTTTTCAGTTGGTGGTTTACAATTAACCGATTAACCATCTTACTAATGGTTATTGAACCAATGAACTAAAGGACTAATGAACTAAAAACGGTTGCACCCGCTCCAATGCAAAAGCCAGTTGTTCTTCCTGGGTAAGATCTGTATTGTCTAAAATAACCGCATCATCAGCTCTAACCAATGGACTTTCTTTTCTGGTGGTGTCGGCATAATCGCGGTGTGCCAGGTTTTCGAAAACCTCTTCCAAAGTGGTTTCGTTATTGCCTTTGCTTTCCAGTTCCTTAAATCTGCGTTCGGCCCTGATTTTAGGGTCGGCAGTCATAAAGAATTTCACAGGTGCATCAGGGAAAACGGTAGTTCCGATATCGCGGCCATCCATTACGATGTTTTTTGATTTGCCCATGCGCTGTTGCTGTTTCACCATTTCATGGCGTACGATTTTATGTGCAGAAACCTCACTTACGTTTTCGGAAACCGGCATTAAACGGATTTCATCAGAAACTTCTTCGCCGTTAAGGGTAATGTGCGATTCGTAATCGCGCGAATGAAAATTTAATTCGATGTGCTGTAAGGCATCAACAACTTTAGCATCGTCAGAAATATCGATGTTATTTCTTAAAAAATATAAAGTAACGGCGCGGTACATTGCTCCGCTATCTACATAAATGAAACCTAATTTTTTAGCCAATGCCTTTGCTAATGTACTCTTTCCGCAAGATGAATAGCCATCTATTGCGATTACCAGGTTTTTCTTCATCGTTTTGCAAAGGTAAAAAATAGAAACAGAATGCTGAATTTTTTAGAGGTATAAAGATAGATTCTAAACAAGTTTATGCTAAAACATTGATTTGATGGATGTGTTTAATATAAAAATAAATACTGTTATGTTACTATCTGAAAGAATGTTGTCGGCGCTGAATAACCAGGTAAAGCTGGAAGCCGAATCATCACAAGTTTATCTGGGCATTGCCTCCTGGTTAGAAACCCAGCCTGGTTTGGAAGGTTATACAGAATTTTTCTACCGCCAGAGTGACGAAGAACGGCACCACATGCTTAAGTTGATCCATTATATTAACGATCGCGACGGACATGCCATGATAACCGCCTTAGATATGCCAAAAAATTCTTTTTCTCAGGTAATAGAGGTATTCCAGGATTTTTTGGATAATGAGTTATTGGTGTCTAAGAGTATTAACGATCTGGTAGAGCTCTCATTGAATGAAAAAGATTACCTCACATTTAAATTTTTACAGTGGTATTTAGATGAGCAGCTGGAGGAAGAAAAAATGGCAAAAACCATGTTGGAAAAACTTCAATTGGTTGGTAGCGATAGGGGAGGTATCTATCAGTTGGATAAAGATATTGTGGGTTTACGTAGCAAGGTGAGCGAAACCAAAGAAGGGGAATAAGCTTTTATTATTTTCAAATTCTTACTTTTGCGGCATGTTGCCCACAAGAGAAGAAATTTTACGGTCTGTTATTTTCAAAACTTCCAGAAGTGGGGGCAAAGGTGGGCAGAATGTGAATAAGGTTTCGAGCAAGGTCGAATTGATCTTCGATTTAGAAACTGCAGTTTATTTAAACGAAGAGGAGAAAACACTCTTAAAATCCAGATTGGAAAACCGTTTGGATACTGAAGGTTTGTTGCACATTGTTTCGCAAGAAGACAGAAGCCAGTTGTTAAATAAAGAGAAAACGGTCGCGAAACTGATCGATTTATTAAAACGTTCGCTTATTGTACAGAAAAAAAGAAAGCCAACCAAAATTCCTAAAGGGGTTATCGAAAAGAGGTTGAAAAATAAAGCCTCCACGGCTGAAAAGAAAAGAAACCGGAGAGTAAGTGACTTTTGAAAATATAATATATCAGATAATAATATCTGATACCGCGCTTGTGCGGTTAATCTTTCATAGTTAGTGGCTGAAATTTAACCTCCAGGCTTTTGAACAATTAACCATTTAAACAGTTAACCTAACTCTTCCCAAATCGATAATACAAGCTCAAGCCACCATAATTCTGTGCTTTTGCCACACTTTTTACTTCTTTGGTTTTGAAAATTACATTAAAATCCGCTGTAAATCTTTTCGAACTGTAATTTATACCAAATTGCTGTTCAAATACAATTGGTTTTACGCCAAAGGTTAGCGGACTATTATCGTTAAATAAACTTCCCTGAATAGTAGCATCGTAAGCAACGAAGTTTAGCTGTGGTTTAACATAAAAGAAGAATTCCGAATTGTGGAGGCTTTTGGTTTTAGCATTTCCGATTACCGCATTATGATAGGCACTATTAAACAATTGGTTCACCTTACCAATTCTGAATAAAACGGATGTTCCAAGACCTGAAAATGTTGTACCCAGATTGGCATAACCTTGCGCACTGATATCTACAATCGGGTCTTCAGGCCTGAAAAGTAATTTGCTGTAATTTGCGGAAAGATTTATGGCCAATTCATTTTTAATCTGGTAATCCCACCCTGCAGGTGTATAAAAGCCTACTGTTTTGTGTAGAAAACGCTGTGCGTCCTGTGCCAGTGAGTTCGGGCCAACCGTTCCCAGTTCTACACTGGTTTTTAAAACACTTTCATTTTTATAGAAAACAGAATAGGCACCACCGGCATAAAGATAACCCGCAAAAGGCCTGTCCTGATCTTCTTTATTCGGAACCTGCCCCCAATATGGCGTGTACATTTTTTGCCCGGCAGAAATTTCGTAGGTCTTTTTCTCTATTTTGTCCGACAGTTTTTCGGTATTAATGGCGTGACGGAAGTAGATGAACAACCCATTGGTATAATAACGGTCGTTTAAAGTTGCCAGATAAGCATCGTTTTCGGTTTTAAAACCAAATTCGTTTTTAAATGACTGCGCAAAACTGGTTGAAGCAACCAAACAAAAAACTATAGCGAATAAAAATGATTTCATAAAAAAAAAGCCCAGGCAATTACCTGGGCTATAAAAGTATTTATTGTTATTGGATTTTTAATTGTTAATCCAAAAGAAATATAATTTAGTTCACAATCGGTGCAATTTTAACACTTAAATCTAACGGTTTTTTAACCTTATTCTTGGTTAAAGCCAACCCAATTACTTCGCTCATTTCGCTTACATAATGGAATGTTAAATCTTTAATGTAACTTTCTTTTATTTCTAAAATATCTTTACGGTTGCTTTTGCAAAGAATAATTTCTTTTATGTTTGCTCTTTTGGCCGCAAGTATTTTTTCTTTGATGCCACCAACAGGAAGTACTTTTCCGCGCAAGGTAATCTCGCCCGTCATAGCTAAATGTTGTTTTACTTTACGTTGTGTAAATGCTGAAGTTAATGCGGTTAGCATGGTTACCCCAGCCGATGGGCCATCTTTTGGGGTAGCACCGGCAGGCACGTGAACATGAACATCCCAATTGTCAAATAGCGAATAATCGATGTCGAATTCGGCTGCATGGGCGCGTAAGTAGGCCAGAGCAATAACTGCCGATTCTTTCATTACATCACCCAGGTTACCGGTTAAGGTTAATTTTCCCTTACCAGGGCTTAAGCTCGATTCGATGAATAAAATATCGCCTCCAACACTAGTCCAGGCTAAACCTGTTACCACACCAGCCACTTCATTGCCTTCGTATAAATCCTTATCGTAAATTGGGGCTCCTAAAATACGTTCTACATCATCACTGCTTAAATTGGTATCATAGGTTTCTTCCATGGCAATTTTTGTGGCTACACCACGTACCAGTGAACCGATTTTTTTCTCTAAACCACGCACGCCCGATTCTCTGGTATAATCTTCGATCACTTTCTCAATCAGGGCTGTTTTGAGGCTGATATCCTTGGTTTGAATTCCATGGTTTTCTTTCTGTTTTGGCAACAGGTATTTTTTAGCAATCTCTATTTTTTCTTCAATCGTGTAACCGTTTACTTCAATAATCTCCATACGGTCTAACAACGCAGGTTGTATGGTGCTTAAAGAGTTTGCAGTTGCGATGAACAGGATGTTCGATAAATCGTAATCCACTTCTACATAATGATCGTAGAAGGCATTGTTCTGCTCAGGGTCTAAAACCTCTAAAAGGGCCGACGACGGATCACCACGGTGATCGGTACCTACTTTATCAATCTCATCTAAAACAAAAACAGGATTATCTGCACCAGCTTTCTTAATCGATGAAATGATACGGCCCGGCATTGCACCAATATAGGTTTTACGGTGACCACGGATTTCGGCTTCATCTCGGATACCACCCAAAGCCATACGTACATATTTGCGGCCTAATGCTTTTGCAATGGATTTACCTAAAGATGTTTTACCAACTCCCGGAGGGCCAACCAAACATAAAATCGGCGCTTTCATATTGCGTTTTAGTTTAAGTACAGCGAGGTATTCGATAATACGCTGCTTTACTTTCTCCAAACCAAAGTGATCTTTATCTAAGATGCGCTGTGCTCTTTTCAGGTCGAAATTATCTTTTGTAAATTCACTCCAGGGTAAATCTAAAAGTAACTCCAGATAGTTTAACTGTACAGAATAATCAGGCGCAGCAGGATTCATTCTACCCAGTTTATCTATTTCTTTATCAAAGTGATCTGCAACTGCCTGAGACCATTTTTTCTTTTTGGCTCTTTCTTGTAGGGCATCAAATTCTAAATCGGCAGAATTGCCACCCAATTCTTCCTGAATGGTTTTTAACTGTTGATTTAAAAAATAATCGCGTTGTTGCTTGTCTAAATCGGTACGTACTTTCGATTGGATCTGATTTCTCAGTTCGAGCATCTGTAACTCCACCATCAAAAGCTCCATTACCTTTTGTGCCCTTTCCTGCAATTTATCCATTTCGAGGATTTTTTGCTTATCGGCCATTTCGGCATTCATGTTTGATGAAATGAAATTGATCAAAAATGAATTGCTCTCGATGTTTTTAAGCGCGATACTGGCTTCGCTCGGGATGTTTGGTGAAAGCTGGATAATCTGGGACGACATTTCGCGGATAGAGGCGATCAGCGTTTTGAATTCCTTATCGGCCTTATGTTTCTGCTCCTCAAACTTTTTAACAACAGCTTTGATGTAAGGTTCGTTCTGTACCTCTTCAATCAGGCTGAAACGTTGCTTTCCCTGGATAATTACTGTGGTATTTCCATCGGGCATTTGCAAGAGCTTAATGATGTTTGCAACAGTACCAACGGTGTTAAGCTGCTCAAAGGTAGGATCTTCTATCGAAACATCTTTTTGAGAAACCACCCCGATGATTTTATTTCCTTTATAAGCTTCTTTGATTAATTTAATTGATTTATCTCTTCCAACGGTAATGGGAATCACTACACCCGGAAATAGAACTGTGTTTCGCAAAGGCAATATGGCCAATGTTTCGGGCGTTTCCTCATTGTTCATTTCCTCTTCGTCCTGTTGAGACATTAAAGGGAAAAACTCGGTATCCTCGTTGATGATTGGCATTGCTGTATGGAAATCAAATATATCTTGTTTACTCATTATCACATTTTCCTATAACGACAAACTGGCAGTTTAATCGTATCCACTTTGTTTAATTTTGGTATTAAGTTAATAAATTCAACTCTTGTGCCAAAGTGAAAATAGCATTAATCTTATGTTAAAAAGGCAGAGTAACATAAATATTTCAGCCAATATCATATAAAGCATATTTCAGCGTTTAAGCTAATGTTTAGGACGTTTGGTTGAAATGAAAGAAAATTAAAAACTTTTAAATTATCAGAATAGGATTATATTGCAAAAAATTTCTCCTATAAATTTTGTTAGGCGTTAGATTTGTTAAACTTATTACTCATACATGAACTATTTAAAAAAGGCTATTTTAGGACTCATTATCTTTTCATCTACCGGTAGTTTTGCCCAAAGCAGTTACGAAAGAAGCATGCAGGCCATGATGAAGGGTGATTATAAAACTGCCGCCGCTCAATTGGAAAAAGCTGACACTAAAACTCCCGACAATGCAAATGTGTTACAGATGCTTGGCTATTCTTATTTTCAAAACCGTGAATATGAGAAGTGCATTGCAACGTATAGCCGTTTGTTAACGATTAAACCTACTGAAGTTACGGCCTATTATTACCGCGGGATAGCCAGATTAAAAATTGCAAATGATCCTAAAGAATCGTTAAATACCATGCGTGAAAGCTTTTATTTGGCATCTCTCAAAGATTTTACAAAAGCAATCGAAATTAATGGCGATGAAGATGCCCAGATGTTTCAGAACCGCGGATTAGCGTATAAGGATTATGCAATTTTCAAATCTTTTAAAGCGAAGAAAAAGGAAGAAAAAGCTGCTTGTGTAGCATCGTTTAATAATTCAATAGCCGATTTTCAGAAAGTATTGACTTTGCAACCTCTAAGAAAAGATATTATTGACTGGGTAACTTACGATAAAGCGCAGATCGCAACCTTAAAATAGGATTTGGCGGTAAAGAAAAAGGGGAATGAATAATTTCAGTCCCCCTTTTTCTTATTTCAGTTTTCCAACAACCGAATATTTCTTCTCATTCAGCAACCTGATTTTCTGTTGCTTTTTGATCGCGTATAAACTATCGGGACAATAGGTTAAGGTATCCAGCGATCGGTATAAGATATTTTTATTATCGATAATAATTTCTATTTTACCTGCTTTCTGACCCTTCCAGGTGATAGAAACTTTCTTGATCGGGATTTTCTTATTATCGGAAGTATAACTATCTATTCCATCTTGTTCTTTTATTTTAAAACTTCCTTTCCAGGAGGTTTTATTAATATCGGCATTAACAAAGATGGCCAGCTCTTTAGTCCAGTCGGCTATTTTGGCTGTTTTATGTTCTGTTGTACAATTTACGCTAACCGTTTTGTTTACCTCGGGGTTTAACTTTTGTAAGCGTGTAATTTCCTTTCCAAAATACCCCTTTATATCGAAATATAATAAATCAGTATTTGCTTCGGCCTCTTTTCGCTGGTTACAGGATAACAATGCCAAAGCAAATACCAGGATATACAATTTTTTAATCATTACACTAAAACGTTTCCTGTCATTTCTTTTGGAATAGCAACACCTAATATTTTTAGAACAGTAGGGGCAATGTCGCCTAATTTTCCGTCAGCAATCGTTTTATAATCATTATCGATCAAAATACATGGAACCAGGTTGGTGGTGTGTGCGGTATTGGCCGATCCATCCCCGTTAACCATAAACTCCGAGTTGCCGTGGTCGGCTAAAAGAATAAACGAATAACCGTGTTCCAAACCTTTTTTTACTACCGTTTCTGCACATTTATCTGCAGTTTCTACCGCTTTGATTACGGCTTCAAAAACACCTGTGTGGCCAACCATATCAGGATTGGCAAAGTTTAGGCAGATAAAATCAGCCCAGCCTGTTTCCATTTCTTTGGTAATAGCATCTGTAATGCCGGCTGCACTCATTTCCGGCTGAAGATCATAAGTAGCTACTTTAGGAGAAGGAACCAAAAGTCGTTTTTCATTTTTAAATTCGGCTTCTCTTCCGCCCGAGAAAAAGAAAGTTACGTGCGGGTATTTTTCAGTTTCGGCGATGCGGATCTGGTTTTTATTGTTATTTGCCAGCACTTCGCCGATGGTTTGTACTAGATCATCTTTAGTGAAGATTACATTTACCTTTTCAAAACTTTCATCGTAAGTGGTCATGGTAACATAATACAATGGCAGTTTATGCATTTGCTGCTCCGGGAAGTCCTTTTGTGTTAAAGCCGTTGTAATCTCGCGACCCCTATCGGTGCGGAAATTAAAGCAGATCACCACATCGTCGTTTTGGATGGTGGCTACCGGAGCACCGTTATTTTGTGTTAAAACAATTGGTTTTAAAAACTCATCGGTTACGCCATCAGCATACGATTTTTTAATGGCTGCCAAAGCATCCTGAGTTTTTTCGCCAACACCATTAACCATTACATCATAAGCCTGTTTAACACGCTCCCAACGGTTATCGCGGTCCATTGCATAATAACGGCCAACCATTGTGGCCAATTTGGCATTGGTATTTTGAATATGGTTTTCAAGATCGGTGATAAACCCTAATCCCGAGTTTGGGTCAGTATCGCGGCCGTCTAAAAAAGCGTGTACAAAAGTATTTGGTACCTGTGCCTCATTAGCAGCATCACACAAAGCTTTTAAATGCTCAATATGCGCATGAACGCCGCCGTTAGAAACTAAACCTATCAAGTGGACAGCTTTGTTGTTTTGTTTGGCATAATCGAATGCACTTACCAAAATAGGATTGCTGTGCAGTTCTCTGTCGGTAATTGATTTGTTGATTCTTCCAAGTTCCTGGTAAACCACACGGCCCGCACCTAAGTTCATGTGCCCAACTTCAGAGTTGCCCATTTGTCCGGCCGGTAAACCTACGGCTTCGCCAGAGGCTTCCAGTTTAGAATTTGGGTAGTTTTTTAATAACGAATCGAAAAAAGGAGTATTGGCAGCATAAGCAGCATCGGAGTTATCTTGTTTTCCGTAGCCCCAACCATCTAGAATTATAAGCGCGAGTTTTTTATCGTTTACCATCTTTATTGAAAAATTTATTGATTCACATTAAAACATTTTCATGTATAACATGTTTTAGTGTTTTGTTTATATGGCAAATATAGCTTTATTGGCGCTTATACAAATTAAGAAATCCTTTTTTTGATATGCTAATGGCATAATTTTAGCTAGAGGGTTCTGTATAAAATACAGAAATGATCCGGAGCTTATTTTTATTCATTATTAGTTTGTCATCATTATATAGTCCTACAGCCATCCAGGCTGATATTATTGATGATTTATCCTCGTATTTTAAGGCTGGCAATTCTAAAGAGATTGCCAAAAATTTCGCCTCAACGATCGAACTGATCATAATTGATGAAGAAGATGTATACTCAAAAGCACAAGGTGAACAGATTTTGAGAGATTTTTTCATCAAACACCCTCCTGTAAAAACAAGTATTTTTCATAAAATTAATACCAATCCAAACTATCGTTTTGGGGTGATTATCTTAAGCACCGCTAAAGAAACTTTCAGGGTTTCTGTTACTATGAAAAAATTCAATACCAGTTTTTCGATTACTGAATTAAGAATTGAGCCTGCGAAAGATTAACAGCGCAACTCATAATTCGTAAAATTCGTTATTCAGCATATCTTTATACCCATTAGTAAATTGCCTGCTAACAAATATTTCTTATTTTTGCGGCATAAAATCTACATTTTGGATATTCAACTTATACATCAATTCATAAAAAATGCCCTTACCGAAGATGTTGGTGATGGCGATCATACCTCACTTTCAACCATTCCTTCAGGAACGCAGGGAAAGGCAAAGCTGATTATCAAGGAAGATGGCATTTTGGCGGGAATTGAACTGGCTATTGAGATTTTTAAAGAGGTTGATGCCAATCTGAAGGTTGATGTGCTTTTGCAGGACGGTGCAGCAGTAAAAGTTGGTGATATCGCATTAACAGTTGCTGGCAGTACACATGCCATTTTAATTGCGGAACGTCTGGTTCTAAACTGTATGCAACGCATGAGTGGTATTGCGACGAAAACCCATCGGATAGTTTCGTTATTGGAAACTACAAAAACCAAAATTTTAGATACCCGGAAAACGACCCCAGGCTTACGTTATCTGGAAAAATGGGCGGTTAGAATTGGTGGTGGCGTAAATCACCGCATCGGTTTATATGATATGATCTTGATTAAAGATAACCATGTAGATTATGCCGGAGGGATTTCGAATGCCATTACAGCTGCCCGAAAGTATCTTGCAGATCAAAATAAAAGTCTTCGGATCGAAATTGAAGTTAGGAATTTAGAAGAATTATCGCAGGTTTTGGCCATCGGTGGTGTAGATCGCATTATGCTCGATAATTTCAGTTTTGAAAATTTAAGAGCAGCGGTTGCTTTAATCGACGGTAAATTTATTACAGAGGCTTCCGGAGGCATTACAGAAGAGAATGTTGCAGAATATGCGGCCTGTGGTGTAGATTTTATTTCGATGGGCGCACTTACACATTCTGTGAAAAGCCTGGATATGAGTTTAAAAGCATACTAAAGTGATTTGCTATAAAATTAAAAGCTTATTTTTTGTATCATTGTAGGCTATGGTTACGGTTTATTCTCTCAGCGCGCTATTAATTGCTTACCTTTTTGGATCTATACCAACGGCTGTATGGCTTGGTCAGGCCTTTTATGGGGTTGATGTAAGAGAATACGGAAGTGGCAACGCTGGCGCAACCAATACTTTTAGGGTATTGGGCAAAAAAGCCGGAATTGCAGTAATGATTATCGATATTGCGAAAGGTTATACCGCAACCAATCTGGCCTATTTAATCGGCATGTCGGTAACAGGCCCACAAAATTCAGTTGTTTTTGTTAATTATCAACTTGCACTAGGTGTAACCGCAGTGATGGGGCATTTATTTCCCGTTTTTGCTGGTTTTAGGGGTGGAAAGGGAGTTGCTACGCTTTTTGGAATGATTTTGGCAGTTAACTTCGAGGCATCTATGCTTTGTGTTCTGGTTTTTGTAATGGTACTGTTGTTAACTAAATATGTTTCATTAAGTTCCATCTGCGCAGGATTTACTTTTCCGCTCAGTGTGGTGTTTTTGTTTCAGGTTTCGATCAAATCTGAAGTGCTTTATGGCATGGTGGTTTGTATTTTAATCCTGGTCACGCATCAAAAAAACCTCGAAAGATTGCTAAAGGGCAAAGAATCTAAAGTGTATTTGTTTAGGAAGAAAACGAATTAATTTAACAAATCACATTTCATTAAAACTTATTTATAAGCTTACTGTTTAATCTTCGGTTTTGCTTATCAGTATTTACTAATCATTTTAAATCGCATTTATGAAAAAGTTATTTTTAACAGCAAGCGTTGCTGGGATTTTATTATTTAACTCATGTTCTACCGTTCCGTTAACCGGCCGTAGTCGATTTGATTTAGTGAGTAACGATCAGGTGCTGCCCATGGCCTTCCAGGCTTACAGCACATTTTTAACCGAAAACAAAACTACCGTTTTACCGGCTTCTAATGCGCAGGCTTTAAAGGTGAAAACCATCGGTAGCAGGTTGATTACAGCAGTAAAATCGTACATGAATAACAATAACTATGGTAACCTGATAGCGGATTACCAGTGGGAAGTTAATGTGGTTCAAAATAATGAGAAAAATGCATGGTGCATGCCTGGTGGAAAGATTGTGGTTTATACGGGTATTTTGCCTGTAACGCAGGATGATGCTGGTTTAGCTACCGTAATGGGACACGAGATTGCCCATGCCATCGCCGGTCACTCTGCAGAACGTATGTCACAGGAGATGGTTGCACAGGGTGTTGGCGCAGCAGCAGGTGTGGCTTTATCTAAAAACCCGAAAACACAATCTATTTTCAATACTTTATATGGTGTAGGTACTCCGGTTGCCATGCTAAAATTTAGCCGTAACCAGGAGTTGGAAGCCGATCGTTTAGGTTTGATTTTTATGGCCATGGCCGGATACAATCCACAAAGCGCCACTGCTTTCTGGAACAGGATGTCGGCGGCTTCTGCAGGTGCACAAAAACCAGCAGAGTTTTTAAGTACCCACCCAAGTGATGCCACGCGTATTGCACAGATTCAAAAATATTTACCTGAAGCTCAACAGTATTATAAAAAGTAAAGTTGGAAGCCGGAAGGTAGAAGGGTGGAAGGTTTTTGCTTGGTGCATAGACTTTCCACCTTTTTTATGTAATCACCTTCGAAATATCGTCATTTCGAGCAGAGATAACGTAATCGAGAAATCTAATTGAAAAGATATTTTTTATCTGGTCTTAGCTTCTCAATTAGACCTTTTTAGTTTTAAGGACATTGGTTATTCGTAGCGAGACGCTATAACCAGAAGAAAGCAGGAAAGATCCTGAAATGAATCCGATGGTTATTGGATCAGCGTGACGGATGCGGGTGGAGGGTTTCCTGTTGAACCAATGAACTACAATAACCTAACTACCCAATACCTTCAAAATCGCACTGGCTTTCAATAAACACTCTTCGTATTCTGAAACGGCATCGCTTTGATAAGTAATGGCCCCACCAACCTGAAAAGATAAGTATTTGGACTCAGCATTGTATAAAATGCTTCGGATAACCACATTGAAATCGAAATCTCCATCAGGACTGATACAACCGAATGAGCCAGAATAAATGCCTCTTTTGGTTACTTCATATTCTTCAATCAACTTCATGGCTTTGACCTTTGGTGCACCCGTCATAGATCCCATAGGAAAAGCATTTCTAATGGCAT
>Ga0163161_10001410_pt1 | contig 17753 bp, 13 predicted proteins | sample S45metaG_FD_129847 | JGI IMG/M metagenome (GOLD analysis project Ga0163161, IMG submission 129847) | Switchgrass rhizosphere microbial communities from Kellogg Biological Station, Michigan, USA - S4-5 metaG | ecosystem: Host-associated > Plants > Roots > Rhizosphere > Soil | place: USA... | reverse complement strand
CGTGCGGGTCGACAGTGCGGGTGGTGCGGGTCAGTACCGGCCACAGGCCGTCGATGTGGGCCCGCAGGCTTTCGCCGGCCGGGGGCACGTAGGCGGCCGTATCGCCGGGTACCGTGAACTGGGCGGCGACGAAGGCAGGCAGGCTGTAGCCCGGCTGCGTCTGCGCCTGCTGCCAGTGATCAAGCAGCGCTCGGGCGTCCAGGCGCGGGACGGCGTCGGCGAAGGTCTTCTGGTCCTTGAACAGGTGGGCGCCCTGGACCTGCTGGAACAGCGGCTGCCACTGCTGGTCGGGTGGCTGGGGCGCCTGGCGGGCGGGTTCGGCGGCGGCGCTGCCGGTGCAGAGCAGGGCGGCCAGCATGAGGCCGGTCAGGCGGGAACAGGCGGGCATCGTGGGCTTCCAAGCGGGACAGGGCCACTGTAGGCGGCCTTGCGTCAACGCCTGGTGGGGTGGTGGGGCGAGTGTGCCTGCCCCTTGCTGGCGGGCCGGGGCGGTGCCAATTGACCGTTGGGGGCCTCCACCGTAGAATTGCGTGCTCAGCCGGAATAGCTCAGTTGGTAGAGCGGCGCATTCGTAATGCGTAGGTCGTAGGTTCGATTCCTATTTCCGGCACCAGTTGTAATGAAAAGCCCCGGCCTTGGTCGGGGCTTTTTGTTTGTGGCGGTACGGCCGTTGGTAGCGCCGGCCGCTGGCCGGCAACCCCAGGAGTGCCAGCCCATGGCTGGCAGCCCTCAATTTCCGAACCTCGCGACCTACTCGCCCCTCCGGCTTCCCAGGCGCTTAGCTCCTCGCACAGTTCCCGACTCGGTAACCGCAGCCGACCCTTCCTGCGCTATGAATACCCAGCCTTGCGTCAAGGCTCTTTCAGGGGTTGGAAGGATGCGCAGGTTCGGGGGAGCTGCGAGCGGTGTGTTGACCCGCTTCAGGAGATTTGAAGATCTAGTTCGGAAGCTGGGTGCGGTAGGCGGCTGGCTATGCTTTGTGCTGTTGCTGGGTGTGGCTGTGCCGACCGCAAGCGCACAAACGGTCACCTACATTCACACCGATGCACTGGGCTCCGTTGTGGCCGAGAGCGATGCCAATGGCAACGTGATCAAGCGCTATGACTACGAGCCCTATGGTGCCGTAGTGGGTGGGGAAGTCACGGATGGGCCGGGATACACCGGGCACGTAAGCGATGCGGCCACCGGTTTGAGCTACATGCAGCAGCGGTACATGGATCCGCAGTTGGGTGTGTTCCTGTCGGTGGATCCGGTGACGGCGCATGAGCAGCCAGTGGGGCAGTTCAATCGGTATCGGTATGCGAACGGGAATCCGTACAAGTTCAAAGATCCTGATGGACGCATTGTCGAGACCGTATGGGAAGTTGCGAACATTGCGATGGGCGCGACCAGTGCCTACTCGAACTTTAGCCAAGGTAATGTGGGGGCAGGTATTGTCGACTCAATCGGCGTGGCGATTGATGCGACGGCAGCTGCAGTGCCCTTTGTTCCCGGAGGCGCGGGTGCTGCAATCAAGGCAGCCAGGGGACTCGAGAAAGCTGTTGACGGTGCGCGTACGGCAGAAAAAGCTGGGGACGGCTTCGACTCCGCGAGACGTGGTGCGTTTGAGAGCGCTGGGATGAATGATCCCAGCAAGGTAACCTTCTCGAAGGTTGATGAGAAGACCGGTACAGTTGTGGAATTCAAGGGGGAGGGTGGGGCGAAGATTGGATACGATGGACCACATGCCAGTCCTGGGCCTCACCATGACACCCAGCATATAAGTTGGCAGTCTTCGGGAAAGAGAGGCGACGGTGGTGCACAGCGGGGAAATATCCCATATTCCGGAGAGCGCCATCCATCAAGGCCAGATAGGAAAGACCAATGAGCACGAAAGATAGTGGTGCTGTGGCGGCATCTAAACAAATTTGCTCTCTTGGGTATGGCAATGTTTCATCAGCGCCTGATGCGGATGTGCTGCTTCGAAGGCTGGTAGAGATACATGGGATTGATTCAACCAGGCACTATTGGTGGGAGTCTTTGAAAACGTCCCATTTCGTTCGCTACAGCACATCAGGCAATGGTTGGAGAGAGCAGATTGCGGTGTTTCTGGCTGACATGGGAGATCCCGTATTTCTTGCTATCACCGATGATGAGCCACCGCCGTGGCCGTTGCTGAGAATTGAGCATGGTTCGGAAGTTGCAACTTTGCTCAGCGAAATGCACTTCTTTGAGTATTTCGTATTCTCGCAAGACTGCGCGCGAGTCTTCTTTGATACACACGATAACGTTTTGATCTCCTCGCCATAGGGGGAGTGATCGCAGGTTCGATTCCCATTTCCGGCACCAGACACAGCAGAAAGCCCCGGCCTTGGTCGGGGCTTTTTGTTTGTGGCTCGCTCGAAGGTATTGCCGGCCGCTGGTGGGCACCCTCGGATGGGCCGCGATCGCCGACACGGCCCGTGCTCGGGTCCGGCTTCGCAGGCGCTGGATATCGAGTGGTTGAGTCGGCCTAAAATGACGCGTTCGCCCTGAAACGATAAGCGCAGTTTCAGACGCTCCGTTCCTGTGCTATCAATATCCCGTCTTGCTTCAAGGCTCTTTCAAGGATTGGAAGGATGCAACGCTACGTGGGAGCTGTAGGCGCCATGTCTATCCGGCGCAGGTGGTTGGAAGAAGGATCTCTAAAGCTGCGTTGCATTGCTACCTGGCTGTGCTGTGCGCTGCTGGTCGGGTGGAGTCTCGTACCGACAGCCAGTGCGCAGACAGTCACCTATATCCACACTGATGCGCTCGGTTCGGTTGTGGCGGAGAGTGATGCCAACGGCAACGTGATCAAACGCTATGACTACGAGCCCTACGGTGCCGTTGTAGGTGGTCAGGTCATGGCTGGGCCAGGGTACACAGGGCATGTGAGCGACTCGGCCACCGGACTGAGCTACATGCAGCAGCGGTACATGGATCCGCAGTTGGGCCGGTTTATTTCGATTGATCCGGTGACTGTAAGTCCCGTTGATGGGGGTAATTTTAATCGCTATTGGTATGTGTCGAATAATCCGATCTCAAAGGTTGATCCGGATGGCCGATGCGACGGGCCATCGACCTGTGCAATAGATCGCGACATCGCAGCGATGAATAGCGGTGAGATGTCGAAGGATGAGTTTGCCTCCAGATCGGAGGCGCGTGCAGCGGGGGCGGTCATTGGGGCTTTCGCAGGCCCTGCTATTATGGCATCTGGTGGTCGAATTATTCCTCTGGCCGCCAGGTTGAATCGGGTTTTTGGTAGGCAGGAGATCAGCCCCGAATCGAGGAGAGGGATACGTTCGCTGGAAAAAAGAATCGAGGAGCACCAAAGGAAACTTCAGGAATTCAAAGAAAATCCAACTGTCAGGCCCGGAATGGAGAAGCAACCCCAAGAGGTAATTGCCCAGCAGCAGGAACGACGCATAAAGCATCTCGAGCAGGAGATAAAGACATTTAGGGGCAACATTGAAAAGCTTAAGAAACCGCCGCCACCTCCACCCCCAAGGCCTTGAGCGTGATGATCAATTTTGGATCCCGTAGACTTTTTCTGTGCGATCTTCAGTCATTTAAGTGCATTGAAGGAAGCTTCAACGCTGAGAATTATGCGCTGCTACTTCCTGCCGCCACAATTTTGCAGGTCGAGGTGTATTTGAATTTTGCCTTGCAGGTGGTCCGTCAGGGATGCGCGGAGGTTTGCTGCGTTGGCGAATTTTCTTCTGCGTTAGAGGATGCCCTTGATGCAATGTTGGAGCTTGAAGGGAATATCCATGTGGCTACGACCTCGTTGCTGGAAGAGGGTGAGGCACTTGAGTACTTTCTCTATGGTGTCGGTGGTGCGGAGCCCGGTTTGGATTTGGTTGCTGTGGTGGAGAGCAATTCAACTCTTCGGCGGGCGCTAGACTCTCTGATCAGCTGAAGCTACTGCGACTGGCATCGGGGCCGGTGCTGCAGAAGTAGCGGCTGTTCAAGCCCGAAAATAAGCTCTCATCGCGGCCAGCACAGACTATTGATTCTACTGGCCGCGGTAGGCCGGGTAGTCATACGAACCCGCAAGAACATCCTCACGAGTAGAGTGCTACCGGTGGCACTCCGTTCCGAGGGCCAGCGCGGCCGCTGAACGGAAGAGATGCGGGGCGCTGGCCAGGCTGTCGGAGCGCTCGCCACGGCCGAAGCTCGATTGGCGAACAGTGCACTGGTGGTGCGAGGCGGCTCAGCGCATCGACGGGCGGGGTCTCGCCGACGCACGCCACAGTTGTGGGGCTTGTGTCGCAAGCAGCCAGTCGATTGTTTTCCCCTACAGTATCCAATCCGGTTCCCGCCGTTGAAAGGTTGCAGAGGCCATAGATGTCTGAGCTCAGAATATCTGTCGATTTCAACAATGGAGATCCTGATGGTTTCCTGAGACTCAACCTCACGGGAACGCTGGAGGACCTGAGAAGAGGGCATCTGGTTATGGAAGAAGGGATGCCCGTGACAGGATCAGACGGTGATCTCACCGCTAAGATCATTGTTGTTGCAACTGATAAAGTGGGCACCATCGCTAGCGATACGGGCCGGTCAGCTCAGGACGTCAAGGATGCGATTCACTCGGCGAAGGAGAATTTGCCAAAGTCTAGTGAGCAGCGAAACCCCGATGTTGAAGATTGTCGGAGCTGTGGCGAAGTTTATCCGAAGGTCTCGGGTGGAAATCTCGGTGATTCTATTGGAAACATACATGACTGACCGATTTCGTCAGCGTCGCTGATGGGGGTTGGTGAGTAAATAGGAGTCTGATCACCCATGGCCTGTGTTCGAACTTATGTGGCGCTGAGAATATTTTCTGAATCGTTTGATGTCGGCGCGATTGGGGCGGTATTGGACCTAGCGCCTACGAGCATCCGTGTGCGCAATGCTCTCTCTCCGAGGAGGTTTGAGAGAGAGGGGGCGCTATGGAAGTACTCATCCAAAGATCAGTTGGAATCGATCGATCCGCAGGATCATATCGATTGGCTGCTAAGCCGCCTGTCTGGATCCGAGAAGAAGTTCGATCATTTGCGGGATGCAGGGTGTGTTGCGGACGTATTCTGCTTCCTTGAAACTGGCGAACAAGGTGGATTCACTATGACGAGCTTGCAGATGGGGACGCTTAGTAGCCTGGGGTTGGACTTGACTTGGGATATATATCGGGCTGAAGCGCAAGCTTAGAGTTGTTGGTGAGGCTGGAAGATGCTCCTCGCCTGATTGGGGGAAGCAGGAGCCAGGCTCACGGGACAGGTCAGTCAACTTCCCTCCGGAGCCTGACAAAGGAGGGCGTTTCTAGTGGAGAGTGAAAGCTAGGCTCTTCCGGCCAGAATTGTGGAAACAGGGTTTCTCAGATTTTCTGGCGATTTGGCTCCTGGCTTGTTGGACCACTCCCGACCATTGGTCGGGGTCCAGTCTGCGCTGGTACGTGCGCGGGTCACCCCGGCCCGCGCAGCTCGGTCCCTGGAGGCGTGCTCATTGGTCCCCATCCGATGTACTCGACGCAGATTGTGTTGGCCGCACACCGCCTCCACCAGTCGCTTGTGGTGCAACTTGCCGGGACGGTGCAGAGCAGTCATTGGCATCACACGCGGCAATGGTGTACCACGGCATGCAGGGCGACGTCTGGACAAAGCTGAGGTCGCCGCCTTCATAGATGGCAGCGCCGCGTGCCAGTCGATAGCGCGTGGCGCCGGCAACGCTGTTCCAGCGCATGGTGCAGAACTCGCCGAGGTTGGTGCGGGTCACCACAAGACCGGTGGGGACGGGCGGAGTCTGCAGCAGCACGTTTATCAGATGCGCCGCGGAGTAGGGCCCGCAACCGCCGGCATTGCACGCCCGCAGGCGGTAGTACCAGTCTCCGTTGGTCTTGATCAGTGATTTGTTCATCCACGCACCTTGTTGCAGGACACTCCACGTCGCGCCACCCAGGCTCTCCTCGAGTATGTAGCTGTCTGCGCCGGCGACCGCCGTCCAGGTAATCGTGATTGCACTGGTAACACTGCTGGAAGGGGCGGAGATGGTGGGGGCGGTCGTTGGGGGGAGCAGGACCTGAAGATTCGTCTCGGCAGAGTAGTTGCCGCACCCGCCAATGTTGCAGGCGCGAACCTTGAAGGTGTAGCTCCCCGATGCCAAGCCAGACACCGTCGCTGACGTCCCGCCGGTGGTGGCGAGATTCGTCCACGCTCCCTGATCCATTCGCTGCTGCGGTTCGTAGGACGTCGCCACCGACACCACCGTCCAGGAGAGCGTTGCACTGCCCGTGTTGCTTGTGGCTGGAGCGTTCAACGTGGGCGCCGTAGTTGGTGCAAGCGTGACCAGCAGACTCTTTACGGCGGAGTAAGGGCCGCAACCGGCTTCGTTACAAGCGCGGACCTGGTAGTCGTATGTAGCCGCATTGCGCCCGTTCAACTGCCGCGACAAGGCAGCGTCGCTATGAACGACGCCCCATGCACCGCCGTTGCGGCGCTCGTAGAGTTCGTAGCGAACCGCCTGCGCTACGGCCGTCCAACTGATCAGCATTGCGCCGTTGAAGCTTGAGGTGGGTACGCTCAAGGTCGACGCCGTCGACGGGGTCCACACCACCCGCACAGGCGACACCTCGGAGAAGGCCGAGCAGCCAATGGCATTGCAGGCGTTCACGCGATACCTGTAGGTGCCGCTGGCCCTGCCGGAGATGGATTTCTGCGTTGCTGCGGTGTCTTGGGCCAGTGTCCATGTCTGCTGGTCGACAGACTCCTGGAGCTGATAGCGGTTGGCTGCAGGTACCGTGCTCCATGCGATCGTGTAACCACCATTCAGGCCGAGCGACGGCAGCGACAATGACGGCGGCTGCGCAGGTGCTCCACTGACCGTGATGGAGGACGTACCGCTCCAGACGCCACAGGTGCTCTGGCTGCAGGCGCGAACGCGGTAGCCGTATCTCCCCGCCGGCTTGGATGCAAAGCTCTTGGTGTTGCTTGGGCCGTTGTATGCCTCGCTCCAGCTACCGGCGTCGCGCTGCTCCTGAACCTCATAGCGGGCGGCCATGCCCGTGGTGGTCCAGCTGATGGCGTAGGTTCCGTTGGCGCTGAACTCCGGCACCAGCAGCGTTGGGGTTGCCAGCGCGATGGGGTCATCAACGCGGGCAATGAGGCTACCGCTCAGCTGGACGTACTGCGTGCTCTTTCCCGTACGCTCGTCGCGCTGGAAACGAAGCACGCCGTCCATGCCATACACCGAGTAAATCCCCGCGCCATCGCGGACCGCCAGCGTCCGACGACCGTGGGCGTCGTAGTCATAGCGCTCAGTGTCCACCACTTCCCGGAGCCGGTTGCCCATGTCAAAGCGGAAGCGGCGTCCGTTCTTCTCGGCCAGGTTTCCCTGTGGGTCATAAGCCAGCGTGGCGATGCTCACGCCACTTGTTGCGTCTGCAACGGTGGTAAGGCGGTTGTTGGCGTCATGACCGAAACGATGACTACGTGCATTCGACCCGGCACTGATGCTGGTGGTCTTCAGGTTGTCCAGCACGTCGTAAGAGTAGGTCGCCTTTCCGAACCTGGCGGAGTCTACTCCCACCAACCGGTCGAGGCCGTCGTAACGCATCGTGCGGTTGCCGGGTTGTCCTGGCAGCCCATCGCTGATGGAGGCCACGTTTCCGTTCTGATCGTAGTCGAAGCCATCGTCATGCACCGCCACCGCACCCAGTGCATCACGACTGCGGTCGGGAAGCTGACGAGCGTTCTGGTCCATCGTATGCACGATGCCATTGCCGTACACGAAGCGCTTGATCGCGCCATTGGGGTGATACTTGACTGCGCTGGCAAAGGTGCCCGCTTTGGTCGCGCGTCCAAGGCCATCCGGCAGGTAGTCGACCAGCAGATCGCCCGGCAGGGTGTGCGACTGGAGGTGCGCATTGGCGTTGTAGCCATATCCGATGCCCCACATGTTCGGGCCGATACTGACGGCCTCGCCTGTCAGGAGTCGACGATTGTTGTAAGTGTAGGCACTGGTGACAATGCCCTGCGCATTCTGCGTGTAGGCCAAGGATACTTTGCCATCGGGCGTGTAGCTGTACCGGGTATCGCCACTGCCGTCAGGGAACAGCAACGCGGTCAACCGGTTGCGGGCGTCGTACTGGCGGATGGTGCGTTCGCTTGCGGGAACGGCGTTGGCGTCACAGGCCGACGCGTTAAGCAGGGTGCTGCCGGCGCGGCTCCAGGTGAGGTTGCCGGCGTTGTCATAGCCCGACAGGGTTGCCCCGGTCTCCGGTTCAATGGATTTACACAGTCGCTGCTGGGGGTCATAGACGTATCTACGCGCCAGCGCTATGCCCGCTGCGGTGTTCAAGCGCATGATCGTTACCGGCTTGCCGTACGTGTCCCGCTGGATCTCAGTACGCGCACCCTCGGGGTGGACAATGGAGGTAGGAAAGTCCTCCAGTGGTTTGTCCCACGCCAGGTAGCGCGTACTGGTCTGCTGCCCGTTGGCAGTCGTCGTCCGGGTGGTAAATCCGTCCAGATATTCCCGAGTGGTCACCAAGGGACCGAGTTCGCTGTCGCTGGTGGTCGTCAGAGCACGGCCGAGCGCATCATAGGTCGTGGTCACGCCCTTGGTGGTGTTGGCAGTCTCTGCGGGATAGGACGTGAACACTTCGCGCCCGGCATGGTCGAACGCAGTGCGAACCATGCTGCGGGTCTCGGCGGGATTGCTGCTGTCGAACGTGTCTGCCAGCACAGGGCGCCACAGGGCATCCATATAGACGACCTTGGTGCCGGTGCCCGTCCTGGTGGTGTGGCGCCAGTGCCCCGCTGCCAGTCCCTGTTCGGTCCCGGACAGTCGCACCAGGTCCAGCCGGGTCGCATTCCAGGCAACGGCGTCGCCCCCGGGGTAGTTGACCTGGCTTATCCGGCCCATTGCGTCGTATTGATAGCCGGTGGCGAAGCCGTTCTCGTCGGTGGCCTGGACAATCCATCCGTTGTCGTTGACCACGGCAGATTGTGTTGCGCCCGCTGGTGCCTCGGGAGTCGCCGGGAAGCGGATCAGTTGAGGGATCCCGTGCTTCCAGTTACTTAGGACCACCTGGTTGCCATTGCCATCGGTGACGCCCTGAACATTTCCGTCCGGGTAATAGGTCAGCTGCTGGGTGACCTGGCCAAAATGGAGGTATGCCGTGGGCAAGGCTGTCGTTGGGTCGTAACGGGTCTGCCAGGCGGTTACGCCGTTGACGGCGATGGTATCTGGCTGCCCAACTACCCAGCGGCTGAGGTTGTCATGGTAGGTGGTGGTTTCTATCTTGGCGGGCGCGCCCGGCTGTGAGCTTGCGCGGGTGATGCTGGTGGGCCTGGCCCAGGCATCCATGGCGGTGGCGCGCCATTCAAAGGCGACGCCCTGCTGTTCGGTCCGCTCGGCAATCTTGGGTCGGTGGTACTCCGAGACGAAGCCCTCTACACCCATTCGGGGGCTGATTCCCCAGCGTGCCGGATACGCCTGGTTCTCGCGGCTCAGGTCGTACACGCTCTGCACCACCCGCAGAGGTGCATCGGCTCCCTTGCCGGATTCAACGCGCAGCAACTTGCCTTCGTTGTATCGATAGGAGTTGCCATGCACGTACCGCGTCCAACTCCCATCGGGAGCGGTGACGGTGTTGATTCGGCTACCGGCACAGTCCTCCGATGTGCAGCGTGGGAGGCTGCAGTCGCCAGCGGTGATCGGACAGATCGGCACCGCAGCGCTGCCAGGATAGTAAAAGCTGTAGTTGGCGCCATAGTCATATGACCAGGTCAGAGACGTCAGCCCCGGACCCGAGATCACCTTGCGCTTCAGCGCCAGGCTGTCGTGATAGATCGGCCAGGATGGAAGGTCGTCGTTCTTGTCGTTGGAGGGGGTGGTGAAGTTCTCGCACGTCACCGGTACATTGCTTCTGCCCAGGCGCTGAACACCCAGTTCAAAGTGCCCCACTGCACCCGTGGGATGCGTGATCGATCCGGTGAAGGACTGAGGTCCTTCCAGGGTGCCGAGCCTTGTGCAGGTACGCCAGGCCGGATTTCCGGGCTCGGGCGCTTGGTACTGCACCCTGGCGCCATGGAACGCGGCCAGTGCCATTTGCCACTGTGTGCCGTCCGGCTGCGTTACGGCCGACAGCGTGCGGTCAGGGCCGGTCGTCGCCGCGTAGGTGTACGTCCACGTGCGGCCCCCGGTCGTAATGCTGCTCACGCTGTCGCCGGTGTAGTTCACGTCGATACGGCGACCGTCGTTTGACGCGATGGTCGTCAGGCGGACGGGTGAATTCCAAGCATTGCTGTAGGTGTACTGGACCACGTTGCCATGTCGGTCCTCCACTCGGGTTGCATACAGGACATTTCGCGCTCGCGGCACGATGTACTGCCTGGGCGAGCCTTCGATGCTTGTATATGGACGAATGAGGGTGGGTTCCTGGAAGCGTGCCATCCAGTTGAACCAGTAACGCGTTCCCTCCGGCGTAACGGCCAGGAAGCCCTCGCCGCCGCCCGGCCAGTTCTGGATCTCGTTCAGGCAGGACAGGCGCACGTGGTCGTTCGTGGTCCAGTAGTAGGTTTTGCCATCGCTGGGCACTGGGGTGGGGGGCTGCACGTAGAGAAGTTCGCCGCCACCTGCGGCACCAAGATCCAGCGTATTGCCCTGCCAGAAGTCCTTGGTCTGAACGATGTCAACGCCGACCTTCACGTAAGGCGGGCCGCCATCGGCGGCCTTTGCTACCGAGCATCGTTGGCCTGCTTTGCCCGGGACACCACTTATCCAGTCGACCGAGAACTGCCCGGAAATGTTGGGCACGGCGATTTCCCAATCTTCTAGCGGGAAATCGTTGTAAATCCTGGAATAAGTGTCACCGCGGTCGCGCACCGTGAACGTGCGCGTGAACTCGACGGGCAGGGCGCTGATACCTGCCAGGCTGACATCGGTCACCTTGAAGGACAGGCCTCCGTCGTAAAGGCTGACCTGGTCGCCGAACAGATCCGTCCCGGTCGGGCTGATGGTCTGGCCACTGCTCAGCCGCTTGCCGTACTCTTCCCAAACATATCTGCCGTTCTCCTGCGCCGATAGATTGAAGGCGCTCGATAGGCATAGCGCAGCCACACCCAACATCCATGTTTTCATATTCTTCCCTGAATGGATTCGGACTACTTGTCTGACTCAAGCCTTGTATCACAAGTGTTCGCTGGATGTGCATGTTCGCCGGATCATGGGACTGGCGGGCGCTTCGGCACGATCAGATCGAGGCAAGCCCTTATGACATTTCCCGTTGAAGCATGCGTCGTCAGCATCGATGGAGCGCGGCAGGATGGCGTGACGTGACTGACCATAAGGAAGGAATCCGCCTGCTGGAAGGGGCTGAAAAAGCGCCGAGTTTCGGGGTCCCGCGTTGAAGGACCTGATTGATCGGGCTTATGAATGAAAATGGGATGGGCGGTGCTTCGAAATCCGGGGGGGAGGGGCGTCTAATGTTTCTCAGAAGACTGCTGGTCGTAGCCGAAGTGGTGATGCTTACCACATCGTGCAGAACCCACGTCCCCGCTGCTCAGGGCGAAACAGCGCTCCGCGGGGTCATGACGCTGTACGTCGGTGGGCATGGATTGGGCTCACTCCAGACCCCGTCGGGGGAGTGCGTCGATCTCGCTCTACCCAAGGATGTCCTGCGCAGATCCGGGGCCTGGGATGGAAAGGTCGTGATACTTACCGGGAGCATGGACTCTCGGCCGCGGTCTCTGAATCTTCTGTGGTACGACATCAGAGACAGACGGATTGAAGGCGGTGGTTGCTCCGACGACGTTCTGTATGTTCAGACCATCGAGGCACTGAGGTGACCGGCGGATGGTCTTCAATAGGCATCTATCCTACGTCCGATGGCGGAGCGATGTTCCGATTCCTGATGCTTGGTGACGAACGCTAGAGATCTGTAGCGCTACCGATGCCGCAAGGAAGCGGTTCGCAGAGGCCGTCCTTCTGTGCCCCCCAGCCCCGCATGCGGCGATCCCGCTTCTCAAGCCCTGCATCGAACACCCACATGCGCCAAACCACCCGCGCACCTTCGCCACCGCCACCGCCACCGCCCCGATGATTCTGCTCACCGCCTGCGGCAAACCCGCGCCGGATTCGGCCGCTGCCAGCACCGCCGCGCGCCGCATTGCGGATGAGAAAGTCCGCGCCTGCGCGCTTGCCAGGACCGGCAGCGAAACGGGCATGGCCTTCATCAGCGACGCGCGTTCGGACACCGCCTGGTCGTACGAGTACGAAGGCGATGGCCGGCTGTGCATGGTGTGGGTGGGGGATGACGGAAAGGTCGAGATCGATCCGCCCGGGAACTGAGGCCCGCGCAATCAGTGCGGGTGAAGGTCGGGGCTGATCAGCCTACGCCGCCATGCTCACCCGGTTACGCCCGGCCGTCTTCGCCTGGTAAAGCGCCTCATCCGCACGCGCTACCAAGCCCTCCAGCAGCGTCGCATCGCAGCCCGGCAGCGCTTCGCCCACCGCACCGCCCACGCTCACCGACACCGCAATGCGGGTGCCACCGACGGTGATCGGCTCGGCGGCAATCGCATGGCGCAGGCGTTCGGCGGCGGCGGGCACTTCATCAATCACAGGCGCCGACAGCAATGCAATGAACTCCTCGCCGCCGAACCGCGCGAACAGGTCGCGGTCGCGCAGCGCGTCGCGGCAGCGCCGGGCCACGATCTTGAGCACTTCATCGCCTACCGGGTGGCCGTGCGTGTCGTTGATCGCCTTGAAGTGATCCACGTCGACCATGAGCACCGCCACCGAATGTCCGCTGGCTTCGCGGGCGGCGATGATCTGCGCGGAGCGCTCCTCGAAATGACGTCGGTTGGGAACGCCGGTCAACGGGTCCGACGACGCCAGGCGGCGCAGTTCGGCGGCCATCAGCAGGTCGGCCGTGACGTCGGTGAACAGCCAGATGCGACCATGTTCGCCGTTGCCGCGCACCGGGTGGGTGTCCACTTCGAAGGTGCGTTCGCCGAACGTCCAGTTCAACGTCGCGGCGAAGTTGACGTTGCCCATCTGCGCGGCATACGCCTGCTCCAGTTCGGCGTGGTTGTCGCTGCGCAGGCGCAGTGCCCGCATCGGGCCGGCCAGGTCGGCGGCGCGGTGGTTGCCTGGGGCACAGCCCAGCAGTGCGGCTGCATGTTCATTGATCACCGCGCCCACGCCATCGCCGTCGATCAGCACGATGCCGGCCGGCACGCTTTCCACCAGGTCGATGAACTGGTTGTGTGCGATGAGCTGGCGGGTGGCCTCGCGGCGCGCGGAGAGAAGTCCGGCCACGCTGCTGGACAGCAACGGCAGCTGGGCCGTGATCCCCTCGGCAGGGGCATGGTGTTTCCAGAGCAGCAACAGGCCGCTGTGCGGGCTGCCCACCGATGGGGCGGGCACATACAGTAGCTGGGTGGGGGCGCCCTGCAGGGCATGCAGGACGGCCGTCGGCAGGCGGAAGCCAGCCGCGTCTACGGGCTCCCCGTGCCAGGCGCGCTCGAGAATGCCGCTGCGCGCTAGGTTGAACCCGGACAACGGCAGCGCGGGCGACCCGGTCGACCACGTCGAGCGGCCCTGCGCATCCAGTTCAACGGCCAGGGCCAGCTCTGCGTGGGTGGCGAGCCGGGCGAAGCTGCACAGGGCGGCAAGCGCCTCGCTGCTGGGCGCGTTCAAGGCGCCGTCTCGATCAATCGCCGTTCCAGGATTCGGGTCACCTCGTCGGCGGCGGTCATATGCGGCAGGTGCCCCGACGCATCGATGATGTCCAGCGTTGCCCCGTCGATCGTATCGGCCAGCCACTGGGCGACCTCGACCGGAACCGCCATGTCCACCGCGGTCTGGATCACGTGCACCGGCATGGACAACTGCGGCGCCAGTGTGCGCATGTCCGAGGTGAAAATGGTGCGCGAGGTGTTGAGCGCGATGTCCGGCTGCATCTGGAACAGCGTGCGCGAGAAGTCCGCGAGGACGCGGTTGTCCTCCACGCCCACCACCATGGGCGCGAACCCGGCCACCCAGGCCTGATAGTTGGCGCGCATGCTCTCGAACAGGTTGTCCAGGTCCGCCGGCTTGAAGCCGCCGGTGTAGCCGTCATCGTCGAGGTAGCGCGGCGAAGCGCCGATGGTCACCACGCGTTCGAACAGCTCCGGGCGTGCCGCCGCGGCAGCCGCGCCGATCATGCCGCTCATCGAGTGCCCGACATACGTAAACCGGTGCAGGTCGAGCTCGTCGACGATATCGAGCAGGTCGTCGGCATAGCCGTACATCGTGCCGTGCCGATCAACATCATAGGTGTCCGCACCGTTGGGACCGCAGCCGGCGAGATCAAACGTGACCACGTCGAACCGTTGGTCGAACCAGGGCCGCAATGCAGTCCACGCGGTCTGGTCGGTGCCGAAGCCGTGGGAAAGGATGACGACCTCGTTGCCCTGACCGCCGCGGCGGCCGTTGAAGCGCTCAAAACTGCCCAAGTACGTTTACCCATGGCGTTTCCCAAGGGGCGAATACTAGGGCAGGTGGGCAGCGGGGTCCATGGTGGGGGCTGACACTTGCCGCGTGTTTCCGCTTGTCATCGAGGAGCGGTATGGTGGTGCAGGAATTCCCGGAGAGCCCGTCATGCGAACTGCCGTCTTCAGCGCCCGGCCCTACGACCGCCGCTTCCTCGAGGAGGCCACCCAGCGTGCCGATGCGGCCCGGCCGTTGGAGTTCCTTTACTTCGACGCCACCCTGGACGTGCATACCGCGGCGCTGGCGCAGGACTGCGAGGCGGTCTGCGTGTTCGTCAACGATCGTCTGGACGCGCCGGTGCTGCAGGCCCTCCACGCTCTGGGTGTGCGCGCGATCCTGCTGCGCTGCGCCGGCTTCAACAACGTGGACCTGGCCATGGCCGGGCAGCTGGGCTTCTTCGTGGCCCGGGTGCCGGCGTATTCGCCCGAGGCGGTGGCCGAGCACGCCCTGGCGCTGGTCATGACCCTCAACCGGCACACCCACCGCGCCTACAACCGGGTGCGCGAGGGCAACTTCATGCTCGACGGGCTGCTCGGGCGCACTCTCTACGGTAAGACGGTGGGCATCGTCGGCACCGGCAAGATCGGCCTGGCCACGGGCCGCATCTTCAAGGGCATGGGCTGCACCGTGCTCGGCCACGATCCGTACCCGTCGTCCGCGTTCGATGCGATCGGTACCTTCGTCGCGCTTGACGAGCTGCTGGCGCGCGCGGACATCGTGTCACTGCATTGCCCGCTGACCCCGGACACCCACCACCTGATCAACACCGCCTCGCTGGCGCGGATGAAGCCCGGGGCGATGCTGGTCAACACCTCGCGCGGCGGGCTGGTCGATACGCACGCGGTGATCGGTGCGCTCAAGGCGCGGCACCTGGGGCACCTGGCCATTGACGTGTACGAGCAGGAAAGCGCGCTGTTCTTCCAGGACCGCTCCGGGGAAATCATCGATGACGATGCCTTCCAGCGCCTGATGACCTTCCCCAATGTGCTGGTCACCGGGCACCAGGGCTTCTTCACCGTGGAGGCGCTGCAGGAAATCTCCGAGATCACCCTGCGCAACCTGGGGGATTTCGCCGCTGGCCGGCCGTGTGCCAACGCGGTGCCGCTGCCCTGATTCACGCGTGATGCTGTTCTCCGTCCTTCCCACCGCAGGGGCTGACCATGTGGCATCAGAACTACGATCCGCTCGGCAACGCGAACCTCTCGGCGCTGCTGGCCGCGCTGCCGGTGCTGGTGTTCCTGCTGGCGCTCACCGTGCTTCGCCTCAAGGGCCTCACCGCGGCGCTGCTGGCGGTGGGGGTTTCGGCACTGGTGTCGTCGCTGGTGTTCGGCATGCCGCTGGACACCCTGCTGGGGGCAGCGTTGCTCGGCATCGCCAACGGCGTGTTCCCGATCAGCTTCATCGTGCTGATGGCGGTCTGGCTGTACAAACTGGCCATCCGCAGCGGCAAGTTCGAGGTGATCCGCGGCAGCATCGCGACCATTTCCGAGGACCAGCGCATCCAGGTGCTGCTGATCGCCTTCTGCTTTGGTGGCTTCCTCGAAGGCGCCGCCGGTTTCGGCGTCCCCATCGCGATCTGCGCCGCGCTGCTGGTTGAGCTCGGCTTCCGCCCCCTGAAGGCAGCGATGCTGTGCCTGGTCGCCAACGGCGCGGCCGGTGCCTACGGCGCGATCGGCATTCCGGTACTGGTGGGCGCGCAGCAGGGTGGGGTGGGGCTGGACGAGATGTCGCAGATGTTGATCCCGCTGGTTCAGTTCTGCGCGCTGCTGCTGCCGGCGGTGCTGGTGCTGCTTTTGGACGGCTGGCGCGGGGTGCGCGAGACCTGGCCGGTGCTGCTGGTGGTCGGCGGGGTGTTCAGTGGCAGCCAGACACTGGTGCTGTACCTGCTGGCCGGAACTGGTGGACATCATCGGCCCGCTTGCCGCGATGGGCAGCCTGGCCGGCTTCATGCAGGTCTGGCGACCGGGCCGCATCTATCGGGAGGCGCAGGCGCCACCGGTGTCCAGCCAGCGCTGGTCGCTGAAGCAGGTGCTGCTGGCCTGGTCGCCGTTCTACATTCTCACCGCCACCATCCTGGTCTGGAGCCTGCCGGCGTTCAAGGCGCTGTTCGCCGCCGATGGCGCGCTCGGGACCACGGTGCTCCATCTGCCGGTGAGCCTGCTCGACCAGCGTATCCAGGAACTGCCGCCCCTGGTGGCTGTCGCGCACACGCTGCCGGCGGTGTGGACCGTGGGCTGGCTCAATGCCTCGGGCACCGCGATCCTGATCGCCGCGCTGCTCACGGTGGTGCTGTCGCCGAAGCTGGGCCTGCGCGCGGCCGGCGAGGAGCTGGCCCAGTCCGGCCGGGAGATGTGGAAGCCGCTGGCCACCGTGGCGCTGGTGATGGCCGTGGCCTACATCACCAATTACTCGGGCGCGTCGTCCACGATCGGGCTGGCGCTGGCCCAGGCCGGTGGGGTGTTCCCCGCGCTGGCGCCGGTGATCGGCTGGACAGGCGTGTTCATCACCGGCTCGGTGGTCAACAGCAACACCCTGTTCGCCCACCTGCAGGCGGTCACTGCCGCCCAGATCGGGGTCAGCCCGGCGCTGCTGGTGGCCGCCAACACCGCCGGCGGGGTGATGGCCAAGCTGGTCTCGCCCCAGTCGATCGCCATTGCGGCGGCGGCGGTAAAGCTGGTGGGCCAGGAATCGGCGATCATGCGCACCACCCTGGCGGTGAGCCTGGCCCTGCTGGGGTATGTCTGCCTGTGCACCCTGCTGCTGTCGTGGCTGGTCGGGTGAGGGGCAGGGTATTCATGTCTATACATGAACGTGTTGGCGTGCCGAATCGGGCGTATTGCCCGCACTGCGACAACGTGTCGCAGCTAAAACGGGGCTTTCCTGCGCTGGATCATTGTCAATGCCTTTCTTAAATGATGCATGACGGCCTAAAATTAGAGGGCTGACATGATCGTCCCCTGTGCCTGTCCCCCTGGACCGGCACAACCGGCCTTTGGCCGGGACGGGGCGCGCTTGAGCTGGCATTCCCTACGCAATTGGATCGACCGATGATTCCGTTGAAACCCCTTGGACGCTTTTTGCGTCCGGGCCTGCTGTTCGCGTTGTCCGTGTTCCTGACGGGCTGCAACTCGGCCATCCTCAACCCCAAGGGCCAGATCGGCCACGATGAGAAGACGCTGCTGATCACGGCTACCGTGCTGATGCTGCTGGTCGTCGTGCCGGTCATCATCATGACCCTG
>Ga0163161_10001405_pt1 | contig 17793 bp, 10 predicted proteins | sample S45metaG_FD_129847 | JGI IMG/M metagenome (GOLD analysis project Ga0163161, IMG submission 129847) | Switchgrass rhizosphere microbial communities from Kellogg Biological Station, Michigan, USA - S4-5 metaG | ecosystem: Host-associated > Plants > Roots > Rhizosphere > Soil | place: USA... | reverse complement strand
TTCCTGCTCGGCCTGTACCAGCGGGCGCCCGTCGCTGTTGCGCGACTGGCGCAGCGCATCGGCCAGACGCATCGGCACGAACGCCTCCTGCCAGCGCGACAGCGGCTGGTCGGCGAACGGGCCCAGCCCGATGTCGAAGCCCAGCCACATCCACGGCGAGGGCGAGGCCAGCCGCACCGATTCACTGCGGTAGGTGTTGCCGCGCGATCGCCCGGACAGCTGCGAATGCAGGCCGCCGCCGAGCGCCTGGTCCACCGCATCGCGGACCATGGTGGCGCAGTTGGCGGTGTAGTAATCGTAGTGGTAGCGCGCGTTCTCCGGCTTGGCGCGCTCGGCCAGCGAGGCGGCCAACGTGCGCGCCTGCTGCGGGTCCAGGTCCAGCCACTGGATGCTGGCCCCACGACCGCTCTGGCGGTAGTAGGACATGTCTTCGTCCAGCGGCAGCGCCACCAGGTAGTACATCATCTCGCCGCGCACGAAGCGGCCGATGAAGTCCGTCTCGCTTGGATCGAAGTAGCCGAAGTTATACGAGGTGGCCTGGCCCGTGACCGGGTCCACCACCACCAGCGCGTCGTGACCGAAGCGCTCGAAGAAGATCTCGCCGGGCTGCATGGTGACCACGCCGATGCGCGGTGCCGCCGGCGCGTTGGCGACGGCATCGGCCACGGCTGGGGAGACGGGTGTCGCCTCCTGGGCCAGCGCCGCGAACGGCAGGCTGGCCAGGGTCAGCATCCAGCACAGGAACAACAGGCGGCACGACGGCCACCGCTTCAGCAGGGGCCGCATGGCGTGGATCAATCCTCGTTGTTCGTGTCAGCCGGCAGCACGGTCACATGGAACGCCTGCACGCGGCGGGCATCGGCACGCGCCACCCGGAACACGAAGCGGTCCAGGCTGAGCTCGTCGCCGGTTTCGGGCAGGTGGCCGATCGCCTCGGTGACCAGGCCACCGATGGTGTCGTAGTCGTCGTCCGGGAAGCTGGCGCCGAAGCGCTCGTTGAAGTCCTCGATCGCGGTCAGGGCGTCCACCACATACTGGCCGTCGGCCTGGATGGCGATCTGCGCGGTGTGGTCCTCGGCCTCGTCGTGCTCGTCGTCGATTTCACCGACGATCTGCTCCAGCACGTCCTCGATGGTGACCAGCCCGGAAACACCGCCGTACTCGTCCACCACGATGGCCATGTGGTTGCGCGAGAGCCGGAACTCCTTCAGCAGCACATTGAGCTTCTTGGCTTCCGGGATCAGCACCGCCGGGCGCAGCAGCTCGCGCACGTTGGCCGGGCCGTTGTCGGCAACCACGCCGCGCAGCAGGTCCTTGGCCAGCAGCACGCCAAGGATGTCGTCCTTGTTGTCGCCGTGCACCGGGAAGCGCGAGTGGCCCGATTCGACCACCTGCTTCATCAGTTCAAGGAAGGGCGCTTCGACCGGCAGGGACACCATCTGCGAACGCGAGATCATCACGTCGCCCACGGTGAGTTCGGCGACCGAAATCGCCCCCTCCATCATGCGCAGGGTATCGGCAGCGATCAGCCCATCGGCGTGTGCGGTGTGCAGCACCGCCACCAGCTCGTCGCGGGTGTGGGGTTCGCCGGAGAAGGCAGAGGTCAGGCGTTCGAGCCAGCTGCGCTTCTTTTCGTTCTGCTCCAGGGTGGAGCTACTACTGTCGTCTTCAGACATCTCTGGAAAAAAGGGCACCCGGCGAACCGGGCGTTGGATTCAGTCTAGCAGGATGCGGGCCGCTGTCAGCGCCCGCCTGCCGGGGCCGCGTTCACCGAGGCGGCCGGTGGGGTGGGGGCCGGCACCGGCGCCTCCTCCTCAGCGGGCAGGTCCAGGCTGTAGGTGCAGCCGGCCAGGGTCTTGCCCGGGTGGGTCTTGACCGTGGACAGGCTCAGGATGATCGATTCGATCATCGGTTCGCCGGTCTTGGGGTCGGTCACGTCGCGGCTGACAAGCTCCCGCCCGGCCATGAACTTGTCCGGGGTGTCCACCCCGTCCTCCAGCGCCAGCGTCTTCGCCAGGGGGCGCGGGTCGGCCAGGTCCAGGATGGCCATGATGCTCGCCCCGGCCACCGCCACGTACTCGGTACGCTGCCCGAACACCGTCAGCGGCGTGGCCAGCCGGTACTCGTTCATGAACTGGTTGCCCTGCGGCAGCGGCTGCAGGCCATTGGCCACCGCCTTGAGCGGGTCGGCCACCACCGGGGCGACGGCGGCGTAGTCGGCCACGCCCTGGCGGCATTCGATCAGCGCGGCCAGGTCCAGCGGGGCGGCCGATGCGGTGGCGGGCAGCAGGGCCAACAGGCCCAGGCGGAGGGTCTTGAAAGCGGTCATCTGGAATCCGTGGGGAGCCGGGCGGCGCGGCTTACTGCTCGTTGGCGTAGGGGTCGTCGATGCCCAGTTCAGCCAGGATGTCGCGCTCCAGCTGCTCCATGGCCTCGGCTTCCTTGTCGTCCTCATGGTCCCAGCCAAGCAGGTGCAGCACGCCGTGCACGGTCAGGTGCGCGTAGTGGGCATTGAGCGCCTTGTCCTGCTCGGCCGCTTCGCGGGCCACCACCGGCGCGCAGATCACAAGGTCGCCCAGCAGCGGGAACTTCACGCCCTTGGGCAGGCCATCGGGCACGTCGGCCGGGAAGCTGAGCACGTTGGTGGCGTAGTCCTTGCCGCGGTAGTGCCGGTTCAGCGACTGACCTTCCTTGGCATCGACCAGGCGGATGGCCAGGTCGGCTTCACGGATGCGGCCCTTGAGCGCGGCAGCCACCCATTTGCGGAAGCTCACCGCAGAGGGCAGCCCGGCGCGGGGCAGGGCGTAGCTGACGGCTACATCGAGGCGGACGGGGCCCTTGGTCATGGCGATACCGGTAATTCAGATCAATCAGGAGGGAACAGTATCGCGCGTGTGGCCTTTCACTGCGACTTCCAGTCGCCGGCGTCATGGCCGATCTCCGCCTGCGCGGCATCCGCCGCGCCGGTATCGACGTCGGCGGCGTAGCCTCGGCGATTGCCGCGTCCGGATGGTGGCCAGCAGGAAGCCGGACACCCGCAGCGGCAGACGAACCATGGCACGTCCTTGTGTGCGATTCGGGCCCCGGCCCTGGACGTCTACTCCGCGCCGGGTTTGACCTGCTGCAGGTCGCGCCGGTCGTAGGCGCTGACGATGCGCGCCACCAACGGGTGTCGCACCACGTCGCGGGCCTCGAAGAAGGTGAAGCTGACCCCGTCCACCTCGCGCAGCACCTCGATCGCATCGCGCAGCCCGGACTTCACGTGCTTGGGCAGGTCGGTCTGGGTGAGGTCGCCGGTGACCACCGCGGTGGAGCCGAAGCCCAGCCGGGTCAGGAACATTTTCATCTGCTCCACGGTGGTGTTCTGCGCTTCGTCCAGAATCACATACGCATCGTTGAGCGTGCGGCCGCGCATGTACGCAAGCGGCGCGATTTCGATGACGTTTTTTTCCAGCAGTTTCAGCACTTTCTCCACGCCCAGCATTTCATACAGCGCGTCGTACAGCGGGCGCAGGTACGGGTCGACTTTCTGGCTGAGATCACCCGGCAGGAAGCCGAGCTTCTCGCCCGCTTCCACCGCCGGTCGCACCAGAATCAGACGCTGCACGCGCGACTCGTTCAACGCGTCCACCGCGCTGGCTACGGCCAGAAAGGTCTTGCCGGTGCCGGCCGGGCCGATCCCGAAATTGATGTCGTGGGTGGTGATCTGGTGCAGGTAGCGCGCCTGGTTGGCGCCGCGGCCACGCACCGTGCCGCGCTTGACCTTGATGGTCACTTCCTGCGCTTCGTAGGCCCGTTCGACCACCTGGTCGACGTTGGCCTGGTTCAGGCGCAGGTGGATGGCGTGATTGTCGAAGGTCACCTCCGCCGCTTCGGCGTAGAGCGCCTCGATCAGCATCTGCGCTTCCTCGGCTACACGCCGGGGGCCGGTCACGCGGAACACGTGGCCGCGGTTGGCGATTTCCACGCCCAGTTTGAGTTCGATCTGGCGCAGGTGCTCATCGAACGGGCCGGCCAGATTGGCCAGGCGTTCGTTGTCTTCGGGGGCGAGGGTGAAATCGCGTTGCGAGAGTGCGGTCATTGCGTCTGGCAGCCTTCGATCCAGGGAACCGCGGCCGCAAGCAGGGAAAGGGTCTACAGGGTAGCGCGCAGCCCGTGCAGCCGCCATACCGGGGCCGTTTGTCCACACCGGGTGTGGGGGAGTCGTTGGCAAAGCTGTGGATATCCCGCGCCGCCCCTTGTGCGACAAGGTTGAACAAGGGCTGGTGAAAAAATGGCCGGTCGCTTCAGGAACCGGACACGGCGCCAGACCGACCTGTACGCGGCACGCCCTCGTGCACTGGCGCGCTGTACCCGGTGCCTGCCGTGGTGGGGGCCTTGGGAATGTGACGAAATCTGCGTGGCGGAATCGGCCGGAAGTATGTCGTTAGTTTATGTTGATGGGCCAAGGCAGACATCCGGAGGCGCTTCAGGTCCTTGCGTTCCGTGCGAGTAGGGGTTTTCCTACATTATCGTCAGAGTTGCCCCGGATATCGGGCCGCGACGATTCTCTATATTCTTCTTCCATACAGATTGGTGCGTGCGTCTGTGTGGTGGGGAGAGCCTGCAGATAATGCGGCGGCGTGCGTTTCGACAGTAGCGACAGAGTGGGAGGTGCAGCGTGCTGCCGCCATGCCGGCGGGCCGGGTGCGCCATGGATGCTGGGCAGGTCACGCGGCCGGACGGCTGCAATGGATGGGCACGATGCAGGATGCAATCACACTGTTCGCCGGCATCGCCGGGCTGGACGGCGCCAGCCGTCCGCACCGTCTGGCCTTGGCCAACGGCCAGGCGCTGCTGGTCGAGCGCTGGTGCGGGCACGAACAGCTGTCCGACGGTTTCCAGTGGTGGGTGGACGTGCTGGCCAACGACGCCCTGCTCGACGTGGATGCGTGGCTGGGCATTGCCGCCACGTTGTCCTCGCGACAGACCGGCGGACAGGATGTGCTGCGCAGCGGCGTGGTATGCGAAGCGGCCTGCGTGGCGTCCGACGGCGGCCTGGCGCGCTACCGCCTGTGCCTGGTGCCGTGGACCTGGCTGCTGGGGCAGGCGCGGCAGAGCCGGGTGTTCCAGGAACGCGCCGTGCTGGACATCCTGCAGGCCGTGCTGGATCCGTATGCCGCCCAAGGTACCTGGCGGCTCAGCGACGAAGTGATCGACTTTCTCGCCGCCGTGCCACGGCGCAGTTACTGCGTGCAGTACCGCGAATCGGACCTGGACTTCCTGCAGCGCCTGCTTGCCGAAGAGGGTCTGGGCTGGCGCATCGAAGAAGATGCCGACGCGCCTGCCGGGCACGCACTGGTGGTCTTCGCCGACAGCGCCGCGCAGACGCAGGACGCCACCTCCGAGCGCGACGGCGGGCTGCGCTTCCACCGCGCGGACGCCACCGAGGCCACCGACAGCGTGCTGACGCTGGGACGTTCGCGGCGTATCGGCGTAACCGCGCTGGTGCTGGCAAGTGACGACTATCTCGGTCAGCAGGCGCGTCACGGCCAGACCCCGGTGCTGTCCGCGCAACGCGGGGAGACCGCCCTGGAGGCGTACACCCCGGTGGGCGCCTATGCGTTCGCCAACCGCGGCGTGGCCGACCATTACAGCCGCCTGGCTGCCCAGGCGCACGAATCGCGCAGCGCCAGCTGGGTGGGCAGCAGCACCGCCCCCGGGCTTCGCGCGGGTACCTGGTTCAACCTGCGCCAGTGGCCGCTGTCCGACAGTGCCGGCGTGCCGAATGTGGTGGTGACGCGCATCTGGCATCAGGCCAGCAACAATTTCCCCACCACCGCGCGCGAGGCGCTGCTGCAGCGCCTCGGCCATGCGCCACCGGCGCCGATGGCCGGGCTGGATACGCCTGCGCGCCAACGCCAGCTGGGCACGCGGGCCGAAACGCTGGGCTTTGCCAACGCCTTCGAGGGCGTGGACCGCGCCGTGGCGTGGCGCCCGGCGCGCGAAGACGGCACCGGCCTGCGGTTGAATCCGCGGCCGCTGGCACCGGGCTACCAGACCGCGCGGGTGATTGCCGCTGATGGCAGCGACAGCGGCGAGGTGTCCTGTGACGACCTGGGCCGGATCAAGGTGCGCTTCCACTTCCAGCGGGCAGGCAGCGGCGACGATGGCAGCAGCTGGCTGCGCGTTGCCCAACGCTACGCCGGCCCCGGGGTGGGTGCACAGTTCCTGCCACGGGTAGGGCAGGAGGTGCTGGTGACCTTCCTGGAAGGCGACATCGACCGCCCGCTCATCGTCGGTACACTCTACAACGGTCGCGGCGAAGCCGGCACGGCCGCCACCCCGGCCGGCGCGTCGGCGACCAGTGAGCTGGGCGCCTATGCGCAGGCAGGGGATGCCCGCAGTAGTGCGCAGGGCAACCTGGCCGGTGGCCACGCGCCCGCCTGGCATGCGATGGGCGCCGGCGAAGACGCGCACCGCAACCCGGCCGCGCTGTGGGGCATCCAGTCGCGCGAGTGGCACGGCCAGGGGCACTCGCGGTTGCTGTTCGACGACAGCGACGGACAGCTGCGCCTGCAGTTGGCCACGACCCATGCCAGCACCCAGCTCAACCTGGGGCACCTCATCCACCAGGCCGACAACTTCCGCGGCAGCCTGCGCGGCGAAGGCAACGAGCTGCGCACCGACGCCTGGGGGGCCGTGCGGGCCCGCGCCGGCCTGTGGCTCAGCGCGCAACCGCGCGCCGCCCGCGCGCCGGCCGGTGAGGCGGTCGCCCCCAGTGCGCTGCTGACCCAGCTCAACGAACTTGGCCGTGTCCAGCACCAGGCCACCCGCGTGCACCGCAGCGTCGCCATAGCCGCGCACGCCGGCGTGGCGGGCCAGCAGGATGTGCCTGCGCCGCTGGCCAGCCTGCTGCGCAGCACTCGTACCACCGTGGCCGGGGACGCCTTCGACAGTGGTCGGGCCGACGCCCCGGCGTACGCCAGCGGTGGCGGACAAGGGCGCCTGCCGCACAGCGGCGATGCCACCCTGGGCCTGTCTGGCAGCGACGGTCTGGTGCAGGTCGCCGGGCAGAGCCTGCAATGGGCAGTGGGCGAGGTGCTCAGCCTGGCCAGCGGGCAGGCGTCCGAATGTGTCGTCCAAGGCCAGGCGCGTGTCCACGCCAGCCAGGCCATCGGCGTGCTGGCGGCCACCGTGGGCACGGCCGCCGGGAACACGCTCAGCGTGGTGAGCGGGCAGGGCGAGCTGATCGTGCAGGCCCAGGACAACCAGATCCTGCTGCAGGCGCGCAACGCCCTGCGCGCGGCCAGTGCCAGCGCGGCGGTCGAAATGGCCGCGCCGAAAACCGTGCATATCGCCACGGCCGGCGGTGCCAGCATCACCCTGGCCGGCGGCAACCTGACCGTGATCTGCCCCGGCAACATCACCGTGCACGCGGGCCAGAAATCCTTCGTTGGCCCCGCGAACCTGACCTATCCGCTGCCCACCATGCCGCGCAGCGAATCCCCCGATGTACTGCCCAGCTTCGCCTTCCGTCTTCAGGACATCCCTGGCCCGCAGGGCATCGCGCTGGCCGGCCAGCCGTGGAAGATCGTGCGCACCCGGCAGAGTGCCAGCGATACCCCGGACAACCTGCATGCGGTGGATGCCGGGCAGTGGGTGGAAGTGCTCAAGGAGGGCAGCGCCGACGACGATGGCAAGGTCGCCCTTGACGATGCCGACTGCAAGACCGTCTGGGACGCCGTGGCGCGGTTCCCCGGGCGCCTGTACCTGGTGCACGGCATCGACGCCATCCCGCTGCAGATGCGCCAGTTCAGCACCGGCCCCGGCGTACGCGAGATCGTCGAGACCCTGGATGCCAACAACTACAGCAAGGACCTGCAGCACCTGCCCGATGCCGATGCGCTACGCGCCATCCGCCACCGGGTGGAGTACGAGTTCCAGTCCCTGCTGACCACCACGCCCAAGCAGCGCAAGGAGCTCTGAACCATGGCCGACGGCACCACTACCAGTACGGTTGCGCGCAACGCGCTGACCTGCCAGTCCGGCCAGGTAGGTACCTCCAGCGGTGACTACTACGCGCCGCCGGATCGCCAGTTCGCCCCGGTACGGCATGGCAACGCGGTGAAGTCCTACACCGACGGGCGCTCGGCCATGCATGCAATGGCCGAGGCGATCCGCGCCGCGAAAAAATTCATCTTCATCGCCGACTGGCAGATGAATTTCGACACGGAGCTGACCGGACGGGGAGAGGCCGGGCACCGCGGTCGCCTGAGCGAGCTGCTGTATGACGCGATCAATGTGCGCGGGGTGGATGTGCGGGTGCTGTTGTATGACAGCATCGAAGCCGCCGCGTACACGCATGAGAACGAAGCACGGACCGCGCTCTACAAGATGCTTGACGAAAATACCCCTGGCAATGTTCAGGTGGGGCTGCACAATCCAGCAACGGGTCGTAAGGATGCGTTCAATATCGGTTTTTCGCACCACCAGAAGATCCTGGTGATTGATGGAAAAATCGCCTTTGTCGGTGGTCTCGACGTGGCACATGGGCGCTGGGATGATGGCAACTTTGACGTCGTATGCGATCCGGCATTGCACGTCATCAATGACCACTACAACAACAGTGTTTCCAAAGCGCGTGGGATGACGTCCGATGAGTTGAAGCTGACGTACGACACGCCCGACCAGAGTCCAGACGCCGCAGGAAGAGTGCGGCCTGGTTTCGCCCCGGCCTACCTGCCGGGCATGGCCATCGCCATGGATCGTATGCGTGAGCAATGGGACAAGGGGGCTGCGCTCGCTGAGCTTCTGGACTATGCCGACAAGCTGGCGGTCCCAGACTGGCTGGAGAAGAACGGGTTGCGAAAGCTTGCGGAGTTCTTCGTGCCTGGCTTCGATGCCACCCTACGCATTGTTCGGACCGTGGCCAAGGTTCTCGAATCGATACAGGTGGATCTTCAGGAGGCAGAGCTGAAGTACGCCGAAGTCATTGCCTCCGTAAACCGTTCGGTTGACGAGGCCCTCAAGGGCAATGGAGGCGCATCCGGTGATGCGGCGTTGCGCGCAGTTGAAGGGTACGCACTCATCAAGGCAAAGGAGTTTGAGGCGTGGGCAGCTGAAAAGCGTGCGGCGGTGCAGTCGGCGGTTGGCACTGCCGAAAAGATCGGAAGCCGCGTCGTTGGATATGTTGGCGATCCATCTGCGGTCAGCAGAGATGTAGAGGCGGCGCGGAGGGCCGTGATGGATGCGCTCGATAGAGCGCTGGAGGCGTGGAAGTCGTTCGAGACATGGTTGAACACGCCGGTCGGCCGCGAGCAGATGCTCCTCGACAAAGGCCGTCATGCCCGGATGCCCTGGCAGGATGTCCATGCTCGACTGGAAGGCCCTGCGGTGTTTGATATCTGTCGTAACTTCATGCATCGCTGGAACGCCATGATGTGGCAGAACCAGGGCGGCGACCGGGGTGTCGGCAAAGACGTCAGGGAAAAGGTCAACAAAGGAATTGGGCAAGTCAACCGGCTACCCGGCGTATCGCTGCCCGAACAGAAGACGTTTTCCCGAGGCCAGGAAATAACGGCGCTCAATGACGCATGGCTCAAGGCTATGGGGGGAGGTAAACAGCTGTTCGGGGATCTGACCCAGCCAGGATCCGCAGGCGGTATTAGCGTGCAGATCGTGCGGTCATCCGGAACGGCCCTGCACGCAATGGAGAAAAAAGCGTGCGCAAAGGTCGGCTTGGCGATGGACGACGGCAGTTGCATTGCGCCCTACTGGGAGCGAGACCAGCCCATGCACTCCATTCAGGATGCCATGCTCAACTGTATCGAGTCCGCTCGTGCCTATGTATACATCGAGACCCAATTCTTGATTTCTGACTGTAGCTATTCCGACGCAGAGCCAGGAAACCGGCTCGACACAATCATTCGCGGCGGCAGGCGTGGACCTTCCACCGCGGCGGAACAGAAAAAGGCCCGTAACGTCGGCCGGGTGCTGGGTGCAACCCAGAAAGCGGCCGACAAGGTGCTGCCAGGAACCCCGGCGGCCGATACCCTGGCATTTCAGCAGGGCGTGCGTTCAGCAGCGCGCAACAAGCTCGTGCAGACCATCGCGACGCGCATCATCAAGGCTATCCGTAGTGGGCAGGCCTTCCATGTCTATATCACTCTACCGGTGCATCCGGAGGGTAGTCTGTTCGACGGTGCCGTGCTCAAGCAGCACTACTGGGCCCAGCAGACTCTGCTTCGTGGGCGCGACAGCCTCATTCGGCGCGTCTGCCGCGCGCTGGTTGCCAAGCGGCTCGAGATACGCGAGGACAGCGTGTACGAGGAGGACCTTCGCAAGGAGGTTGTGGCAGGTGGATGGAAGTCCTACCTTACGATTCTGAATCTGCGCAGCTACGGGGTTCTCAAGGATGTGAATCACGACCACTATCGAAGCGCTCCTCCCACGGTCGGTGGCAGCGCTTCGTCACCGCCACTCTACCTGGTCACAGAACAGTGCTATGTGCATTCCAAACTCCTGATCGTCGATGACGCCGTAGCGATCATCGGCAGCGCAAACTGCAATGACCGCAGTCTGGAGGGTACCGGCGATACCGAGATAGCCGCCGTCATCGTGGACACGGAAACCAAGGTGCGCAATCTGGGCAACGGCACGATGGTAGGGACGCGCACCTTCGCTCGCGAATTGCGCCTGCGCCTATGGAAAAAGTTCTTGGGGAAATCGATCGAGGTGGGGGCTGTCCCGGGTCGAGTAGGCAAGGATCAGGGTTACACCAACGCGGCGGGTAGTGCATTCCACCCACCGATCCGCCCGAACATTGGCGACGTATCGTTCATCGAGCAGCCGGCCGCTCGAGCGTGCTGGCAGGCGATCCAGGCGCGGGCCGATTCCAACGCGGTTGCCTTTGAAGAGGTCTTCCAGAACGTGCCACGCAATAGCATGAGCACCTATGATGCGGTGTTCCGGGGATTCGCCACCGCGGGGATGGACGAGAAGCGGGAGAAAGTCCTGCGATATCTATATGCTCAACCTTCCGACCTCCAAATCGACTATATGGCCGTGGCAAGTGTGATGGAAGGCGAGGTAACGCGAACGGTCGGCCGCCACAATGTCGGCAAGGCGCTTACCCGCCTGCGTGATGGTGCAGCGGCGGTAAAAGGGTTCTGGGTCACGATGCCGCTGGAGTGGGGGCATGGTATGGACGACCCTGCAGCTGCAGTGCCAGTCGAGATCATCGCAGCCGTGCCGATGCATCGCGGCTTTGACGAGCAACGAACAAGCATGGCATCGACATCCCCGCCAAAGACAGGCACGGAGCAGGCATGAGACTCAAACGCGGCGTGGTGGGGGTGATCTCGATCATGGTGGGGGCTGCTTCGCTTCCGGCGGCCGCGACCTGTACCGACCGCTCCAAACCGTTGTCCTCGCCCGTGGACGGGGTGACCCTGATGTTCAATGACGGGGCCGGTGCGCGCGTTTTTCTGCGCCAGGCACAGATTCTGGATGATGGCCGTGTCCGCCCGCCCGAGTTGACGCCGCCAGTTGCCACGAAGCCGGCGGGTACGTTTGGCCCCACCCAGGGCCAGGTGATTTACCTGGAGTCCGATGGCAAGGGGGGGAAGGTTGTTTGCCGCATTGAACAGTGGGAAAGCCGGACTTACAGCCCACTTGAACGCCCGCAGGCTGGCGGCGGGCCCGGCCTGCGTCGCGACACCGCTGGCAAGGTGCGCGCGCTGGCATACCGTGCGCAGCCAGCACAGGAGCGCAATCCAATCCTGGGGAAGTTGACGCCGCACTATTTCATGACACGGGTCGACGCCTTTTACCACTCGCCGGACGGCCAGTTGGTCGAAGCGCGAATGCACGAAACCCCGGACATCACCGTCGCGGCCAACCATGACGCGCGTGCTGTCGTCCACGACCGGCTGATGTTCTGTGCGCGTTACGACACAAAGGGCCGGCTCACAATGACCAGCGGTACTAATGGGCCTGTAAGTCTATCGCCCGCATTCCAATGCAGCGAGGTGGCGCCAGGCACGGCGGAGATGTCGAGCTACCGCTACTACCCTGACGGCACGCTGTTGGCGAACCTGCGTACGCCAGGCCCGATTCAGGACAACGATGGGACTGCCCCGCCCGAGGCCCAGGCCAGCGGCCGTGGGCAGGGCAACGTGTGGTTCAAGGGCACAGGGACTGCTGCTGCGCGGGAAGATGCACTGTTCAATTTCATCCCTGGCCAGGGCTTGTACACCCTCACTACCGGCAACATGGCGTTCGCCGCCTTTGATGTCCAACCGCTGTATGAAGAGCGTACGCAGGGCGGCCCCGCCAGGCTGGAGTACGACTTTCCTAGCCGGCCTGTGCCATTGGAGGTCATTGACGATGGTTTCGTCGGGCTGAAACGCTATCCTCGTGTACGGACCTACTCGCATCGGAGCGGGCTGAAGGTCCTGGAGGTATTCGATGCCAATCGCTCCGCGCCTCGTCAGAGGCAGTGGCGCACGCTGGACCTGAACCGCCAGGAGAGCTACAACGCCAAAGGGGGGCTGGCGCAGGTAGTACATTACGGCGCGGCCCCGCGCGATGCCTACCCGGAAGACCTCAAGCGCTACGCAGAATCCGGCATGCTCAAGGTCACCCCCACCACCGTTGGGTATGCCAGCTATCGCGTCTATACCTACGACGCGTCAGGCAAGGAAAGCCTGGTCTTCGTCTGCTGGCAACACGACGGTCCCAGCAACAAGCCTTACCGACACTTCCCGTGGTGGACGCCGGATCCCACCCCCAAGCGTAGCAAGGAAGAAGCGCTGATCTATGGCATGAAGAACGTCGCCAATCGCTGCGGAACGCCGGATGGAAAGATGGTGGTTCAAGGGCTGGCCGCGATCGACAGCTACATGGCCAAGACCTACGGATTTGATGTAGAGAAGCTGAGCTACGATGAGGTGCGATAAGTGTGCCTGTCCATGAGCAGGACGTCGTTCTGTAACAGTATGAGGCGGGCTTCCAAGGCCGCACTGGCATGCCTATGGTGCGGCCTTGTGCCTGACGAAGGTCGCGTCGAAGCCGTCCTGTTGCGTTTCCGGCCTTGATCGGTCTAGCCATCGCCGCATGGATGCGGGGCCCGCGGAGTCCCATGGAGAATAGGCATTACTTGTTCTCCTTTCTGGTAGTCGCGGGTGCGCTCTGCTCCGGCGGTCGCGCGCTTGCGTGCACCGACAGGCTGGACCCTCTGGCATCTCCTGCAACCGGGGTAAGTCTGCTATTCAGTAATGGACAAGGGGGCGTCGTCGGTGTCGCCACTCCCCGTCTGGTGCCGGGTGGTCGACTGGCACCGCCTGCCGTTTCTCCCGCGCTGAAAGAGCTTAAGGCCGGAAAGTTCGATCAATGGGGAGGGGATGTTGTATTCACTGAAGACGATGGGCGAGGCGGTAAGCGGGTCTGCCGGGTGGAGACCTGGAAGAGTAGAACCTTGAACGCTGTTGTAAGAGACAGTCTTGGTGGGAAGCCCGAACGTCTTCGGGACAGTGATGGAAGGGTGGCGGCCATTGCGTACATGCCTACGCCAGCACAGGAAAGACATCCCGTGCTGGTGAAGTTGCTGCCGCACTACTACATGAGCTCGGCAACCGCCTTCTACTACGATGGGTCCAATAATCTCATTGAGGTGGACAGGTATATGTCCCCTGAGGCCAACAGGCTCAACCCGAAGTACCCGTTGAAGATCATTGCACGATCCGTCCTGTATTGCTTCCGCTACGAAGATGGCAGGTTGGTGCAGTCTGCAGGCTTGCCGGGACCTAGTGTCAGCAAGGACCCGGCATTCTCGTGTGGCCAGCTCAAGGCAGGCGAGCATTCGCTTGAGCGGTATCGCTACAACACCGATGGAACCCTGCGCGCCATGCTGAACTACTACGGAGAGGACGATGCCGATTCCTCCGAAAGCCAGCGAAAGCCCGGCGGCGGTGGCTATGGGTCCATTTGGCTGCCCGAACGGCTTCCGTCCGGCGAGCAAGCGCGCGTGGAGGTTCATTTCAATTCGAAAGATGAGCTGACCGACCTCAGTACAACGTATCTGGAATTCGCGGCAGCAGACGCGCAGCCCTCGTACGTAGCGCGGGGCGATGCCGGCGGTTCGACGCTCGAGTACCGGTTCACTGTTTCACCGGTCCCCTTGTCTGTGACAGACAAGGGATTCGCTGCGATCGGGAGCTACCCCAGGGTCAGGATTTTCCCTCATCGAAGCGGAATGACGGTGTCAGAAGTCTTCGACGCTGGTTCCAGAAGGCCGCGCCAGCGGCAGTGGCGTAGCCTGGATCTGAATCGTCAGGAGATGTACGGCGGCAATGGCAAACTGACCCGCGTAGTTCAATACGGTGCCGCACCGCAGGACGCTTACAAGGAAGACCTGAAGCGCTATGCAGAAAGTGGCGTGCTGAAGGTCACACCCACCACCACCGGCTACGCCAGCTACCGCGTCTACGACTACGACCCAGCGGGCAAGGAGCGCCTGGTCTTCGTCTGCTGGCGGCACGACGTCCCCAGTAATAAACCCCTCCGCCATTTTCCATGGTGGACGCCCGATCCAACGCCGAAGCGCAGCAAGGAAGAAGCGCTGATCTACGGCATGAAGAACGTCGCCAATCGCTGTGGAACGCCCGACGGAAAGATGGTGATTCAGGGGCTGGCGCAGATCGACGCGTATATGGCCAAGCACTACGACTACGATGTAGAAAAGCTCAGCTACGGCGTAGCGCAATGAGTCCGCTGCCGGAGGTGAGATCCATCCCGGACTGGGAGGAGGGCACGGGCGCCGAGGTGCACAACGCGGTGTTCCATGCGCCTCTTTCACGCCTGACTATATGGTCGCTGGCGCTTTCCATTCTGGGTCTGTTGAGCCTGGTCGGGCTGGCGGTCGCGGCCTTTGCCGTTGCGTGGGAATCCATCACCGAACGGCTCGTGGTCAGCGTATTGGTCATACTGCTTTCACAGCTGATCGTATTCTTCACAGGCATGCTGCTCGCCACGATCAGCCTCTTCCGTCGGCGTCAGTTCTGGCGTTCTGCAACGCTTGCGCTGGCGCTGAACATACTGGGACTGGCCGCCATGTTCTTCCTCGGCTACGCGATTGTGGCCGCGATGGCCGCCCTTGCGGTGGGCGCTGCGCAGGCTGCCCTGGGTGGATTGATGGTGTTGCTGCTGATGATATTCGCCAAGTAGCTCGGCGTCGGTGCACGCATGCAGGGAGCTGCCGGCGCCCTGCACGGAAGGCAACTGCATAGCAACGGAGAAGTGTCATGGATGATGGTTGTTGGATCAAAAGCGTGCCCGTGCGCACGAGTGCACTCGCTATCGCGGGCCTGCTGGCAGCACCGTTGGCCGCGGCCTGCACAGGGGAGGCGGGCGACACCCAGGCGGTGGCCACGTCGACAGTCGAATCCAGATTGTTTGTCACCGACAACACTGAGGGATTCGCCACCCGCGTTTCCCCGTTCGATACGGACGCCCAGAATCGCGCGGTGCTGCCTGACGTCGAGGTATCCCAAGCCCCGGAAGATCCGTCCAGCGAGAGGTTTGGCGCCGCAGGCGGCACCGCCATCCATGGTGAACACAGCGATGGACGATGGCGCGTCTGCAGGGAAGAGCGGTGGCAGCCGCGGACGAACAGCGGGGCGGCCAGACAGGCTGATGCGGCGGCACCTGGTGCGGAAGCCGCCAAGCGCTGGTCGAAAGACTTCTTCGTCGGCGCGGTGCGGACCTATCGCTACGATACGGCGGGGCGGCTCCTGGAGGCCAGAGATGTGGTCAGTCCGGATGTGCTGCCGCAGGCGGGCGTTGCCTGGCTGGTGCCCAAGAGCGGCCTGCTGTATTGCGCGCGATATGAGAGCCAGGGGCGCATGACCTGGTCGATCGACACGGCTGGCGTTGGGCGCTGGGACCCTGGCAAGGTGTGTGCGGACCTGAGCGAGGACACGGTGGATTCGCTGCGGGTGACCTACAACGAGGATGGTAGCGTGCTGGCCCTGCTGCGTACCCGCCCGTCTTCGCTGCCGGAAGGCGGCGGCGTGGCGCTGATGCATCCGGATGGATATTCCGACGCGGGGTGGACCGGTACGGCGACGTTTTTGCTGCCACCCCGACAGGGGATTGATGCCGCCGACAATACCGTCAGCGCGCGGATCGCCGAGGGCCGTGGTATCGCGTCGCTGTCCACGCGTCGGAAGGACTTCGCTGCCTACGATGCGCAGCCTCCCTACCATGAGCGGCCGCAGGTGGAGGCGCAATACAACGCCAAGGTCTACTACGACTTTCCTGACGCGTACATTCCGATGTCGGCAGCACGCGATGGCTTTGCCGACCTGGCCGACTATCCGCGGGTGCGCAGCTACGTGTACGACAAGGGCGTGCGGGTAGAGGAAGTGTTCGCGGCCGGCACGCATGCGCCCCGCCAACGCGTATGGCGCTCGCGTTTTGCGTTGCGCCAGGAAGACTACGATGCCGCGGGTAAGCTGCAGCAGGTAGTCCACTACGGTGACGAAATCCCCGGCGGGCACGCCGAGGATCTTGCGGGGGCCGGGCGGCGTGCGGGCTTCAAACAGGTGCTGCTGACCAAGGGGGGCAGTGCGTATCGTGTTTATCGCTATGACCGTAACGGACGCGAGCGGCTTGAGCTGGCCTGTTGGTCGACGATGGGCGGTGCAGGGGGCGTCGCGGAGGAAGTGCAATGCGGCGGCGCAGATGGCAAGGTGCGTGCCGAGGGCGCGGCGATCGAGGGGCTGTTGCGCGATACCTACGGCGTGTCCCAGCGACGCCTTGCGTACACGCCAATGTGACACGCCGCGCTATCCACCGGTATCGGCGGACACGCATCAACGGTGGCGTAGGTGCCGACCGTTGGTCGGCACGCCTTTATCAGCCGGCACGCCGTTACGCCGTCACCATCCGCGCGCGCAGCGAGTTGCTGTACGCCTCGGTGATCACCACGTCGACAAACTGCCCCACCAGGCGCGGGTGCCCCGGGAAGTTCACCGACCGCATGTTCTCGGTCTTGCCGGTCAGCTCGTTCGGGTCGCGCTTGGACGGACCTTCCACCAGCACGGTCTGCACGGTGCCGACCATTTTCGCCGAGATGCCGGCGGCATGTTCGTTGATCCGTGCCTGCAGGCGCGACAGCCGGGCGTGCTTCTCGGCGTCGCTGATGGTGTCTTCCAGGTCGGCCGCAGGCGTGCCCGGGCGGCGCGAATAGATGAAGGAGAAGCTGTGGTCGAAGCCGATGTCCTCGATTAGCTTCATGGTCTTCTCGAAATCCTCGTCGGTCTCGCCGGGGAAACCGACGATGAAGTCCGAGCTGATCGAGATGTCCGGGCGCACCGCGCGCAGCTTGCGGATCTTGGCCTTGAACTCCAGCGCGGTGTAGCCGCGTTTCATCGCAGACAGCACCCGGTCGCTGCCGGCCTGCACCGGCAGGTGCAGGAAGTTGGCCAGTTGCGGCACGTCGCGGTAGGCATCCACCAGCGAGTCGCTGAACTCCAGCGGGTGCGAGGTGGTGAAGCGGATCCGGCCCACCCCGTCGATCTCGGCGATGGTGCGGATCAGCAGGCCGAGATCGGCGAACTCACCCTCGCCATACGGCCCGCGGTAGGCATTGACGTTCTGGCCGAGCAGGTTGATCTCGCGCACGCCCTGGGCGGCCAGCTGGGCCACTTCCACCACCACGTCCTCGAACGGACGGCTCACTTCGGTGCCACGGGTGTAGGGCACCACGCAGAACGAGCAGTACTTGGAGCAGCCTTCCATGATCGACAC
>Ga0163161_10001396_pt1 | contig 17836 bp, 11 predicted proteins | sample S45metaG_FD_129847 | JGI IMG/M metagenome (GOLD analysis project Ga0163161, IMG submission 129847) | Switchgrass rhizosphere microbial communities from Kellogg Biological Station, Michigan, USA - S4-5 metaG | ecosystem: Host-associated > Plants > Roots > Rhizosphere > Soil | place: USA... | reverse complement strand
CAATACCAATGTGGCACTCAGCAGCGAAATGAACTTTACGCTGCAGCGGGTGGTGCCGGGATATACAGATGCACTCCGATATTTTTATCCCACATCCGACTGGCCACCCATCTCCCGCAAGGTAAAAGTGGGCATCATAGACACTGGTACCGGCCCGCACAAAGACCTGGTTATCATGGGCGGTAAAAACCTGGTCAGAGGGGAAGACGAAAGCAATTACAGTGATGATGAAGGGCACGGGACGCATGTTGCCGGGATCATCGCAGCAACGGGGAGCCCTAAAGGTGTGGCTGTGGGCGCAGATTTGATGAGCTACCGTGTTTTTGGCGAAAATCAGGGTGCTTCTAACTTTGATATCATCAAGGCGATCGATCAGGCAATCAAGGATGAATGCGACCTGATTAATCTGAGCCTGGGAGAGGCCCAGGATGACGAGGCCATCAGCAGTTATATCAAGGATGCTTACAATGCCGGCATTCTATGTTTTGCCGCCAGTGGAAATGACAACAGGGGCCCGGTAAGTTTTCCCGCGGCTTACAGCCTCGCTATCGCGGTATCAGCAATGGGCAGAAAAGATACTTTTCCGGATGGCAGCATACAGACTGGCACGGTTCAGGAACCTTATGGGACTGATAAAGCTAATTTTATCGCCGATTTCTCCAATCAGGGAACAGAAACTGACCTTACTGCACCTGGCGTAGGGATCATCTCCACTTATCCCGGAGATCAGTATGCAGTGATGGACGGAACAAGCATGTCTTGCCCGGCAGCGGCAGGAATGGCCGCAAGAATACTGGCTGGCAGTCCCCAAATTCTTGATTTACCGAGAAATCAGACCCGGGCCGATGAAATGGTTAAATTTCTTGCGATTTATACAAAACTTTTAGGATTTGGTGCTAACTTTGAAGGAAAGGGAATGTTATACACCAATGACGAACTTCATTCTGAAATATAGCGAAGCCACTGAGCCGGACGTCAAAAAAATGACTGCCGTTTTAACTGCGCATGGTGTGCGTGTACTGGATGGCAGTCTGCTGCCGACTACTGCTTTGGTGGAAATAGAAGAATCATCACTGGCCGGGGTACAAACTGATCTGGGCGCAGAATGGAATATCTATCCTGAAAAGAATTACCAGGTTCCCGGTACGCATAAGAAAGTAAAGAGAAAATCACTGTAATTATTGCCCTCAATTCTCCGGAACTGCCTGCAACACCGATGTATTGCAGGCCATTATTCCCGGATATATTCAGTAAAGGACGATGGGCATCATTACTTTCTCAGCGTTGGATACTTGATCCCCAGTTGTTCCAGATACGTTTTATACTTCGCCGGATTGTAATAGAATTTCTTCATTTCCGGTCTGAATTCGTCCATGATTTTCCTGTTCAGCCCGATCGCAGGCTGATCAGTTTTAGAAACCAGGGGAATATATTTTGTTTCCCTGGTCTGCACATCTGTGAAATAAGTTTTGGCATTCTTTAACAATTCAGGATTGGTAAACAGCTCCAGTAAGGTCATCGCTTCGGCCTTTGCCCCTGCCGTCACCCCCTTATGGGCAATCGGCGTTGCCATGGAGATCGCATTTGCCCAGTTATGTCCTGGTAAGCCCGGGATATTTGAAGGGTACCTGAGTACGATAGTGGGCACTGTCCATGAGATATCAGCGATATCATCAGAACCACCACCACCGGAAGACAAGGATGCAGCGGGTTTTGTCAGCACGCTCAAACTGGTAGGAAGTCCTTCTTCGGGCGACTTCAATTCTTTCTGAATACCATGGGCCAGCGCCTGATCTTCGGCAGACCAGGTGGGCAAGCCAACAGATTTGATATTTTCATACATGGCTTCTGCCATCGGCTGGTTGAAATGCCCCGGCCATGCACTGCCCAGCACAGTGTAGGTCATTTTCGTATCCGTCATTTTAGCGGCAGCTTCGGCAATCTTTATCCCGTCTTTATACATCTGCATAATTTTCGGATAAGATCTTTCACGGAAATAATACCATACAGAAGATTTCGACGGCACTACATTCGGCTGATCGCCGCCATCAGTAATTACATAATGTGACCGCTGTGTAGTTTCCATGTGTTCGCGGTGGTAGTTCCAGCCCAGGTCCATCAGCTCTACCGCATCCAGTGCACTTTTTCCTTTCCAGGGCGCACCCGCAGAGTGAGCAGATTCCCCCTCAAAGTCAAACCTTACCGAGATCATTCCGTTTCCGCCGCCGTCACCATAACTTGTACCTAAATTATTGCCTACATGCGTAAAGATACAGGCATCCACATCTTTGAAATAACCATCACGAACGTAGTAGGCCTTTGTGCCCAGTTGTTCTTCGGCAACACCAGGCCACAGCATAATTGTTCCCGGAAGCTTTTCCCTTTCCATGATTTTTTTCAGGGCCAGTACTGCCGTAATATTTAAAGGCTCACCGCTGTTATGGCCTTCGCCATGACCGGGAGCACCCGCAATGATAGGATCATGATAAGCTACGCCGGGTTTTTGCGAAGCCTTCGGGATACAATCAATATCACTGCCAATGGCAATGAAAGGTTTGCCCGAGCCCCATTTTGCCGTCCATGCTGTAGGAATCCCGGCAATGCCCTGTTCTATCGTAAAACCATTTTTTTTCAGGATATCGGTCAGGTATTTCGATGTTTCAAACTCCTGGAAGCCCAGTTCGCCAAAACTAAACACCATATCAACCATGACCTGGGTATTTTTTTGCTGATTGTCGATTTCTTTACTGAGCTCGGTTTTTAACGCAGCCAGTTTTGCCGGGGCAAGCTGTGCATGAGCGGTCAGCGGGCCCAGCGAAGCCATTGCGACCATGCCGATCGCAGCGCAGGAAATCAATGCCTGTTTAAAATAAGATCTTTCTTTTGTTTCCATTCTATGTATAGGTATGGGATTTAGCTACAGGATAATTATTTAGTACTGTCCGTACGGACTGTTGGATATTTGATCCCCAGCTGCTCCAGATACGAATCGTATTTTTTTGGATTGTAATACAGTTTCTGCATCTCCGGACGGAATTCGGACATGATCCTTTTGTTCAGTCCGATGGCAGGTTTATCCGTCCTGGAGATCATTGGCGTATATTTGATATCCTTGGTCTGTACCTCATTGAAATACGTCCATGCTTCTTTGATGATCTCTGGCTTAACCAGCATATCCAGTACCGTCAGTGCTTCAGCTTTGGCACCCGCAGTTGCCCCTTTATGGGCAATCGGCGTAGCCATGGTGATGGCACTCGCCCAGTCGTGCCCCTTCAGACCGGAGATATTTGAGGGGTAGCCCAGTACAATGGTAGGGACATTCCAGGAGATATCGCCGATATCGTCAGAGCCTCCGCCGTTCCATGCTGCGCCCGGAACTGCTCTTTTCAGCGTATCTACCTCTGTGGGCAACCCTTTTACCATTTGTGGTGCATTTGGATTGAGTTCCTTTTGTGTAGCCATCGCCAGCTGTTTATCGGCCTCAGACCATTGAGGCAGCCCCACCTGTTTGATGTTCCTGTACATCGTTTCTGCAATGGATTTGTTCATAAAACCCGGCCATGCACTGCCCAGTACTTCATAGGTCATTTTAGTATCGGTCATGGAAGCCGCTGCTTCGGCAATTTTGATACCATCCTTGTACATCTGCATGACCTTTGGATAATCCTGTTCCCGGAAGTAATACCATACCGAAGCTTTTGAGGGCACCACATTGGGCTGGTCACCGCCATCAGAGATCACATAATGTGAGCGCTGGCTTGGCAGCATGTGCTCTCTGTGTAAATTCCAGCCGGCATTCATCAATTCAACAGCATCCAGTGCACTTCTGCCTTTCCAGGGCGCACCGGCCGAGTGGGCAGCTTCACCTTCAAAATTAAACTTCACGGAAATCATTCCGCTGGTACCAATCGGGCCATATCCTGTGCTCAGGTTATTGCCTACATGGGTAAAAATACAGGCATCTACATCTTTAAAATAACCGTCGCGTACATAATATGCTTTCGTAGCCAGCTGCTCTTCGGCAACGCCCGGCCATAAGACCAGGGTTCCCTGGATCTTTTCTTTCTCCATGATCTTTTTCAGCGCCAGCATAGCCGTGATATTGAGCGGCATACCCGAGTTATGGCCTTCGCCATGTCCCGGTGCACCTTCAATAATGGGGTCATGATAGGCCACACCTGGTTTCTGCGATGCTTTGGGGATACAGTCTATATCACTGCCAATGGCAATCACCGGTTTACCCGATCCCCATTTAGCCATCCAGGCAGTAGGGATTCCGGATATGCCCTGCTCTACTGTAAATCCGTTTTTCTTTAAGATATCAGTCAGGTACTTTGACGTTTCAAACTCCTGGAAACCCAGTTCGCCAAAACTAAACACCATATCTACCATCACCTGTGTCTGTTTCTGCTGCTTGTCAATTTCTTTCATCAGCTCTGTTTTCAGGGCATCTACCTTCGCTGCATCCATCGCTTGGGCAGCTGCCTGCCCCGGGGCTAACATTCCATATCCCAAAATACAGGACGCGCCAAAGTAAACTGCTTTTTTAAAGCAGGTATGCATTCTTTCCATCTTTTAGTTTTTTAAATAAAAGCCTCTTATAAGTTATCGTAGGTAGCGCTATAACCTGAATTGTTTACCTCTCCGCCATGCAGGAAATCCATGCCCGGCATTCCGATTGGTGCTCCCGGCGGCATATCTGTTGCTGCAGGTGGCTGGAACTTGTTTGGGTCAGCCTTGAAAGCCTCAAACTGCGACAGGGCAAACAGGATATTCGCTTTCTGCCTGGCAGGTGCCCCGGACAATTTTGAGCTGAGCAGCTGTTTCAGGTTTTCAATTTCATACAGCGCCTGTCCCCTTACCACTTCAGAAGTACGGCTGTTGGCAGCCAGCATCAGCAGGTATTTGACCACCTGATTGTTTACCACTGTCTGCAGCTCTCCCCTATAGCCATCGGCTACCGGCGCATTCCAGGTCTGGTCAATCAGCTTATCCGCGATCTCGATAAATCCTGGATATTTACTGTCCCTGGCATTGTACTCGATCAGGCGGCTTGCCCTTTCATCATCCAGCATATAGGCCATCGTCGTACTGGCAGCAGATTCTGCCGCAGCGATCGGGTCAAAAGTTGGCCCGGTATACCTGTTAAATGTTTCTACACCTGCAGGATATCCTGAAGGGCGCGGTGGGATCATTCTGATCAGTTTTTCAGGAAGGGCCAGCGCCTCGGGCGTAACAGTGCTCATGAGTGATTCAAAAGCACGCCATTGTTCCTTAGGCTCCACCATACGCGTGATCACCTGTCCGTCGCCTTTGATAGCATGGGTGAAATAGAGCCCGCCAATAGATTTTGCCACAGCTTCAATCTGGTAGCGGTGCAGCAGGTATGCAGGAACCAATACTTCTTCAATCGTAGCCATCGGTTCGCCGTCAATAATGGATTTCTCAGAGAAATGATCAAGCACCTTACGGCGTACCGTCATGATGTTAGTCATCTGGTCGATCGGATTGGCACCATCATCCCACTGGTGAGAAGTGGGATGCGCGTTTCCGCCAATATCCGGGATAAAGATATATCCCTGATCAAGCGTTTCATGCATGATCTTTTCCAGGGCAGCATTTTCATCTGTCCCTTTTTTAAATTCTGTATATCCCCACATCACCGCACGCTTGTCCCAGCTGCCGATACCCTTTGCATAGGCGTCAGAAAGGTCTACCGTTCCATCTTTCTTTAATGAAAACTTCGGATACGGATAATCCATTACAGAAGCACGGTCTTTCGGGCTTGCTGCAAAATTATGGTTAAATCCCAAAGTATGCCCGATCTCATGCGCAGACAGCTGTCTGATCCTTGAAAGTGCGATCTCCTGCATCTCCTTCGGCACAGGTTTGCCCGCGATATAAGGCTGCAGGAGTCCTTCTGCCATCAGGTAATCCTGACGGTGACGGTCTGAGCCCAGCGTAACCACTCCTTTGATGATCTCCCCGGTTCTTGGGTCAAGGAAAGAAGCGCCGGAAGAAAATGCACGTGCAGGGTTTCCCGAACGGTTGATCCAGTTGACCATATTGTAGCGGATATCCATCGGGTCTGCCCCTGCAGGAAGCTCGCTGATCTGAAAGGCATTTTTAAAACCTGCTGCTTCGAAAGCCTGGTTCCACCATGCACCGCCTTCAATCAATGCTTTTTTGATCATCTCGGGCGCACCACGGTCTACATAGTAAACGATTGGTTTTACGGCTTCGCTCATAGCCGCATTCGGGTCTTTTTTCTGCAGGCGGTGACGGCGGATAAATCTTTTCATGATCGGCTCTGTCATCGGTGCAGAGAAGTCCATATAGGCAAACTGGCCGAATGCAGAACGCGCATCAAACTTGCGGGGCGCATAGTTACTGTCTGGCAGCTCGATGAACGACTGGTGCATGTTGATCGTAATTGCTGTAGGATCTGGTGCAATATCATTCCCGCGTTCATAACCGCCGGAGTTGGGATTTCCGCCTGTAAAGGTCAGCATCGATTCAAACTCTGTATTTTTAGGGAAGTTCTTTGTATTATCCATGTAGACCACAGAACGGCTTTCATCCAGTTTGTAAGCACCTCCGGCAGCTGCCGATGGCCTTAGGGTTACTGGTCCGCTCACCCTGGCTACACCAAGCCTGGACGTAATGCCCTGGCTATCGCGGATAATGAAAGGGGTCATGTCAATCAGGTACTTGCCTCCTGCAGAAGAAACAGGGACAAATGCAAAGATAACCGACTTGGCAAAGTTATTTTCTACGGCCTTGATCTCATCCACATTGGTGGTAATGGCACGGTAGTTATATACCGGCTCTACCAGCAGGATCTTGGTGCCGGCTTTTACAAACTTGGCAATGGCGGAAGAGGCCTGGCCCCTCTCGGGGCCGCCGTTTCCTACACCATTGGAGAGCGACCTGAAATACAGGAACTCCTTATCCAGTTTATCCACCTCTAAATAGATCTTTCCGGTTTTTTCATCGTAATAAAAATCAAAGTAACCTTCAAACTTTTTCAGGTTCTGCATGGAGGGGGCCTGAGGTTTTGTATCGGCCTGTTTGCCAGGGCCCATACCTGCCTGGGCCGGAGTCTGTGCATAGCTCATCTTGCCTGCTGCAATTAAGCCTAATGCTATGGTACAATATAACTTCATTCGTATGTAGTTTAAACTATAATGCTTTGTTTGAAGAAATTTCTGCGTTTGGTATCGGGAAAATATATTCTGTCTGACCTGGTGCCACTGCCGGCGACGTACCTTTGGCAGGTATGGTCAGCAGGTTTCTCAGCAAATCATTTGAACGAAGGCCCTCACCCAAAAACTCAATTCTTCTTTCTACCAGGATCGTATTTACCAGTGCTGCCTGTGTGGCTACAGCCGTTGCCGGGAAAGTGTAGCTGGCATCGGCACGTTTTCGTACCGCAGTTAATAACTCAATTCCTTTGGCTAAGTTACCCGTTTTAGCAGCAGCTTCAGCATAATTCAGCAGTACTTCTGAGTATCTCAGTACAGGAATATAATCCAGGAACAGTGTGTTTTGGTATTTGGTCAGGAAAACACCATTGGTATTGGTCTTTACCAGCGTTTTTCTTGCATCAGTAGCCGGCCATGTGGCATTGCCATAGATACCCGCAGGATTCAAGCTGTATTCCTGGTTGGTATTGTAATTATATCCCAGTGAATTTTGTCCTGATACAAAATCAAGTGCCGCCATTGGCAGGGAAAATATCGATTCATTGGATACATAATTTGCTGAAAAGATCGTCAGGATACTTGGCTGCATGGTATTGGCCACTCCTGATGCCGCAACATATGGCGCAGCTGCGGGAACAAGCTTTTGTGCTTCCGTGATGACATTGGCATTCATTCCCATCGTCAGATACACTCTGGTTTTTAAAGCGATTGCCGTATTACGGTGTGCCCTTGTCGTGTTCAGCGTAGGAGTGGCATAAGTTAAAGGCAGGCCTGCTTCCGCATCGTTGAGGTCTTTTAGAATCTGTGTATACACCTGTGCAACTGTACTTCTTGCCAGGTCATTGTCTGTTGTAGACATCTGCCCTTTCAAACGCAGCGGGATACCCGGAGAAGCACCGCCATCTTTCACATATGGCTGGCCATACAGGGTGATCAGTGCATAATAGCTCAGTGCCCGTACAAATTTAGCTTCGGCCACGTATTGCACCGAGGTAGCTGCAGGAACAACAGTCGTGTTGGCTGCGAGCCCGTCAATCACCAGGTTGGCAGAGTTGATCGCTGCATAAGCTGCACTCCATGATGAGAGGGCATCAGCAGATCCCGAGTTGATGGTGTGGTTCCAGGCATCATAGCCGGTAAAGATGTTTTGCAGCCGGTTGAGGAACTCCTCGCCCCTGATGTCGTTCAGCATCAGGTTACGTCCTCCGAGGAAATCGCCGCTTTTCATTGCTTTGTACATCCCGTTGACCTGGGCGAGCACCCTTGTAGGTGTAGAGAAAACCAGCTCTGCCGCCACCGAAGTTTCAGGAACAGGGTTTAATAATTCTGATTCCTTACATGCTGGGAGCAGCGTGCCAAGTCCTACAGTAAGACAGCTAAGTTTAAATATGTATGATTTGAAGTTGATCTTGTTCATGGCTTGTATTTTTTAATATTAGACTAGAAACCTATGTTCATACCGAAAGTAAATGTCCTGCCCTGTGGTACAGAGTTCTTATCGACACCCGGGGTAGTATTGGTATTTCCGTTAACAGAGATATCCGGGTCCTGACCAGAATACTTGGTGATCAGGAAAGCATTGAATACCTGTGTATATATCCTGAGTGAAGAAATCCCTGATTTGCCAAAGATTGCAGGATTAAACCTGTATCCCAGCGAAGCAGTTTGCAAACGGATAAAATCAGCTTTCTCCACATTGGCAGAAATAGGGAATGATGAACCGTTTGACAGTAAATCTCCCAGCACAACTCTTGGAATATCAGTCACCTGGCCCGGCGTAGTCCATCTGGTCAGCACTTCTGTACTGTTGTTCCAGAAACGCTGATCACGCCAGGTCGCTTTGGTACCGTTCTGAATATAATTACCACCGGAATAAGTGAAGTTTACGCCGAGATCAAAGCTTTTGTATTTGAATGTGTTGTTGAAACCTCCGTAGAAAGTAGGAAGTGCGTTCCCCAGGATCTGGTAATCCTTCACGCTGATTGCAGGTGCTGCAGTACCATCGAGATAAGTCCAGCGGCTTCCTCCTGTTGGAATAGACTGGCTGTACTGCACTTGCTGTCCTGCTGCATTCACAAAAATCCTTTGTCCGTTAGCAGGGTTTACACCATTTGTTACTGCTCCGTATAAACTACCTACGGGATAACCTACACGAGTGATGTTGGTGGTTTCTGATGACGTTGCTGTTGCGCCTACGATCTCAGAACCACTGCCGAACAGGTCGGTAACCATATTTTTGTTATGCGTGTAGTTAAAATTGGTGTTCCATGAGAAATTACCCTTTTGGTATACCAGCGCAGAAATACCAAACTCAAAACCACGGTTGTACATTGCACCGACATTCTGAAGGATTGCATTTCCAGGGATACCTTTGGATGGCGACTGAGGAACGTTAAGGATCAGCCCGTCAACATTGTTATTGTAATAAGTAACATCAATAGTTACACGGTCTTTGAAAAATCCGATGTCTGCACCAACGTTGGTTTGCTTACTGGTTTCCCATCCCAGGTCAGGATTACCTCCCTGGTTAAAGGCGAAGGTAGGTACAGTCCCGTACAGGCTTGAAGTATAAAGCGAAAGGGAACCAAAGTTATTGGCTAAGTTCCCGTTACCTACCCTGCCCCAGCTGGCACGGAGCTTAACGCTGTTCATGATCTCAGCTAAATGAGAATTTTTGTAGAAATCTTCGCCAGACAATGCCCAGCCTCCCGATACGCCACCGAAATTACCATATTTCTTTCCTGTGCCCAGGGCAGAGTTACCGTCACGGCGATAGTTGATGGTAGCAAAGTATTTTTTGTCAAAATCATAGCTTACCCTTCCAAATATCGAAGCAAATGCTTTCTCGCTTCTGGAGTTGTTGGTAGTTCCCGGAACGATATTCTGGAAAGAACCTTCAAAGGTATCATAGAATGAATCAGATAATCCGGTACGCTGTGCTCCCCACATGGAGTTCCTGAATTTCTGAACATCATACCCGCCCAGTAAGGTGATGTTGTTTTTGTCGCCTAATTTTGTGGCATAGTTCAAGGTATGGGTAAGGTTCCAGTTGTCAATCAGCACACTGTTATTTGTTGCCTGACCGCCATTGGCAAAACCTGGCCCGTGCACAGCGCTTTCGAACGACTTATTCTCGATCCTCAGGCGGTCTACACCATAACTCAGCCTGTAGGTTAAGCCTTTTGCCAGGTTTACATCCACAGCAAAGTTACCGATGATCCTGTCATTTTCTGAAGTATACGTATTGTATGCAAGCAGCGCTGCAGGATTGTAGAAGTTACTTGACACTGTATTGGCGCCCATGCCCAGGGTATTGGTAGTGCTCAGGTTATACGTGCCATCTGCGTTCATCACCGGAACGTTAGGTGCCGACAGCGTAGCCAGACGTCCGATTGCCGTTAAACCAAATGCGTTTCCTTCCAGTGAACCTGTTTGCGGCGAAGCATTTAAGCTGTTGTTGTAATTGATATTAGCTGTGAGCTTGATAAAACTGGTGAGCTTGTGATCAATATTAAAACGTGCAGACTTACGGGTAAATTCGTTGGTCCTGATGATTCCTTCCTGCTTGCTATAGTTGGTAGAGAAGTAATATTTAGTAGTTTCTGAACCTCCTGAAACGTTGAGGCTATGGTTTTGTGAAACCCCTGTCTGGTAAACTTCATCAAACCATTTCGTATCCACCAATGAGCCATCTGCGTTATATGAAGGGAAAAACGAAGCAGAAGGAACCGCAGCATTGTTCTGATTATTTGACAGGATCTTTGAATTGAGCGTAGCCTCGTTCTTGATCATCATAAATTGCTCTGCATTGAGCAGTTCAGGCAGGCGCACCGCGTTGGTAATCCCTGTCCAGCCTTCGTAATTTACTTTTGGTTTACCGCTTTTACCAGATTTGGTAGTGATCAGGATGACACCTGCCGCAGCCCTCGATCCGTAGATCGCTGTAGATGCGGCATCTTTAAGCACGTTAACAGATTCAATATCTGCCGGGTTGATATCTCCGAGCGGATTATTTGCCACCTGAGCGTTTCCTGAGCTGTTACCGGTATTGATCGGAATACCATCTACCACAATCAGTGGATAGGAACTGAGTGAGATCGAGTTGATACCACGTATCCTGATGACCGGCGCATTGTTCAATACCCCGTTTGGCTGTCCGATACTGACACCTGTCGCCTTACCGGCAAGGCCCTGATCAAAACTTTGTACCGGCAGGTCTTTTAGGGTTTCACCCGAAACTTTTGAAGCAGATCCTGTAAACTCTGCTTTTGTTTGCGTACCATACCCTACCACCACAACATCGTTTAACGTTTTAGCATCAGGCTGTAAGCTGATTTTTAAAGAGCTTTTATTTCCAACGGCCACTTCTTTAGAAGTATAGCCAATGTATCCAAAGATCAGGGTAGCATTCTCATCAGGTACAGCGATCGTAAATTTACCATTGCTGTCTGTCACGGTAGCAGAACTGCTTCCTTTGACTTTTACAGATACACCTGGCAGTGTTTCTCCTTTTTCATCTGTAACTACTCCCGAAATCTTGATTGCCGCCCTTAAACTGAAGGCTTTCAGGGCTGATGTTTTTGCAAAAGAATTTCCGGCGGCTCCCTCATTTGCAGAGGCATTGGTAGCTATTAAACAAACGGTCAGAGATGTTAATGTACCAACTTTGGAGCACCTTAACGCATAATTTTTCACTCTAATATAAAGTAGAGATTTTTTCATAATTTTGTCGCTTAAGTGTTTAGTAAATTTTTGTTTGCTATCATTCAGGTTCCGACGCCCGATAGCTCACAAATTTGGATGCTTTACATTTTAATTACCTTCCGGTCTTGATTTATCCGGACTGGAAGGTCTTTTTACTTCATTCTTCCTGCATGCTTTTTTTCATGTTAGTTTTTGGTTTAGGTTAGGTTTTGTTTTTTAATTGCTGAATGGGTATACCGTCTTGCTGTATTTATTCCTGAAAGCATCTTTGACAGCGTACATCCCCAGTGAAAGATATTCCTTCACCGTATGCCTTGATATGTTCATCTGCTGCGCAGCTTCTTCATAACTTTTGCCTTCCAGTTTGCACAGCGTAAATACTTTTTGTTTTTGAGGCGACAATTCACTGATAGCGGCATGGAGCATCTGATAATGCTCATCATGCAAATCGTCCCTGTCTTCATGATAGGTATGATAAAACGACAGCACTTTATCCTGTGCGGCCGAATGTCTTACTTTCCTTTTGATATGATTAACCGACTTGTTAAAGCTGATGACAAAGAGCCAGCCGCTGACAGACTGTTCCTCTTTAATGCTTTGCCTGCTTTCCCACAGGGTCGCAAACACATCCTGAAGAATATCCTGCGACTCTTCCTTATTTTTCACGAATTTAAATACGTTCATATAGATCAACTGATGATATTTCCAGTAAAGGCTGTCAAATCCTTCATTAAATCCGTCATGTAATAAAGAAACCAATGCTTTATCATCAACTTTAGCCATACAATTATCAAAAATTAATATAAATCTTAAACAATAAACCGAAAATAACAGCCGTTAATAATATTATCGTTGTTAAAACCTAAATATATTGAATTTTTAATTACTTTTTGAATGTTATATTACATTTTGAACAATAAATATCAATTTATATTGAAAATAATTGAAGAAAAACAGGAATTAAAAGGAATAATATTATTAATAACACAATTTTAACACCAAAACAATCCTTATATCTACAATTAATCAAAAAATTCAGGCTATTTATTGAAAAATCACAACAAATTTCAACCATCCATCAATTATCTTTTTATCAGCAAAAAAATTGTAAAACTTCGTCAGCCTGCTGTTGTTTAGAGTGGGAAGATTATCCGATGAAGACAAAACAATTGCACATCATACCTCCTATCAAATTATTAGCACGCTGCTTTATCCTTTTTGGACTGCTGTTTTCCTGCAAGTCAGGGCAGGTGAATTTGTTCAAACCCTCCTCCCCACACGAACAGTATCAGCGTAAACTGGTCTCTGCCGGACTGGACAAGACCAGCATGGGCTCAGCCTGGATTGTATCTTCATTATCTGTACTGCAGAAGGCGCTGGACATTACCATACCCTATCAGGAAACCGGTTATTTTCCGGCCGAATCTGTTTCTGCGGCTGCCTATAGATTTAGCGTGCTGCAGGGACAAAAAATCAGCATCCATTTGAGTAAAAAGCCCGGTATCCAGTATATGATCTATATAGATGTATGGGAACAACCGGCTAATGGACAGATGAAACTTCTTGCCTCAGCAGACACGGTTAACCATAGCCTCGAATTTGAGGCCAAAGCCAGCGGAACAATTTTCATGCGCCTGCAACCTGAACTGCTCCGCGGAGGCCAGTACCACCTGGAGATCACCGCAGGGCCTTCATTGGGATTTCCTGTTCAGTCGTCCAACAGCAGTCATATCAAAAGTATATTTGGGGATGGCCGCGACGGGAATTCCAGGAAACATGAAGGGGTAGATATTTTTGCTCCCCTGCGCACGCCCGCAGTAGCTTCTGCAGAGGGGACCGTGACCAGGGTCAATGAAAATAACCTTGGGGGGAAAGTGGTATGGATGCGGCCCAAAGACAAAGACTATACCTTATATTATGCACACCTGGATTTACAGGTCGCTAAAGAAGGCCAGATCGTATTGCCGGGCGACACTTTAGGCTTAGTGGGGAACACAGGCAATGCCAGAACTACATCGCCACACCTGCATTTTGGCATATATACAACCGGGGGAGCAGTTGACCCTATGCCATTTGTACATACGGCACAAGAACCGCCAGCCAGGATTACCGCAGCCCTGAATAACCTGAATGCAACCATGCGCAGTACAGGTAATGCTCCTGTATATTTATCTACAGAACGTAATGCCCGTAGCACATTTTCTCTAAAAGCCGGCTCCATTGTGAAAGTTAACGCTGCAAACAGCAGCTGGTACAAAATCGAATTGCCAAATGGACAGCCCGGCTTTATCCAGGCCAGGGCACTTGCAGGCATCAGCACGCCCTTACGGAAATTGAAAGTTGCCCCATCACAACTGGAGCTGTACGATTATCCGGACAACCTTAGGGCCGCGACCAAGCTAACTCTCAAGGCAGGTACGCAGGTAGAGGTATTGGGAACCTTCGAAAACTATCAGCTGGTCAAAACAGATGCCAGTGAAACAGGTTGGATCAAGTAATATACCCCTTACATTAACTCCAGATTTTCATGATGCAGCTGATCTAAATCACTGTAAGTAAGCACAAACAAAATTGGCCCAAGGATCTTTTCCCTGGTCAAATCAACAGCCGCAGGCACATCTGTAAAAATCGTGGGGTGAAAGATGAGCTCATCAGCATCCATCATACCTCCCATGGCGATTGCAGCACCGTGTTTAACGGCATGATGCAGCAATTGCCTGAGCCGTTCAAAATGAAAATCATTGTCGATCCGGCAATATCTGTCCATATTGAGCTCATAACTGTTTTCCAGGTAGAACCCCCTTGTTTTCAGCATGAGCTGTGCTACAAAAGCATTTTTTCTGCTTTCCTGCACCACTACGTAATCGGGGGCAGCAGCCCTTTGGCCTGCCCTCAGAAATTTCTCCTGAACAATATGCGACGCTGCCTTTTCAAGGTCACTGTCAGCCGTTATAATCCTGCCTTTTGCCGTCATTCCCATTTATGCCGATGATCCGGAACCTTAAACAATACCCTGTTTGATCGCTTTTGCAACAGCTTCTGTAAGAGAAGCTACATGCAGCTTTTCATAAATCTTTTTAATGTGGCTGCGCACTGTCTCATAACTGATAAACAACTCAGCCGCTACCATCTTGTAACTTAGCCCATTTACTATACACAAGAGCACCTCTTTCTCCCTCGGGGTAAGTTTATATTCATTGACAGCTGATTTATTGATTTTTTCAGGTATCTGCAGTTTATTGATCACCTTACGTGCGATGCTCGGGCTCATTGGAGAACCCCCGAAATGCAGTTCCTTTATGGCATCAATCAGTTTATTCTTCAGGTCGTCCTTCAGGACATATCCTGATGCACCGGCACATATCGCATCGAAAACCCTGTCGTCATCTTCAAAGACAGTCTGCATCAGAATCTGTATCGTCGGTAACTCATGCTTCAGGATCTGTACCGCTTCAATGCCGCTCATTCCAGGCATCTGAATATCCATCAGCACAATATCAGGCTCACATTTCAGACAGTCGTTCACACAGTTGAGAACATTCCCAAATGAACCAACTACCTCCATATCCGGATTAGTGCTGATCAGCAAAGTTATACTCTGCCTGATATTTTTATTATCATCAAAAATTGCTACGCGTAAACTCATATTATTTAATATTAAGTGAAAAGATCATTTATCAGGGAATTTTAAAAAGCAATTCTATCCGGGTCCCCATCCCATTTTTAGCGCTTGTTATCTTTAACTGTGCATTGATTTCATTGGCACGCATTTTCATATTTCGTAAACCATTTCCGGACAGCGTTTGCTCATCAGCCTCACTGCGACCCGCCTGGTCGAAGCCAGTTCCATCATCATGAATACTTAAGATCAGGTGACCATCCTTAACAAATAGCCTGACTACAATAGCCTTACAGCACGAATATTTCAGCGCATTATTAATAGATTCCTTGAAGATCAGATAAATGTTCTTCCTTACATTCATCTCCAGCTTAAGAAAAGGAACCTTCGGGTCACAGTGCAGATCGAAAGCAATGTTTTTTGCTTTGCACACAGGCCTGGCATAGGAATCCATTCTGCTGTAAATACTGCTCATATGATCATTTTTGGGGTTTATTGCCCAAACGATATCGCCCATTTCACTGATCATTTCGCTGGCGGTTTCACCGATCGTATCCAGCACCTTGTTCAACTGATAATTGTTTTGCTGCTGCTGGTAGATCTTGGCTACCTGACTATAAACAGAGATACTGCTTAAGGTAGAACCAATGTTATCATGAAGATCTACAGCGATCCGGTTCCGCACTTCCTGCCTGTTGAGCAACTCCCTGATCCGGTAACGATATAAAATAACGGCGAGACTGACGATAAATAAGGCCAGCACCGTATAGAACCATGAGGTTGCCCATATCGGGGCAAGAATAATGATTTTGACCGCCCTGATGTTGTTTCCAAAAGTACCCTGCCAGTTGCCTGCCTTTACCTTAAATACATACTCGCCGGCAGGAAGATTGGCATAAACCGCATAATTTCTTTTACCGGATTTAATCCATTTTTTATCCATCCCTTCAAGCATATACGCATACTGAATGTTATCGCCGTTGTATTCAGGGGCAGAAAATTCTACCGAGAAATACTTCTGATCATGCTGCAGTTCAATATCCTTTTCAGACAGCATCTCGTTGCAGGAAGTGTCAAATATTTTAAAATCGGTAAAGTAGACATCAGGAGATTGATTGATATCAGGCACCCTGGACGGATCAAACACCACATAGTAATTTGTGCCCCCAACATACATCTTGCCACTGGAATCTTTATAAACATAACCACCAAGACCACTGTCCCTGTGCAGACCTGAAGGTTCGTAACAACTGTATTCAGCGACCGAAGGATTGTATTTGTGCATATGCCCGTTGCATACCATCCACACATTACCTTTATGATCCGTTTGCATACCTTCAGACAGGTTGCTGGACTCTCTGATATGCGAAACCTGACGGGTAGATGCATTATAGTACTTTAAGCCTCCACCATAAGTGCTTACCCAAAGATTACCACCTTCACCTTCCTGCACATCAAATACATCATCCTCATTGAGGGAAAGCGCAGTATCCCGGTTTTCACTCTGGTACCTGATTTTACTCTCCAAATCCGGCTTCCAGTCACCCAGCCCATATTTTGCGGTGGCCACCCAGATGTTCCCGTCATTAGTTTTATACAGCTTCCGTATGAGGTTGTCTTTCAGATTAAACCTTTTGATAATTTTCTTTACCGGGTCTGACTTTGAAACCCAGCGTTTGTCTGTAAAATCGTAATAAGTGATATACTGCCCATAGGGAGAAACAATTAAAACGGGATGCGAATTGATCGTATCCCTGATGATGGAGACAATTTTAGAATCCACCATTCTTTTCATCACAGGGTCCTTCTCAGTATTGGGCAGCAGCGATAGTTTCTTTTTAAACTGATCATAGATAAACAGGGAATAATTGGTACCGAGGTAAAATGTACCATCCGCATCAGGATAAAATTTGGTTACCTGCAGCGGAACACCTTTATAATACAACCTTCTGTGCTCAAACTTACCGGTTTTCAGGTTTCTGATAAATAAGCCATCACTGGTACCGATCCATAAGTAATCAGCAGGATCACGATAAAAATCATAGACCACAGCATCGCTTTTCTGCCCGGGAAGATAGATGTTCTCAAAAGGCTGAAACAGGGGATTAAATACACTGATACCGTTATTGGTACCCACCCATACGATATTTGAGCGGTCAACATAGATACAGTTCACATGATTATTAACCAGAGAACCCTCCTTCAGCAGATCATACTGATACCTGGTATACAGCCCTGTTTTCCTGTCAAACACCTTTAATCCGGAATGATCTGTACTGCCCATCCAGATATGACCGGAACTATCCCT
>Ga0163161_10001395_pt1 | contig 17837 bp, 15 predicted proteins | sample S45metaG_FD_129847 | JGI IMG/M metagenome (GOLD analysis project Ga0163161, IMG submission 129847) | Switchgrass rhizosphere microbial communities from Kellogg Biological Station, Michigan, USA - S4-5 metaG | ecosystem: Host-associated > Plants > Roots > Rhizosphere > Soil | place: USA... | reverse complement strand
TTCGCCTGTCCCTCGTTCCAGTCGCGCTGGCGCTTGAGGATGTCCAGGAACTGCTCCAGACCGGCGGCGGCCTCGCCTTCGATCAGCAGGCGCACGCCGAGCAGGTCGCGGGCCTCCCAGTCGGCGTCATCCGATTGCACGCGCGCCTGCAGGGCTTCGAGCGAGGGCGCGCCGGCCAGGGCACGGGCGAGCTCGAGCTGACTGCGCAGGCGGACGGCGCGGGCATCGGTGGCGAGGTTGGCGGGCAGGGCGTCGAGCTCGGACTGGGCCGAGGCCACGTTTCCGGCACGCATCAGGGCCAGCGCGAGGTCCAGCTTGAGTTCTGCGCGCTCCGGCTCGGCGGCGATCGCCTGCTGGAGCCGGTTGATGGCCTCTTCGGCCGTCTCCGGGGTGGCGGCTTCCAGGGTTTCGTCGTTGGCGGCCTCGCCGGGCTGGACGCCGTGCTTGGTCAGGAACTCGCGGATCTGGCCTTCGGGCAGGGCGCCTGCGAAGCCGTCCACTACCTGGCCGCCGCTGATCAGGATCACGGTCGGGATGCTGCGCACACCGAACATGGCGGCCAGCTGCTGCTCGGCGTCCACGTCAATTTTCGCCAGGCGGAAGCTGCCGTTGTACTCGGTGGCGAGCTTCTCGAGGATCGGTCCGAGCGACTTGCACGGGCCGCACCATTCGGCCCAGAGATCCACCAGGACCGGGGTCTCCAGCGAGGCCTTGATGACCTCGTCCTCGAAAGCGGCCGTGGTCGCGTCGAAGATGTGCTCGCTACGGGTCTGGGCGCTGGTCACGTGGGGCTCCTGGGACGCTGATTCGATGCCCCATAAATCGGGGAAGAGGCGGAGCATATCAAGCCCGTACACCGTTTTAGGACTGATCCTACGTCTCTCGTCATGCGCCGTTTACGCGGATTTGCGATCATAGGCGGGCAGGCCACCGTGGCCTTGAACCGCCGGGACGGCATGCACCACGCCCAGAACCTGATCATTTGCGAGCACTGCGACTCCGTCTACCAGAAGCGGAAGCTGTCGCGTGGGCAGGTGGCCGACTGCACGGTTTGCGGCGCTGTTCTCGAGCGGCACCAGTGGATTGGCGTGGACGGGCAGTTCGCCCTGATCGTCGCCGCGCTGATCGTCTTCGTGATTGCCAACGTCTCGCCCATCGTGACCCTGAAGCTGTCCGGCATGGCCGAGGACACCACCCTCTGGGGTGCCGCGATCGCCATGTGGAACGATGGTGCGCAGATCGTCGCCGTCTTGACGGCCCTGACCCTGTTCTTCTTCCCGCTCAGCCAGCTGGTGATTTTCGCCTGGGTGCTCTGGTTCGCCCGCGACGGGCGCCGCGCCCCCGGTTTCGCCGAAGCCATGACGGCGCTGGTGCGGGTCAAACCCTGGAGCATGATCGAGGTGTTCATGCTCGGGACCCTGGTGGCCGTGGTCAAGGCGCACACGTATTTCGATGTCGTACCCGGGCCGGGTATCTGGGCCTTTGGGTTCCTTACCGTGCTCATCACGGTGTTCTCCAGCCACGACCCTCGCCATCTGTGGGATGTCACCGGGGGCGCGAAAGCATGAGCGCGCCTCCGCGGGCTTCCGAACTCGGCATGATGTCGTGCCATGTCTGCCGTCTGGTCACGGCGTACAGCGAGGATCCGCACGCGCATTGCCCGCGTTGCCATAGCCCGCTGCACGTGCGCAAGCAGCGCAGCATCGCGCGGTCATGGGCGTTGCTCCTGGCCGCGGCGATGTTCTACATCCCGGCCAACGTGTTCCCGATCATGCGCACGCAGAGCCTGTCCTCGAAGGACGACAACACCATCCTCAGCGGCATCTTCGAGCTGTGGCGGGCCGGCTCGCCGGGCCTGGCGGTCATCGTCTTCACGGCGAGCATTGTCGTGCCGATGCTGAAATTCATCATCATGACCATCCTGCTGGTCTCGGTGCAGCGATCGAGCGGCATGGTCTCGAAGCAGCGCGCGAGGCTCTACCGGTTCGTCGAGCTGATCGGCTACTGGTCCATGCTCGATGTGTTCGTCGTGGCGATCCTCTCCGCCCTGGTGCACTTTCAGATTCTCAGCCGCGTCGAGCCCTTGCCCGGCGTGGTCTATTTCGGCGTAGTCGTCGTACTGACGATGCTTTCAGCCATGAGCTTCGATCCCCGTCTGATCTGGGATAACAGGAAATCGCAATGAGCGACACCAACCAAGGAACCACGCCGGTGCAGGACGACGACCTGCCACAACCGGAGGTGCGCAAGTCGAAGCTCGGCTTCTCGCTGATCTGGCTGGTGCCGATCATCGCCGCGCTGGTGGGTATTTCCCTGATGGTGACGCACTTCACCTCGGCGGGACCGAAGATCACGGTCACCTTCCTGACGGCCGAAGGCATCGAGGCCAACAAGACCCAGGTCAAGTACAAGAACGTGGTGATCGGCAAGGTCACCACCATGCGCCTGTCCAAGGACCGCACGCACATCTCCGTGGTGATCGACCTCGAAAAGGACGCCGCCGCGTTCGCGACCAAGGGCACGCGCTATTGGGTCGTGCGTCCGCGCATCGGCGCCAGCGGCGTCTCCGGCATCGATACCCTGCTGTCGGGCGCCTTCATCGGTGCGGATGCCGGTGATTCCCAGGACGACCAGAACGACTTCACCGGCCTGGAAACCCCGCCCGCCGTGACCCATGGCGCACCGGGCCGTCGCTTCGTGCTGCACGCCAGCGACCTGGGTTCGCTCGATATCGGCTCGCCGGTGTATTACCGGCGTATCCAGGTCGGCCGCATCGTGTCGTACGAGCTGGACAAGGATGGCAAGGGCGTGTCCCTGCAGCTCTTCGTCGATGGCCCGAACGATCGCTTCGTCAGCAAGGACGCGCGCTTCTGGAATGCCAGTGGCGTCGACGTCTCGCTGGGCGCGGACGGTCTCAAGCTCAATACACAGTCGCTCGCCACGGTGATCGCCGGTGGCGTCGCGTTCCAGGATCCGCCGGGACCGCACGACGAAACGCCTGCGCCGGAAATGAACGAGTTCACCCTGTTCAACGACCAGGGCACGGCGATCGCGCCGCCGGACGGCAAGCCGCGTTACATCCGCATGCGCTTCGAGCACTCGTTGCGCGGGCTGGCGGTGGATGCTCCGGTGGAGTTCCTTGGCGTGAAGTTCGGCCGTGTGGTCTCGGTGAACCTCGACTACGACGCGAAGACGCAGACCTTCCCGGTCATCGTCGGTGCCGTGGTCTATCCGGACCGTCTGGGCCAGGCGCATGACAAGCTGGCCAAGCTTTCCGGCGGTGACGGCGACTCGGAGATGCCGAAAATCATGAGCGGCCTGGTGGCCCACGGCCTGCGCGCCCAGGCGCGCAACGGCAACCTGCTGACCGGTCAGCTCTACATCGCGCTGGATTTCGATCCGAAGGCGAAGAAGGTCGAGTTCAATCCGAATGCCCGTCCGTTCGAGATCCCGACCACGCCGGGCGATTTCGATCACATCCAGGAACAGGTGGCCAGCATCGTCGACAAGATCGAGAAGATCCCGTTCGATTCGATCGGCAAGAACCTCGACGGCAGCCTGCATGAGCTCAACGGCACATTGAAGCAGGTCAACACCGAACTGCTACCCGAAGCCAAGCGCACCCTGCAGGGGGTGAACAAGACGGTTGGCACGGCCAACGATGCGCTGTCGGAGGATTCACCGCTCCAGCAGAACATCGGTAACACCCTCGAAGAGCTGCAGCGCACGGTTCGCTCGGTTCGCGCTTTCACCGATTACCTCGGTCGTCACCCCGAGGCGTTGCTGCGCGGCCGTGGCGCCGACGCCGCGCCGCCGGTCTCGACGCCGGCGACCCCGAAGCAGGGCAAGGACGTACAGCCATGATCCAGACACTTCGCCTTTTCGGCACCGCCAGCCTGATCCTGGCGCTCGGTGCCTGCTCCTCCGCGCCCACGCACTTCCACACCCTGGTGCCTTCCTCGGCACCAATGGCTTCCGTCGCCGCGCCCTTCGTCATCGACGTGCAAGCCGTCGGTGTGCCGCCGCAGGTGGACCAGCCCGCGCTGGTGCTGCGCCACGGTGCCACCGGTGTCTCCGTGGTAGACGGCGAACGCTGGGCGTCGCCGCTCGGCGATGAGATCCGGGGTGCGCTTGTCGCCGACCTGTCGACCCGACTGGGCACGCACGACGTGCACGGCCTGCCGCACGCCAAGGGCGACAAGGTCGTTCGGGTACAGCTCGATGTCCGCCGTTTCGACTCCGAAGTGGGCGGCAGCGCCACGCTGGAGGCCAGCTGGTCGGTCCGCTCCGGTGAGACGGCTGGTGCGGCCTGCGCATCGCGGGCCAGCGAGCCGGCCGGATCGAGCTACGACAGCCTGGTCGAGGCCCACCAGCGGGCCATCGGCCAGGTCGCCGACCAGGTTGCCGCCGCCGTCCGCGCCGTCGCCGCCGGCCAGTCCACCTGCCAGTAAACCATTCCACCTGCCAGGTGGCCTTTCGCTTTGCCTGAACCGCTCTCGTGGGATAGTCTCCCGCGATTGTGAGCATCCCACCGGTACCCAACACCATGCAGGACACCCAAGACCAGGGCACGCGCGAACAGGGCGGTTACGCCCCCGACGCCGTCGAGACCGCCGCCCAGCGCTTCTGGAACGCCACCCGCGCGTTCGAGGTGACCGAGGACGCGAGCAAGCCGAAGTATTACTGCCTCTCGATGCTGCCGTACCCCTCGGGCGCCCTGCACATGGGGCATGTCCGCAACTACACGATCGGCGACGTGATCAGCCGTTTCCAGCGCCAGCAGGGCAAGAACGTCTTGCAGCCGATGGGCTGGGACGCCTTCGGCCTGCCCGCCGAAAACGCCGCGATCAAGAACAACACCGCGCCGGCGAAGTGGACGTACAAGAACATCGAGCACATGCGCGACCAGCTCAAGCGCATGGGTTTCGCCTACGACTGGACCCGTGAGGTCACCACCTGCCGTCCCGAGTACTACCAGTGGGAACAGCAGATGTTCACCCGGCTGATGAAGAAGGGCCTGGTGTATCGCAAGAACAGCGTCGTCAACTGGGACCCGGTCGACCAGACCGTGCTGGCCAACGAGCAGGTGATCGACGGCCGCGGCTGGCGCTCCGGCGCCCTGGTCGAGAAGCGCGAGATCCCGCAGTGGTTCCTCAAGATCACCGCTTACGCGCAGGAGCTGCTCGACGGCCTGGACACGCTTCCTGGCTGGCCCGACGCGGTCAAGACGATGCAGCGCAACTGGCTGGGTCGTTCCGAGGGCCTGGAAATCCAGTTCGACGTGGACGGCGAAGCCGAGCCGCTGACCGTGTTCACCACGCGACCGGACACCTTGATGGGTGTCTCGTACGTGGCGGTCGCCGCCGAGCATCCGATTGCCGCGCGCGCCGCCGTGGGCAACCCGGGTCTCACCGAGTTCATCGAGAGCTGCAAGGCCGGTGGCGTCTCCGAAGCCGAACTCGAGACACAGGAAAAGCGCGGTTACTACACGGGCGTCGATGCCACGCATCCGCTCACCGGCGAAAAAGTGCCCGTATGGGTCGCCAACTTCGTGCTGATGGGTTACGGCACCGGAGCGGTCATGGCCGTGCCGGGTCACGACCAGCGCGACTGGGAATTCGCCCAGAAGTACTCCTTGCCGATCAAGATGGTCGTCGTCGATCGCGGTGTGGTCGATGCCGTCGCCGAACTGCGCCGCGATCTCGCGGCCGAGGGCGGTGACACGCTGCAGAACGCCCTGGAAGGCGGTTCCTCCGATGCCTACCAGTCGTCCGCGGCGGTCGAGACCATCAAGACCTTCGAATCGAACATCCAGACCGTCGGCGCGTACACGGAATACGGCACGCTGATCAATTCGGGTGCGTTCGACGGCCTCGAGTTCAAGGCCGCGTTCGACGCGATCTCGCTGGCGCTGATTGCCGCCGGGCGCGGCGAGCGTCGGGTCAACTGGCGCATCCGCGACTGGGGCGTGAGCCGCCAGCGCTATTGGGGCTGCCCGATCCCCGTGATCTACTGTCCCAAGTGCGACGCCGTGCCGGTGCCCGAGGACCAGTTACCGGTCGTGCTGCCCGAAGACGTCGCGTTCTCCGGCGTGCAGTCACCGATCAAGGCCGATCCCGAGTGGCGCAAGACCACGTGCCCCTCGTGCGGCGGACCCGCCGAGCGCGAAACCGATACCTTCGACACCTTCATGGAGTCGAGCTGGTACTACGCGCGTTACACCAGCCCCGGCGCGAAAGCGCAGGTGGACGAGCGGGCCAACTACTGGACCCCGGTGGACCAGTACATCGGTGGCATCGAGCACGCCATCCTGCATCTGCTCTACTTCCGCTTCTATCACAAGCTCATGCGTGACGAAGGGCTGGTAAACAGCGACGAGCCGGCGACGAACCTGCTCTGCCAGGGCATGGTGATCGCCGAAACCTACTTCCGGAAGGAAGCGAACGGTTCGCTCACCTGGTTCAATCCGGCCGACGTGGACGTGCAGCGCGACGAGCGCGCGCGCATCGTCGGCGCCGTGCTTCGCAGCGATGGCCAGCCGGTGGAAATCGGCGGCATCGAGAAGATGGCCAAGTCCAAGAACAACGGTGTCGACCCGCAGTCCATGGTCGACAAGTACGGCGCCGATACGGTTCGCCTGTTCTCGATGTTCGCCGCGCCGCCTGACCAGTCGCTGGAATGGAACGAAGCGGGTGTGGAAGGCATGGCCCGCTTCCTGCGTCGCCTGTGGCGCGATGTCTCGGCCCATGCCGACGGAGCCGCGGCGGCACAGGGCGAGAATCCCGCCGCCGACGGCGCACGCAAGGCGCTTCGTCGCCAGTTGCACGAGACCATCCAGAAGGTCACCGACGATATCGGTCGGCGCCAGTCGTTCAATACGGCTATCGCGGCACTGATGGAGCTGCTGAACGCCCTGGCGAAGTTCGACGACGCCAGCGCGCAGGGCGCCGCCCTGCGCCAGGAAGCGTTCACCGCCGTCGTCCAGCTCATCAACCCGTTTACCCCGCACGTCGCCCATGCGCTGTGGCAGGTGCTGGGTCATGGCGAAGCGCTGGTCGAGGATGCCGGCTGGCCGGTGGTGGACCCGACGGCCCTGGTCCGCGATTCGCTGACCTATGCGGTGCAGGTCAACGGCAAACTTCGCGCTACCATCGAAGTGCCTGCCTCGGCCTCGAAGGAAGACGCCGAGGCCATGGCCCGCGCCGAGCCCACCGTGGCGCGGATGCTCGAAGGCCAGACCGTGCGCAAGGTGATCGTCGTGCCCGGAAAGATCGTCAACATCGTCGCAGGATAATCATGAGCCCGATCCTTTCCCGTTCCCTGCGTACCGCCCTGGTCCTCGCCGCCGTCGCGCTGGTCAGTGGCTGCGGTTTTCATCTTCGGCAGACGGCGGCGCTCCCGCCGGGCATGAAGAAGATCCACCTGACCGTGGCGTCGGGCGGGATGCTGCAGCGCGAACTGAGCCGCGCCCTGTCGAATTCGAATGCGGAGATCGTCGACCACGCCGCGGTCGACGCGGCTGACCTGACGATCACCTCGAACACCTTCCGCACCGACTCGCTGACGGTGAGCGGCACGGCGCGCGTGACCGAGTACGCGGTCCGCTACCACGTGGACTTCAACGTGAGGGCGGGCGACGGCACGATCATCGTTCCGGCGCAGTCGGTCGATATGTCCCGTGAATTCAGCTACGACGCCACCAACACCATCGGCACGGCCAGCCAGACCGAGGAACTGCAGCGCAGCCTGATCGGCGACATGGTCCAGTCGATCCTGTTCCGTCTCGAAGCCGCCGGTGCGCATCCCGCCGCCGCGGCGACGCCGGCAGCCGCGCCCAGCGGACCCTGAGGAGCCCGACCGTGCCGATGAGTCCCGGCCAGTGGCAGAAGCACCTCGCCGGTGACCGGATGGCGCCGGTGTACCTGCTCGCCGGTGAGGAGCTGCTCGTGCTCGAGGCGGCGGATGCCGTCCGGGCGATGGCGCGCCGGCTGGGTTACAGCGAACGCGAAGTGCTCGAAGCGGACAGCCGCTTCGACTGGGACGATCTCGCCCGCTCCTCGGCAGGCCTTTCCCTGTTCGCCACCCAGCGCCTGCTCGACCTGCGCCTGGCCGGTGGCCGGGCCGGCAAGGACGGGAGCAGCGCGATCAGCGAGTTCGTCGCCAATCCCCCGCCGGATACCACCCTGCTGATCACCGCCACCGAGTGGAGCACCAAGCACGAGGCGGTATGGACCAAGAACGTCGACGCCGGCGGCATCCAGGTGGTGTTCAACGCCCCCCGCCCGAATGAATGGACCCAGTGGGTCGGCGCGCGCCTCACCTCGCGTGGGGTCAAGGCCAGTGCCGACGCCGTGGCCATGCTGGCCGAGCGGGTCGAAGGCAACCTGCTGGCTGCCGCCCAGGAGATCGACAAACTCGTGGTCCTGGCGGGCGACCAGCGCCTGGATGCGGCGACGCTCGAAGGTCTCGTCGCCGATAGCGCCCGCTTCGATGCGTTCAAGCTGACCGACGCCGCGTTTGCCGGGGAGGGCGGTCGTGCCCTGCGTATCCTGGCGGGCCTTCGCTCCGAGGGCGACGAGCTCATCGCCTTGATGGGCTGGCTGGTCAATCAGTTGCAGCTGGCCCTGCGCCTGGCCAATGCGCGCGATTTCGCGGCGCAGGCCAAGGTGGAGCGGCTCTGGCCGGCGCGCGAGCAACTGTTTCGCAAGGCTCTGCGCCGTGCGCCCCGTGAACACTGGCTGGCCTGCCTGGCCCGTGCGGCCCGGATCGATCGCATGGCCAAGGGGCGGGAGCAGGGTAATCCCTGGCTCGAGGCCGAGCGGCTGATCGCGGCCATCGCCGAACCCCGGGCGGCGGTAGCGTTCGGATGAGCCCTGCGCGTCCGCTCGCGATCCTCGGAGGTACCTTCGATCCGATCCATCATGGGCACCTGCGTGCCGCCTGGGAGGCCGCCGAGGCGCTCGATGCCGAGGTCCGCCTGGTGCCGGCGCGCACGCCACCGCACCGACCGGCGCCCGTCGCCGATGCCGCTGGTCGCGTCGCCCTGCTTCGTGCGGCTCTCACCGGCCAGGACCGGCTCACCATCGACACCCGCGAGCTGGATCGGGACGGCCCCTCCTATTCGGTCGACACCCTGGCCTCGCTGCGTGCGGACGTCGGGCCGGAGCGGCCGCTGGTGTTGCTGGTCGGGGCGGATGCGTTTGCCGGGCTGGCGTCCTGGCACCTGTGGCGCGAGCTGTTCACCCTGGCCCACATCGGTGTGCTCAACCGGCCAGGCGTGACCCACGCGCCCCCGGCCGAGCTGGCCGATTTCATCGCCGGACGCCGTTCGGAGCGGGTCCACGGGCCTGCCGGGACGGTGATCGACATCGCCATCACCCCGCTGGACATCGCCGCGACGGCGATCCGTGAAGCGTTCGCAGCCGGGTATGAGCCGCGCTTCCTGCTGCCGTCGGCCTGTTTTGAGGATGAGGCCTTGCTGGCGCCTTATCGCGCCCTCGGGCGCTGATCGCCGATCAATCGGCTCCTACCGAGCCGGGGCCGCCTGAATACCTGTCCAGGCATTTGACGCGCCCCGCGGCGGCGGGGGTTATACTGCCCTCGAAGCCGGCATTCCGCCGCATGAGGTTTTCGCATCTTGAGTTCGACCGCATCCCGCAAGGCCAAGGGCAAGTCTGCCGACAACAACGAGCTCCTGCGCCAGCGCGTCGTCGCCGCGCTCGAAGACCTCAAGGCCAAGGACGTTCGCGAAATCGACGTTCGTGGCAAGACCTCCATCGCCGATATTCTTTTCATCGCGTCGGGTACCTCTGCCCGTCACGTCAAGTCGATTGCCGACGAAGTCATCAAGTTCGCCAAGGAAGCGGGCGTGATGCCGCTCGGCGTCGAAGGCCAGACCGAAGCCGAATGGGTATTGGTCGATCTGGGCGACATCATCGTCCACGTGATGATGCCCCGCATCCGCGAGTTCTACGGCCTCGAGCGACTGTGGACCGTGGGCGACGACGGCTTCGAAGCCGCCAACGACTGAGCCCGCGGTGCGGGCCCGACTCATCGCCGTCGGCGAACGCATGCCGGCCTGGGTGGCTGAAGGCTTCGCCGAGTACCGCAAACGGCTTTCGCACGAGCTCCCGCTCGAGCTGATCGAGATCAAGCCCGGCACGCGGGGCAAGGGTCGTGACGACGCACGCGCCACGCTCGACGAAGGCGTGGCGATCCTGGCGGCGTTGCCTCGCGATATCCACGTCGTGGCGCTCGATGGACGGGGTAAGACCTGGTCCAGCGAAGACCTCGCCCAGCAACTCGAACAGTGGCGAATGGGCGGTCGCGATATCGCGTTCCTCATCGGTGGGCCCGACGGCCACGCGCCGGACGTACTCGCCCGGGCCGACCAGCGCTGGTCGCTTGGCCCGCTGACCCTGCCGCACATGCTCGTCCGCCTCGTGCTGGCCGAGCAGTTGTATCGCGCCACCACCCTGGTGGCCGGCCATCCTTACCACCGCGCCTGAAGGACACGCCGTGCTCTACCTGGCTTCGCAATCGCCGCGCCGGCGGGAACTCCTTGCCCAGATCGGGGAGAGCCCCCGTGTGCTCGATGTCGATATCGAAGAGATCCGGCAGTCAGGCGAAAATCCCGATGCCTACGTCGCGCGGGTGGCGCTGGACAAGGCGCGTGCGGGTTACGCGATGGTCTCGAACGAAAGCGGTGCCCGGGTGATTGGCGCCGACACCGAGGTGATCCTGGGTGACGACGTCTTCGGCAAGCCTCGCGACGCGACGGACGCCGTGTCGATGCTGCGCCGGCTGTCCGGTCGAGAGCACCGCGTCGTCTCCGCGGTCTGGCTGATCGACGAAAAGAGCGAGCGTCACGCACTTTCGGTATCGATCGTGCGATTCGCCCCCCTCGACGCCGCCCAGATCGACGACTATGTAGCCAGCGGCGAGTGTTTCGGCAAAGCCGGAGCCTACGCCATCCAGGGTCGCGCAGCGGCCTTCATCGAACACCTTTCCGGCAGCTATTCGGGCGTCATGGGCCTGCCGCTCCACGAAACTTCCCGGCTCCTCAGGAGTCAGTGACATGTTATCGACGCGCGGGCTATAAAGCGCGATGACTTAAGGATAGGGGCTGGTGTGAGCGAGGAAATCCTGATCAATGTCACGCCGCGTGAGACGCGAGTGGCCGTTGTCGAAAATGGCATGTTGCAGGAAGTCCACGTCGAGCGCGCATCGAAGCGCGGCTACGTCGGCAACGTGTACAAGGGTCGCGTGCAGCGCGTCATGCCCGGCATGCAGGCGGTGTTCGTCGAGATCGGGCTCGATCGCGCGGCGTTCCTGCACGCCTCGGATATCGTTCGTGCGCCGCTGCCGCCTACCGATGCCCCCACGGACGGCAAGTCCAACGGCCACGGTCCCGTCCCGCCGATCAGCGAGCTCGTCCACGAAGGCCAGGAAATCGTGGTCCAGGTGGTCAAGGATCCGATTGGTAGCAAAGGTGCGCGTCTTTCCACGCATCTTTCCATTCCTTCGCGCTATCTCGTCCTGCTGCCGCATTCGCGCACGCTGGGCGTATCCGTGCGTATCGAGGAAGAGGCCGAGCGTCAGCGGCTGAAGGACATCATCACGCCGTTGATTGGCGAGAACCCACTGGGCTACATCGTTCGCACCAACGCGGAAGGGCAGTCCGAGGAATCACTCGCGTTCGACGTGACCTACCTGAGCAAGGTATGGCGCGTGGTCCAGGAGAACATCCAGAAAGCGAAGATGGGCGAGCGTGTTTACGAGGAGCTCTCGCTGCCGCTGCGTTCGTTGCGCGATTCGCTGAACGACGGCATCGAGAAAGTGCGCGTCGATTCACGCGAAACCTACGAGAAAACCGTCAAATTCGTGCAGAAGTTCATGCCGGTGCTTTCCGACCGCATCGAACACTATGCCGGCGAGCGGCCGATCTTCGATCTCTACGGCGTAGAGGACGAGATCCAGCGCGCTCTGCGTAAAGAGGTGCCGCTGAAATCCGGTGGCTACCTCATCGTTGACCAGACCGAAGCGATGACGACCGTCGATGTGAACACGGGTGGCTACCTCGGCAGCCGCAACCTCGAAGAAACCGTGTACCGCACCAACCTGGAGGCGGCACAGTCCGCGGCGCGCCAGCTTCGGCTGCGCAACCTGGGCGGCATCATCATCATCGACTTCATCGACATGGTCGATGACGAGCACAAGCGGCAGGTACTGCGCATGCTGGAGAAGGGCCTGCTGAAGGACCACGCCAAGACCACGGTGTACCCGATGTCGGCGCTGGGCCTGGTCGAAATGACCCGTAAGCGCACGACCGAAAGCCTCGAGCGCCAGCTCTGCGAACCGTGTCCCGCATGCAGCGGCCGCGGTGCGCTGAAGACGGCAGAAACGGTGATCTACGAGATCTTCCGTGAGATCACGCGGGCCGTCCGCCAGTTCAACGCCCAGAAGCTGTTGGTCATGGCGAGCCCCAAGGTCGTCGGCCGTATTCTCGAGGAAGAGTCCGCCGCCGTCGCCGAGCTCGAGGAGTTCATCGCCAAGAGCATCCGCTTCCAGGCGGAAGAGCATTATTCGCAGGAACAGTTCGATGTCGTACTGCTCTGACGCCGGCGCTCGCCGGAACGTAGGCCGGTGAGTCCCGGCTGGCGCCATCGCGCACGACGCCTGCGGTTCTTCCTTCTGGGTCTGGTCGCAAGCGTGCTGGTGGCGCTCGCGCTGGTGATGGCGATCGGCCAGCTGTTGCTGCCGCTGGCGGCGCGCTATCCCGATCGGGTCGCCGCGCTGCTGAGCAAGCAGCTCGGCAAGCCGGTGCGCTTCGGTTCGCTGGAAGGCTTCTGGCGGCCATCCGGCCCGTTGTTCGTGATGCGCGACGTGACCATCGCGCCGACCGAAGGCGGCGACGCGCTGCGCCTGCCCCAGGCGGCGGTGAAGCTCGACTTCGGTGCCTTCGTGCTGCCCTCGCGCCACCTGCTCAATCTTCGTCTGCGCGACATGCGCATGGGCCTGCATCGTGCGACCGACGGACGCTGGAGCATCGATGGCTTCGGTGCCGGCGGCGGTACGCAGAAGGTGTCGTTCGGCAATCTTTCCGCGGATCTGTGGCTCAGCAATCTCCACCTGGATATCGCCGACGACACGACGCACCGCAGTTATGGCCTTATCGCCGACCAGCTGCGCATCAGCCTTCAGGGCCAGGCGGTTCGGGTCGGTGGTAGCTTGCGGCGCGAAAACGTCAGCGGCCTGCTGACCGCGGCCGGACGCTTCGCCGCTGATGGCTCCAGTGGCCGTGTCTACGTCAAGGGCGCCGACCTGGATCTCGCCGCGCTCACGGCCGACGTCAACGCCGGCGGCTATGCGCTGGCGGGCGGCAAAGGCGGTTTCGAATCCTGGCTCGACTGGCGCGATGGCCACGTGGTCCGCGCCACCTCGCGCATCGCGTTCGACGGACTTGCCGTACGAGGTCCGGCACGCACCGTGAGTACGCCCGGCCTGCACGGTATCGTCGACATGCATCGCACCGCCGACGGCCAGCGCATCGATTGGGCGGGTGCCGATGGCGGGGACGTCGCGTTCGTGACCCACGTGCAGGCCGATCGCAGCGATGGCACGGTCGTCGCACGCAGGATCGATCTCGGACCACTGTTGCCCTGGGTCGGCATCGCACCGCAGGTGTCTCCGTCGCTGGCCCACTGGCTCGCGGACGGGCGACCGCGCGGACGCTTCAACGACGTACGCGCCGACTGGGATTCCGTGGCGGGCCTCCGCTTCGTCCACGCAACCTTTGCCGGGCTGGGCATCGACGCGATCGGCAAACTGCCTGGCGTATCGAAACTCGATGGCGAAGTGTTCGGCGATGACCAGTCGCTCGCGCTCAGCCTGCCCCGACAGGCCACCACGCTCGATTTCACCGGCGTGTTCCGCAAGCCCTTCGTGATGTCCATGGTGGGTGGCGACGTCGCGGTCTACAAGGATGGCGACGACTGGCACATCGGCGCCGATCCGCTGGACTTCCAGGGCGAGGGTTTTGGTGGTCAGGCGCGCGGCGAGTTCGTTCTTCCCGGCGCGGATACCGGTCCGTTCATGGACATGTATGTGGCCCTCGGGCCGGGTGACGTGCCGGCGGCCAAGCTCTTCTGGCCACATTCGATGTCCGAGGGATCGCAGAACTGGCTCAACCGTGGCCTGGTCTCGGGCCATATCGAAAGCGGTTCGGCCCTGGTCCGCGGCAACCTTCGCGACTGGCCGTTCCGTAACCAGGAAGGCCGTTTCGAGGGACGCGCCGTCATCAACGACACGGTGCTCGAGTACGGCACGGGTTGGCCGCGCGCCGAAGGACTGTCGGCCGTGGCCAGCTTCATCGACAACGGCATGTATATCGAAGCCAGCGAAGGTCACTCGCTTGGCAATGCCGTCAGCGCCGCGACCGCGGCGATTCCCGATTTTGCCGAGGGCATCCTCGACCTGAAAGTGAGTGGCGCGGGTACCGGCAACAGCTTCCTCGATTTCATCAAGAACAGCCCCATTGCCAGCAACAGCCGCGAGTCGATCGACAAGCTGAAGCTGGGCGGTACCGGCGAGTTCGGCTTCAACCTGCTCATGCCGCTGGCCAACGCGCATGACGTGACACTGGATGGCAAGGCCACGCTGAAAGACGCCGACCTCGTCGCTAACGAATGGAAGCTGCGCCTGGACAAGATCACCGGGCCGATGAGCTTCGATGCGAAGGGCTTCACGGCGTCCAACCTGAAGACCTCGTTCCACGGCCAGCCCGCCGCCCTGAATCTCGCTATCGCCGGCGCGACCGGCGATCCGGCGAAGGTCATCGATGCGTCGATCACCGGGGCCTTCACGGTGAACGAGATGGTCGCCGATTACGAAAACCTTGCATGGCTAGGCGACACGGCCAAGGGCCGCGGCAACTTCCGCATCGGCTATGTGCTTGCAAAAACGGGGCAGGGCGATGCGACCTCACAGGCCCTGACCGTTGATTCGGATCTTCGCGGCGTGGAGTTGATGCTGCCGACGCCGGTAAAGAAACCAGCGCCGCTCGCGCAGTCCCTGTCCCTGCGTGTGGGCCTGCCCGTGGACGGTGCGCGCCTGGATCTCGCGCTGGGCGACATCGTGCGAGGGCGGCTACGCCTGCCCACCGACAAAGTGCCGATCGCCGCCGCATTCAATCTCGGCGCCACGGTACCGGGTGTCATGCCCGCACAGGGTTACCTGATCGGTGGCCACGCGTCGAAACTCGATGTGTCCGGCTGGGTGCAATACGTGGTCGGCATGTCTACCAGCGGTAGCGGCGGTCCCGGCCTGAGTGGCCTGGATCTGGTCACCGACGACGGCGAGGTGTTCGGCCAGCATTTTTCCAACATGCATATCGTGGCGAAGCCCGGGGCCAAGGAGCTGTCGCTTCGGGTCGACAGCGATGCCATGGCCGGCCAGCTCACCGTACCCAATGAAGACATGCGTCGCCGTGGCATCACCGCGCGCATGGACCGCTTGTGGTGGCCGGCAGCGGACGATGCCGCCGATGCGAGCAAGAAGGGTAAGGCTGCCGCCGGTGCCGCGGCGACCGTGGCATCGACGACGTTGAAGGCTGAAGACAAAGCCGCCGCAGCCGCTAATGCGTCGACGGCAACCAATGCGGCGGGGGGCGATGCGTCGTCGACGGCCGCGATGGCCGCGACGGCAAAGAAGCCGCCCGACGCGAACGAGGCGGGCGTCGCGCCTTCCAGCCTCCCGCCACTGCATCTTCAGGTGACGGACATGCGTCTGGGCAAGGCCAAGCTGGGCGAAGCCCGTCTGGAGACGTGGCCGACCGACGAGGGCATGCACATCGACCAGCTGCGCGCGCAGTCCAAGAACGTCCAGATCACGGCCACCGGCGACTGGAACGGCGACGAAAAGCGCAGTCGTACGCATCTCACCATGGACTTCGCCTCCGAAGACGTGGCACGCATGCTCGACGCCCTCGGCTTCGTCGGCATTTTTCAGGGTGGACGCACGTCGGCGAAACTCGACGCCGTGTGGCCGGGCGGCCCGTCAGCGCTCGCGCTGGCGAACATGGACGGCACACTCAAGATCGATATCGCCAACGGTCGCATCCTGGAAGTACAGCCCGGCGTCGGCCGGCTTTTTGGCCTGGTCTCCGTCGCCGAGCTACCGCGTCGCCTCTCGCTCGACTTCGGTGACGTCGTGGGCAAGGGCTTCGGTTTCGACTCCATCACCGGCGACTTCCGCTTTGCCAATGGCGATGCGAGCACGCAGAACCTCAAGATCAAGGGCCCTGCCGCCGAGATCACGATCACCGGCCGCACTGGACTCAAGGTCCACGACTACGACCAGGAAGTGCTGGTGGTACCCCACCTCGGCAGCAGCCTGCCGATCGTCGGCGCCATCGCCGGCGGCCCGGTCGGTGCCGCCGCCGGCCTCGCCGTGCAGGGCATCCTCGGCCACGGCCTCAACCAGGCCGCGCGCAAGCGCTACCACGTGACGGGAACCTGGGAAAAACCCATCTTCACCCCGATCGAGAAAGGCAGCACCTCCACCGCGCCGCTGCTCTGACCCCCGCTCGTTGTAGGAGCCGATTCATCGGCGAAAGCCAACGAAGCGATGAAGCCAAGCGTTCATCGCCAATGAAGACGGCTCCTACAAAAGACACGCGGTATGCCGACGCTGAGTCGGCCCCCTAACCGGCATTCGCCAACGCGTCTTGTCGATAGTATCGCCACTCGTTATTATCGAGCGGCGTTACTAGTCATGATCTTGTCCTATGGCGATCCGGACGTGCGGGCGTTCTTCGAGGGCGAGCGCATCCGGCGCTGGATCAACGTCGAGCGGACGCTCATGCGCAAGCTCGCCATGCTCAATGACACGCGAAAGCTGGAAGATCTACGAGATCCGCCATCCAATCGCCTGAAGTCGCTGCAGGGCGATCGAAACGGCCAGTACAGCATCCGGGTCAACGATCAGTACCGGATCTGTTTTGTCTGGAACAACGGAAACGCGCATAGCGTGACCGTTGTCGACTACCACTGAGAGGATCGCAATCATGCGCGAGGTTCCCTACCCCCATCCGGGCGAGATCCTGCTCGAGGAATATTTGAAGCCCCTGGGTTTGACCCAGTATCGTCTCGCGAAAGCGATCGGCGTACCGGCTCCGCGAATCGGTGAGATTGTTGCTGAAAGGCGTTCGATTACGGCGGATACAGGCCTGCGTCTGTCGCGCTTCTTCGGACAGTCGCCGGAGTTCTGGACGGGCCTGCAGGCAAGCTACGACCGCGAAATGACTCAAGACCTCATGGCCGACACGCTCGCCGCGATCGTTCCTTGGTCGGAGTTGTCGAAGGTCACACCAGCAGCGAAGGCTGCCGCACCTCGTGCGGCGACGTCCGGTAAACGCAGCTCTCGCCGCTGATCAGGGCTTCTGCCGCCGAAACGGAAACATCTGCTGCTTTACGAATCCATCCGGCATGTAGTCGCCAACGACACCGTACTTTTCGGGAAACGTCTTCGTCGACTTCACGGCCGTGCCGAAGAGGTAATCCAGGAAGGCCCAATGCGCGGCGTAGTTCTTATCGATCGCCTCGTCGTCCGAGGCGTGGTGCCAGTGGTGGAAGTCCGGCGTGACGATGACGTACTTCAACGGGCCCCAGGGCAGATGCACATTGGCGTGATTGAACACGGCCTGGAAGCCGACGACGATGATGTAGGCATTCATCACCGCTTCGCTGAAACCCAGCACATACAGCGGTGCCAGCACGCAGACCCGGGTAAAGATCAGCTCGAGCATGTGCTGGCGTGAGCCGGCCAGCCAGTCCATC
>Ga0163161_10001394_pt1 | contig 17843 bp, 20 predicted proteins | sample S45metaG_FD_129847 | JGI IMG/M metagenome (GOLD analysis project Ga0163161, IMG submission 129847) | Switchgrass rhizosphere microbial communities from Kellogg Biological Station, Michigan, USA - S4-5 metaG | ecosystem: Host-associated > Plants > Roots > Rhizosphere > Soil | place: USA... | reverse complement strand
TGATAAGTTAGATGATTTTTTCAGAAAAAACTTAAAATAACTACTCGTTAACTAATGTTTCAAATAGATGGGCCATCTGTCCTTGCAAAAAGACGAAGTACTCCTGGTCAAAAAAGCAGAATCTAGGTAATCTTCCCTTCCAATATTTTCAACATGCGCATCAAGGCAGCCCGAACGGCATTGATGGTACTCTGCACCACCTGCTTGTATTATTTATATGTAGATACAAAAACACCCGCAGAGAACAGCTCTACGGGACCAGGTGTACCACAAGCCGGGCCAGAATCACTTCCAGGTAAATTCTCCCCGGATACTACCCCCAAAAAAACCTGCACCTCTTTTCACACCTCAGGGCCTGTAAGGTCCAGTGAGAAAAGAAGTGCAGGTTTTTTCACAAAATTTTGCTTCGTCTCTCAATATTATCATAAAACAATCAAAATTTAATTTTTATATAATAATTGAAACTATAAATCATTATATATAGCTTTGTAACCATTAACTAATTATAAAAAAAGAACAATGGGAACATATCTAAAAACAGGAATCATTACCAGATTCAGCACAAGCCATGAAGAATTGCAAAAAACAAAAATACATGGCATTAACCCAGAAGAAACATTCGCACGCCTGTTTGTATCCAATGAAAGAGCATACAAATTGGAGAAAATAGGCAACGAATACATCTGGACCTTAAAACCAACAATTATAGAAGACGAATTAGGAGCCTTCATAAAAGAATATTACGATGACATCTACGGGCCAAAATCCCATTATGGAAGAGAAATCCAGGAACTAATCCATTTCTTCAAAACAACCCCCACGTACTCAGAAATCCAACTCTATCTCGAAAGTATTTATAACAGAGTTTTTTGTGCAGACAACTACCGTCAACAATGCATCAATTTCGAAACCCAAAAAGTAAAGTGCCAAACTGATGTCATTCTATTGAGTACCGAAGCACAAGTGCTATACAAACCAGTTTATGATCACCTCCCTTTCTTTGAAAGAGCCCTAAGAACCAGATACTTAGATTTCGAGATAGGAGGCAGTCTATTTGTAGAAGCCAATAATAGAAAGCCAATGCTTGCAGAGAAAAAAGAACCCTCAATAGTCTTCTAAACAAGAAGCAACATTAAACAATGGAAACATACATTAGAACAGGAATAATCACAGAATTCAGCGCCCTCGCCCTACCAATCGATACTATGAAAGAAACGAATGAAATGCCAATAGAAGAATTTGTAAATAAACTCGTAGACAATCCCGCTTCCTTTAACTTAAACAAAACCGATGAAGAATACAACTGGACTTTAAAACCAGAAATTATGGAAAAGGAATTGATGCCATTTCTAGAACAATACTATTGTAACATGATCGGCAATAGATACATATTAGACAAATATTGTCAGGAAATCCTATTATTTCTAGATTCAAACCCAACCCATTCAAAAATTAACGCCTATGCCATAGAAAATAACAATCCAATCTTTAAGGAAGATGCAATTTCTATGTACAACATCACAGTTGGTTCAAATCAAGTCCGTTTTTTAGTTAACACAATTTTATTGAGTGAAGAAGGGAAGGTTTCATATGAAGAAATCAGTGAGCATGTAGATTTTTTTCAACAATCACTTCGAAAAAACCACAAGGAAAGTCCACTTGGAGGTTGTTTAATTATAGACATCGATTAACTAACAAACATTTATTACACATATTATGGTACAAGCTAAAAAACACAAATCACCCCTCGGAGAAATAATCACTAAATCCTCAGAGTTTTATTTAATGGGCGAACAAAAACTTAAAGATATAAACGCAGGTAACTACAAACGTGCACGAAGCATATCACTTGCTTTAGCACACTCCTCTTCCGTCATTCTAACACCAATCGGTGGAGGAAACCAAGAGGCAAATCCACACCCAATCCTATCACCACCTCGAAAAGAACACCCACGTCTATTTCCTTCCTCAAAACGTCGAATTCCATTTCCACACGCCTTATTCGACTATTGCTAAAACTGTGGAAGAAATATTACAATACAAAACTACTACACGTTGGTACATTTTAGTGCTGTAGATGAAGTCTTTTACGGAAAGACCCATGCTATTAACGATCTTATTAGTTTCGAAGGATCCTCTGTAAAAGACTTAAAAACTGCATTTAAGGAAGCCGTTGAAGACTATTTGGAAACTTGTTCACAAATAGCAAAACGTCCGGAAAAGCGTTCTATTTAACTTCAAACATCAAATTCATAACAAAAAAAATAACGAAAACAATGGGTATAGACGAACTTATAATTGCAATGGCCGAAGACAGAGGCGCTAAAAAAGTTGAAGCTAAAGCAAAAAGAAGAATAAAGACACCGGCTCGTGCAATGAAGAAAGATAACTTATCAGTCAAGCAAATAGTAAAGTACACCAAGCTTTCTCCAGAACAAATCGAGGCGTTATAAATAGTAATACATAAATCTTACAATCCGTATACCAATGGAAGAAAAAACACTAGGAGAGAAAAGTATTTCTAATCTATCATTTCATATAAGCAAGGAATTTGACCAGAGAAATAAAGGGTTTTTAAGCCGTATCGACGTCTTTTACAAAGATATTCCTCCTATCAGCACGGTTTATGAGTTTAAAGAAGGATTAGAAAAAGAAGAAGTCGCTTTCATACAGCGATATATTTCCTTATCTGAGAAAAAGTAATGGAGATCTGTACACCAACATAGGCAATATACCGCTGTACGGATCATTTTTTACGTTGATAATAATCAATCACCTCATTTAAAAAGGCTTCGCTCTTACTCCTCAACTCATTGATTTCCGTATGTAATTGCTCAATTTTTTGTTCAATCGCCTTATGGTAAGCTGTATTTCCACCTTTAGGATCGCTCAGCACCTTGTATCCTATGAAGACTACCTGTAATTGATCCGGTTGCCCGCAGTGTCTTTTAAATATGCCACAACGTTTGCCGGAAGCTCCCTGCTTTCTATCGGAAAGCTGACAGAATCGGCAATGAATTTTTTTGTATGGGCCACCTTCTGAAAAATTTCAAACAAAGCAATGGGTTCCTGGTTAAAACTGATACATGTGCTGATAAAATGCATTTCATCAACCTTATAATTGGGCTGTTTTAGCTTTTCGTTGATGTCCTTTAAACGTGAGATGAAATGCCTTTGTCTGATAAAGGTATTGCTGTTGATGATGATGAATACATAGTCGGCATAGGCTGTTATTTTGCCATAATACTTATGGTTGTCGCCACCGCTCCGCTCTATCAGGTATTCACCCGAAGATTCAGACTTGTAAATCTCAACCGATGAACGCCAGATCCTTTCTTCATTATTTTTCTCGGGATTCTCCGGTAAATTCCGGTTATAGGTATACCATACCCCAATCAGTTCATCCAATAATCTGGTGTTCACCGTAGCTTTGGGGATACCGATTTTCAGGTCATTAAAGTTAAAAGCTTCATGGTGTGAATTGATGAAATCAATGTAGTTGTCGTAGCCCAGTACCTGTACAATCCTGCTTAGTTTACTCAAATTAGGTTTACTGGCCCCGCCCAGGTCTTTCTTACCCTTGTAAGCTTTTAATTTGTTAATGATGAGGTGTTCATACAGGTAGTTTGTACCAAACAGATCTGTTTCCTTTTTTATTTTTTGCTTTTTGTTCCGTTCCTGTAGCAGTCCGTTTAATTCTGCAACAATATAGGCCCATTCCGACTTTGATACATCCGCCCATGCATTCTTTTGTAAAAAATGACTGGCTAGAAAGTTCATCAGTTTTTCAAGATGTAAGAAATCCTCATTCTTCATAAGACTAATATAAGACTTAAATAAGTTATAATAATACGTATTTAAGACTTTTATATTTTTCTGTTTCCTGTAGTTTGTCTATTGAAGATATTAATCCGTTAAGCTATGAAACCGCTACATTCCACTATTTCATTAACAGCAGAACAGTTAAATTACAAGGAAAACCCACTATGGATCAGGATCATCAATTACGCTATTGACGATGCCAACGCTGTAATCCCCTTTTCTAAAAAATTAGCACAAACAGAAAAATGGACTACAGAATTTACCGAAGGTGCCATTCTTGAATACAAGCGTTTTATTTACCTCTGCTGTGTTTCAAAAAATGGTGCGTCGCCTTCCGTCGTGGTCGATAAGGTATGGCACATGCACCTGCTTTATACGACGGAGTACTGGAAGAATTTTTGTCGCCATATCCTCCGTCGTGAGCTGCATCATTTTCCAAATGTAGGCGGTATCATTGATTACAATAAGCACCACGACTGGTATCTGGAAACAATGATCCTCTATATGAAGGTTTTTAAAAAAGATCCGCCCACAAAATTCTGGCGTATCCCGAAAATATTAAAGCCATTTTTGCAGCAGTCTGGTATTAAAATACCAGTACAGCTTTGTTATTTAGCTTTGGCTATTCCTTTTCTGTTAAACTGGTTGCTGTTTGGCAGCTTGCAGCTCAACAATCTTTCCGACCTGCAATACCACGTTCTTTTTATCCCATTGATCCTTATCATTACCTGGGTTGTATCTGTCAGCCAGACCCGTCACCTGCGACCACTCATCAGGAAGCTACCCAGCTTCAACCGTTATCAGATGGCCTATTTATCCGGAGGGCACCACAATGCTTTTTTACTGCTGGTGAATGATCTTGAAGAATACAACTGGATTAAACTGCATTATGGAGCAGAAGATCATGACGAAAGGCATTTTGCACTTAAAGACATTCCCACCAGACCTTCAGCAAACTCAAACTTAATTCATGCTGATTTGCTGCTGCAGGCGTTAAAAACATTGCCCGATCCTTTGCATTTTAATCTTACCCAGCTAAGGGAAGCTGTGAATGAATACTTAGGCGGCATTGCCACTGTGGAGCAGAGACAGGCTAACCGAGATTACATTATTTTTCCTGTTTGGATGGTATTGACCGTTCTGCTGATCTGGTCTTACCCAACAGAAGACCCTCTTATTCCTGTCGTTGCTTTAGATTTTGTCCTCGCAATAATTACCGGGCGTATGATGTATGCCTGGATGGTGAGGGCAACGGACCATGACATGATCAAAAGAGAGCTGAAAAAGTACAGCCTGTTTTTCAACGGCGTTAATACCTTAAACCAGCAGCAGATCATTACAGATCAATATTCAGGTGTTTCCAATTATTTCTTTTTCAAAAACCTCGGTAATTTTTTTATCAACAAGAAATCCTGCGGGGCTACACCTCCTCCCAGCTGTAGTTGCGGCTGCTGATGGGTACTCGTTAGTATTTTTCCTATCGCCATGATAGAAAAAAACACAATAATTGATAGGAATAAAAAAAGACAACTATTAGTCGAACAAATAGTAAAATTCACCAAAATTTCTCCAGAACGAATTGAGTCACTTTAAATCTCACCTCTACCCGGATTCCCCACAAAAAACACCTTTCATCAACCATTATTTTAGCTTCTCAAGACTCTTTATTTTTTCGCTCGCACCCACATTAGAGGGATCTAATTCCAGCGCACGTTTATAATTGATCAGCGATTTGGCCTTGTCGCCCTGGTTTAAGTAGGCCTATCGCAAAATGTTGCATGTCTTCATTTAAAATGTACCATTTACAACAAGTCCCTACGCGAATGCTCCTCCTCCTCGAAAAACCAAGCTTAAAATAGTCGCTGCCATGACCTTCGCCTGGGAGCTAGTGCCATACTCGTGAGAACTAAACACAGTAGAAGCCTATAAGGCAAGGAGGGAAAATGTGATAAATATCATTGATGCGCTTGACGACAATTACTTAAACACTATGATTAAATACTGATCTTCGATAAAAAAAGTCATGAGCCAGACACACATCCACCTGCTAATCACCCACTTGCCGATCATCGGCGTTGCGCTGGGAGCATTTGTTTTGATCCATGGGATATGGAGAAAAAGCAATTCTACATTAATAGCTGCCTATAATATTTTGATCGTCTCCGCCATAGGAGCCGGTATAGCTTATGCAACCGGTGAAGGCGCCGAAGAAACGGTCGAACATTTACAGGGAATCTCTAAAAACATAATAGAAGAACATGCAGAATCTGCACTCATTTCTTTGATCGCGTTGATCGTTATAGGCGCAATCGCTATGGCCGGCCTCTTTGTGACACTAAAAAGCTCTCCTCTGATCAGACCGGTTGCGCTTGTGGCACTGACTGCAGCTTTGGTTGGCTTTGGACTGATCGCCAGGACCGGGTATTTAGGGGGGCAGATCAGGCATACCGAAATCGGAAACAAAACCTTCTCCCCGGCGCAGGAAAGAACAGACAATGATTGACGATAGGAGATCGTGCTCGTACTTATTATCCCCGATGGGAAACTGATATAAAGGAGCGTAAAAATTGTAGCCCATGGTAAAAGAAATGCCGGTGACTGTGAAACGGGCCAAAAACTAAAAGTTCAATTTAAGCCGTAAAAAGCATCGGTGGTTAACAGCTTCATACCTTTGCATTTGTTCAGCAAAAAACGATTGCCACACCAAATTTACATCAAGGTTTGTGGCGATATTGTACTGAAAAGAAGGGTAGAAAATAGTTAGATTTGTTCCCGGTGAATATAAAACACTGACATTTACCGATAATAGCGGGGTGATTTCTTTGATGCTCGAAACAATGATATTCCATTTGGTTGGCATCAGGTTTTCCGGCGAAAGCCCCAGGTCTAAATTGCTCCAGTTACCTGCAGGCTTGTCTAAGCCGCGATCGTTGAACAAGAGGCCTAAGTTCAAATACCAGCCCTTCTTAAACATATAATCTCCTTCGAGTGCCAGGTTCAAGTGATCCGTTGAATCTTTCCCTGCAAAAAAATATTGCACTTCGCCTTTAAATCCGGCCTCCTTAATACTGCCGGCCCAGCCCGCGCCTGCGGTTGGGTGGTCGTGATCCCAGCCCGTAATAAACTGTATGTCATAGTTACTTATATTGAGCGCATATTTTAACGCCGCGACACTTCCATTTCTTTTGCCGGTATACGCATAGGCAAATTCTGTGTTAAAGGAGCTGTTGAACAGATACCTGATCTTACCTGCGTCTACGCCCGGCCGCTCTTCATAATCAAAATCAAGAAAATTATAAGAGTTAAAAATATCGTTGGGGTTCCAGGTGGTGTTTACTCCCCAATTAATACGCTGCCGTCCAATGCGAACGTTCAATTTATCCTTTCCATAGTCAAAATACAGTCTTTCTACATTGCTAAGCAAAACCATTGATTTGTTTTCTATCCATATCTTTTGCATATCTATTGCTTCATTTTCGTTTCTCAAAAGAGAAGCAAAACCAGGAGTTAACTTTACTTCTTCTCCCCAAAACAAACGGTTGCGAAACTCAGCAACACCGGTAATTTTCTCTGTCGGCTTCCATTTGACATTAATACGGTTATGGATCAGATTACCGGCGATCAGATCACTAAAGTCTTTGTCAAAAGTGAGCGTCTGCAGATCCTTTATGTATCCGTTGACCGTCAATTTATGAGCTACAGTAGTACTATCCTGGGCCTTTGCGATAAGCACAGCAAATAATATAAAACATAATAGTAATAGCTTTTTCATTTTTGCACATTGGCATTTTCGTGTTTGGTTGAAACTGCGGCGGTGTCGCTCACTATCCTGCCATCAACCAATGTTATAACTCTCCTTGCCCGGTCAATCACCCGTTGATCGTGCGTTGAAAAAAGGAAAGTAATTTGTTCATCCTTGTTAAGCTTCGCCATAATATCAAGTAAATTGGACGCTGATTTTGAATCGAGGTTTGCCGTCGGTTCATCTGCCAGTACAAATTTGGGCTTGCTTGCCAAAGCCCTTGCAACTGCTACCCGCTGCTGTTGTCCACCGGAAAGTTGCGCCGGCCGGGTATCCATTTTATCATCCATCCCTATCTCCCTGAACAATTGCTTCACCCGTGCATCCCTTACGCTCTTCTTAATGCCCTGCAAAAGCATAATGAATTCTACATTTTCTTTTGCTGTCAAAACCGGGATCAAGTTGAATGACTGAAACACAAATCCAATATTCTTTAGCCTGAATTCTATCAGTTGATTAGCAGACAGTTTGGTGATGTCAAGATCTTCAATAAATACATTGCCGCTATCAGGATTATCCAGCCCGCCTATCAAATTCAGCAGCGTGGTTTTTCCCGAACCCGACGGCCCGACCAGTGCGGTAAACTCACCCTTTTTTATATGCAAATGCACGTTATTTACTGCAAATACCGGAATAGTTTCCTTGTTATATATTTTGCTTACATCATGGGCATCGATAACTGTATTCATAATCTTCATTATTAAGTATTACCTTCTTAAAGCCTCTACCGGCTGCAGCTTCAATGCTTTGATTGCAGGGAACAAACATGAAATCAGGGCGGTTCCGATCACAATAAGTAATACCCCGCTTATCTTATCTGCGGGGAACTCAGGATAAATTATTGTCCCAAAACCAAAACTGCTCATCATCTCACGTCCCATTCCTGACAGATCAAGACCGTGTTTATTAAAATAAGCTGTCGTCACCCACCCGATAAAAATCCCCACAGGAGTTCCGGCGAGGGTTAAAAAAATTGTTTCCAGAAAAATCAATAAAAATATTTTTATACGATTCGTTCCGAGAGCTACCATCATGCCAATTTCGCGGGTGCGCTCAAGTATGGCCATAAGCATAGTGTTCACAATGCCAAAGGCCAAAGCAAACATGATAATGAACATAATGATGTAGGAATACTGGTCGACTGTTTTTACAAGCAGATCCGTTTCCGGCGAAATTTCTCTCCATGAATCTATTTGGTAAACAGGGAATTTTTGTTGCAGCACCAGCTGTATTTTTTTTACATCTGCATCATTTTTCAACAAGATCACGATCTCATGGAATGAGTTTGAAATGCCAAGCAAAACATTCAGCTCATTAATATTAACATATACATTCTTCTCATCGAGGGGGGCATTATCACTTTGGTAAATACCAGCTACCCGGAAGGCGCTTGATACCATATTGCCAGCCGTATCCGTAAAAGTAAGCACCAGTTTCGACCTTGGTTTCAGTTTCAACTTTTTAGCCAGCTTCCCGCCGACCATAATTTCATTTTTTTTTGTCGGATCGAATGGTTTGCCCTTGATGATCTTTTTTTGTAGTTGCGATAACCGGTACTCCAGATCAGGGATAACGCCATTTATTTGCACACCTGCACTGCCGGTTGGTGTTGCCAGCATACCCATCGTAATACTTCTGGATGCAGCGAGTTTAACTTCAGGTATTTTGCTCACTGCCTTCAATACACCTGCTCCGTTTGCCAATATAAATTGTGGTTCATAATCCTTTTTAAACCTGCCGTTGTGTATTTGTAAATGACCCACTTCCGAGTCGATCACATTGCGGACGCGGCTTTTCATCATGCCCTTATATAGTGCAAGCACGGCAATACCAGCAAACAATCCTATCGCTATTGATAAAATAATGATGATACTCCGCATTTTATTACGCCAGATATTCCGCCATGCCATTATGAAAATCATATCAATATAGTTTATCGTTTCATTGCTGTTACAGGATCTAACCTTATTACTTTATACATCGGGTATAACGATAACAGCAGGCCAATGAACAGTACCGTTACACCTTGGTAAATAAATATGGACGCATCGGTAGAAGTCGGGAATATTGCCTCAAAGCCAAATCTTTCATACGCTTTAGCTGTCTCACCTCCAATTCTTATGGGATACCTGTTTAAATAATAAACCAACGGGATACTGGCAATAATACCCAGCAGGCAACCCGCTAGTACTGTAAATACCGACTCATAAAGCAACAAGATGATGAGTTTGCCTTTTTTCATGCCGATGGAAACCAGCATACCCATTTCAAACTTTCTTTCTACCATCATCATCAGCAAAGTGCCAAAAATGCCAAAGCAGATCAGCAGGTACAAAATGCCCTGCACATATTTCATATTACTGGAATCGGTTTGGATATGCTGTTTTACTTCAGGCATCATTTCCTCCCAGGTCATTACTTCGTAGGCGGGCCCCAAAGCCGCCGCGGCCAGAGCGCGCGTGGTTTGTAAATCCTTTGTGTCTCTCAATGAAAGCACATAAGATGTAATCATATTATCAGCGCTGTAAAAATCCTGTGCCGCAGATAAAGGCATAAATAATGATCGGTCATTCAAATCGGGCGAGCCAAATTTTACTATACCCTTAACAAGATATTTTCCGGCTGCGGTGGCACCGTGATAACCCTGTCCAATTAATATAACCGTATCATTGGTTTTTAATTTTAGTCTTTCCGCAAGGCCTTGCGACAGCAGTACAGCATGGTCTGTATTTTCCAGGTAGCTGCCCTGGATGAGTTTTTTCTCCAGGGAGGTGATTTGATTTTCTTTCTCAGGATCAATGCCCGAAACCAGGCTCCCCTTAGTAATATCAGCAGAGGATGCCAGCGCAAAGGACTCAAGCCTTGGAGTAACAGCAGTAACGTTCTTATCGCGTAATATCTGCTGTTCTGCTTTTGGAGATGATTTAAAACTGTTATCCAATATCTGCTCGTCCCAAAAGCCCGCTTTGTGCACCTGGGCATAACCAGTGTAAAAGCTAACCACGTTTTTTACCAGGTTGCTGAAAATACCATCCTTTAAGCTGCTGGCTATAACGGATAAAATAACGGCAAAGAAAATTGCAGCCATCGTAATGACGGTCCTGGTGCGGTTGCGCCACATATTTTTCCATGCCATTTTTATCAGCCACATGTTAATTTAGGGTTTTCATTTTTTCGGCGGAGAAGAATCCATCATTAATCGGTTTGTTATACAGAATATTTTTATAGATCATTTCTGTTTTTTGTCCTTTTTTATCGGCCGGGATCATTTCAAAACGGGTAGGAATGATGCGGTCATGCATTAATTTTATATCATAGCTGTTCATCGTATTGATAAGCTGGCCATCTTCGTCATAAAAACGGCTGTGCAACTCAAGAAAATCCTTCTTGTCGATACATATGATCACTTTGCTCCACACTACGGCGGCACTAGGTTTAGGTATCATGCGGATAATGTAACAACTCCTGTTTTGAATAACCGTGTCACCTACGATGGTGTGGTCATAATCTTCCACTACCGAGGACTCCTTAACCAGATCGTCATTAGTAAAATCAGTTCCCATCCAGCTCTGGGTCATCATGGATGGAGGGAGTTTGATATTTCGTTCCAATGCTGGCATCCAGTTCCATACTTCCTTTTTCCTTTTCAGGAAAACAATCCCCTTGTCTTTGACAGGCGATGTAATCAATATCATTGCCAGGTTGTTCCCCTTCATCCATGTTTTGCATTGCATTTCCCTGGTCCATGTTGGGCGGATCGTTTTAATAATCATTTCTACCTGCATAGTACTGCCGCGCATCTTGTCATCTGCTTTCTTTACAATTTCTTTTGCATCCTGTGAAAAAGACTTAAAAAAAGACAAAATAAAAAATATGATCGTCGCTAATGTCATATATATCAATACTTTTTCAACCTAAAAGTACATGAATAAACAGGCACGGATGCTGATGCCTGTCACACCAAAAAATGACATGCGTCAGCCTTATTCTATCGCCATTTGATATTATATCCATTTCATTTTTTTGTGATTTATAAGTGGTTTGCGTAATCGATAAAACTGCCTGATAGTTATTAGCCATGCTTTAGTGATACTACAAGACGGTAAATAGTGCAAACCAAAAAAACCTGCACCTCTTTTCACCAACATCGAGCTTTAAGAAAAAGACTATCCTAAGGCAGCTTGAGCATTAGAAATAGTTTTTCACAGCAAATTCAAATTGCTCCATAAACAGTTTTTTATAAGCAGAAAGGTTATTCTGTTCATAAAAAAGTATCATTGCTTTTTTATAATCAACCGGAGCAACGCTCCTATAGGACAGTGGGCAATAGCCGTGCTCAATCAGCAAGGCATTACCTGTAATACGCCCCGTACGTTTATTCCCATCTTCAAAAGGCTGAATATAGGAGATAAACAATACAGCCAGCATTGCCTTTTCAAATATAGAATTCCGGCTATTAATCAATTCGCAAGCCTTTTCCAGATACTCTCTGATCTGAAATTCATTTTTTGGTGGCGTATAGCTCGTACCTGTAATACCTACAATTCGTTTCCTAAGGTTTTTACTCACACCCATATCTTTTATCAATAGCGAATGTACACCTTCAATAGCCGCAACCCTTATTGGCACTACACTGATCCGATCCTGATCAATATAATCAATAGCTGTTTTATGATTTAACAACATCACCGCATCTCCATGATCCTTACCTTTAGCCTCTATTTTTTCAGAAAGCAACACCTCTGTTTCCAGTAATGAATACGTATTCCCTTCAATTTGTGAAGACTTCCAGCTCAGTTCAATGGCTAGTCTTTCTGTCTCCTTTTTCAACAACACTGGCGAAAGCGTTTTTATCTTACCCAGGTGCTGTTGCTGTAAATCTTCCAAAAGCCTGAGCTCTTCCTATGTAAACAATACAGACTCTTCTATTAGTGCAAAAATATCTGGATTGAACCTTTTATTTCCAGAACGATCATCAATCTCCTTATCAAAGTAAGAATCAGCAATCTCGGCATTCAATAGCCTATAACTATCTGAAATTCGATAAACAGTATTCCTACCTGAACCAGACTTAATCAATATGCCTGCACCAACCAGCTCTTTCAGATCACGGTTTAGTGTCGGAATTGAAACCTCAGTCACCATCAATTCCTTTATTTCTGAAATTCGCTTATCAGGCCTACCTGATAACCATTTTAATAGTTCCTGTTGTCTTTGATTAAGTTCCATAATTGTATTCTTTCCTATCAAAAGCAATTATTTTTCCTATCACCATGATAGAAAAAAACACAATAATTGATAGGAATAAAAAAAGACAACTATTAGTCGAATAAATAGTAAAATCCCCCTTCCCCGGATTCCCCCAAAAAAAACCTGCACCTCTTTTCACACCTCAGGGCCTGAAGCCCTTCGCGGAAGGTCCAGTGAGAAAAGAAGTGTAGGGTTTCCCACACAAGTCATTCCAAGCAATTTTTTGTCAAAATTCTAAAAATTATCTATAAAATACCAATTTTTAATTTTTAAATAAATTAACAAACCTAAAGTTGTTATACTTATCTTTGAATATCCTAACTAAGTAAACAAAATTGCAATGATAACCACGCTATGATCGAACAGTTGTTGACAAAAGAAGATTTATCGAAATATAACTCAAATAACATTAAATGGAAATTCACTTTCTGGCTAGGGCAAATCGGCATAATGCTCGGTATCGTTTGCTGTTTTTAATTAATCGTTAGGAATAATAGGTCTATTAAATATTAACTGTAACAATATGACAAAAAAAATAACAGCAGTTCAGTCACCTGTCTTTGAACAGATAAAAAAAATAGACGAAAATGGAAATGAATATTGGCGAGCCCGTGAATTAGGGAAGATTCTCGAATACTCAGAATATAGACATTTTAAATCTGCGATTGAAAAAGCCAAAGAAGCCTGTTTAAATAGTAATCAAAAAATTCAAGACCATTTCGAGGAGGTCCTCGATATGGTCCTGATAGGTTCTGGTGCAAAACGAAATATAGATAATATAAAACTATCCCGCTATGCCTGTTATTTAGTTGTACAGAACGCCGATCCAGCAAAAGAAGTCGTTGCATTGGGACAAACCTATTTCGCCATTCAAACAAGATTACAAGAAATTCAAAAATTAGATGCCTATCAAAACCTCGATGGCGAAGATGAAAAACGTATGTTTTTGCGTAAGGAACTCTCTCAACATAACAAATACCTTGCAAGCACAGCTAAAGTTGCTGGCGTCATCGATCCAATAGATTATGCTATTTTTCAAAACTTCGGTTATAAAGGCTTATATGGAGGATTGGATGCAAAGGGCATTCATAATAATAAAAATTTAACAAATAGCCAGAACATCCTGGATCACATGGGTAGTATAGAACTGGCGGCAAACTTATTCCGAACCACTCAGGCTGAGGATAAATTACGAAGAGAAAATATTAAAGGCAAGGAACTGGCAAATACAACCCATTTCGAAGTAGGCAAAAAGGTTCGAAAGACTATTAAAGAACTAGGTGGTGCTATGCCGGAAACTCTACCTAGCGTAACAAGTATAAAACAACTGAATAAAAAACCAAAAAATAAACCCAAGCCAATGAAGTAAAGACAGCAATATATACACACTTCTACCTTCACCCAAGAAAATATGTTTTACGGATTCGTCCGTAACCCAATCCCCCCGGATATCCCCCCCAAAAAAAACCTGCACCTCTTTTCACACCTCAGGGTCTATAAGATCCAGTGGGGAAAGAAGTGCAGGTTTTGGCTTTTGGTATTAAAAATGGACCAATAGTGCCTCTATAGTTTATTCTTTTACCGCTACACGCAGATACGTTAATAGAATTACCTAATTATCAAGAAATAGTGGCTACTATAATTTAGCGTGGACAATCAGCCCGTCTAATTTTTTATAGGCTTCTGTCTTACTTTCATATAACCCAGCCTCGGGGCACTTTCCATCAGGACACATTGTCCAATCAAGTTCCGTATAGGTAGTATCTCCATCATAGGCTACAATCTTGAAAGCATCGCGTAATTCTGCTTTATAATCCAGAAGGTCTTTCTTTCCTTTCTTTTTCAGCACTGAAACCTTCGTAGTAAATAATTGCTGGCTTGTAAATACCTCTCTTCTTTTAGAGGAGATCGTTGAGAACCCTAAACAAACCAATGCTGCAAGGGTCAACACCAAATGAGAAGTGTTAATTTTCATATCAAAAGCTTTGATATAAATATAGCAGAAATCCTAGTCATTCCCCAAGTGAATATTGACTAGTTCATCCATCTATTAATGTTTATTAAAGCTACATCACTATATAATTCCAATATCATAAATAAAAAAATTCTCTCGTGGGCTATTTTTCAGTTTCCGACTCTTAATAGCATATAATCATAAAAATGGTTGTCGCAAAAAAATGGGAAGAAAGAGTTAAAAGAGAAAAGAAGTGCAGATCCTTCCTCAGACACCCACTCCCCCCAAAAAAAACTTACGTGGTGACTGATCCGGGCCAAGTGAACGTCAAATAGAGACAGATTTAGGAAATCTTTTAATTTGCCGAATTAAAGTCAATATGCCAGGGGCGACGGTACGCCCCACTAACTTAGAAAAGGTGAGATAAAGGTGGAGACCTTCAATGAAATTGTAAAAATCACGAAGCAGATGAAGTAACCGGTGATATTATAAATCGAAAGTCCCAGGCACTCGCCGCCGGGGACTTTCAACTTAAGTGATATGATTATTGAACGTGTAAATATATAGCTGCGATTTTTTCAGCGATAGCCCCAGGAGAACAGCCTGTAAGGTTGGTGAACAGGATCACCGACAGGTCGTCGTCCGGGTAAGTCAGGATGAATGCCCGCCCGCCCCCTATCGGCGCAACCGCGGGGTGTTCTTTGCGGACGGCCACCGGCCAGCCTAAAGCATAGGCATTGTAAGGCGGGTCAAAGCCATCATATTTTCCATTATTTAGCTTTACCGGTGTCCACATTGTCCTGATACTTTGCGGTTTCAGTAATTTCCCGTTTTCCAGCGCCAGCAGCCACTGCGCCATTTCGGTCGCCGTACTAAATACGCCTGCATCGGCCCGGTAACTCAGCGGGAAAATCTCATTCACCTGTCGCAGTGTTTTAGTCAGTGCGCGCTCCCCTTTATCCCGGTCCAACAGGTAATAGGTATAGGTCGGCGATTTTTGAGGTGCCACATCGTTCGAATTCCCATAGACCGTTTTGCGCAGTCCGGCCGGTTTCCATTGGGCCATACGGATATAGTTTTCAAAAGGCTGCCCGGTTACCCGCTCAATGACCCGTTGCGCCAGCAGGTAATTGGTGGCGATATAATTGAACTTCTCACCAGGCCTGGAGGGAAGCGGCATGATTTTTACCACGCGCCAGGCGGTTGATTCGCCTTTATTGCCGACCAGGCCGTCCGTTTGATCGTCCTCGATGTCCGGCAAGCCTGAAGTATGGCTTAACAGTTGCCGTACAGTTACAGGACGCCAGGCAGCAGGCAGGTCACCCAGGTAACGGGAAACAGAATCGTCGAGTTTGAGCTTACCCTGCTCCACCAGTTGCATGATTGCCGTACCTGTGAATACCTTGGCAATGGAGTTGATCGAGAAAAGTGTGCCGGAATTAACGGGCACCTTAAATTCCAGACTGGCCACCCCCAGTTCCCGCGTTAAAATGATTTGCCGATGCCGGATCACGGCCAATTGCAAACCCGGAATATGACGGGACTGCATTTCCGCCTTAAGCAGGGCAGTCACTTTAGCAGCAGGGGTTTGGGCTTGCACGGTCCGAACAGAAAGGACCAGGCAGGGCAGCAAGAAAAAATAAATATTTTTGAAATAAAGCTTTCGGGGGCTGAAGGTTTTCATAGGAGAATCTGTGTGAATTTTCAACTGAAATATTATTTTTTTACTTTTGTTTACTTAAGGCGGTCCTGAACCAGCCTGTATAGCGCACTTATACCATCTGTATCTGTGCGCTATTTTCTTTGATCAAAAATAGCTTATTATATTTGTTCCGGCTGTTGTAGGGGGCATAAATCATTTCTAACATTTTTTGCTTGCTGTTGACGAACAACTTGTGCCCTTACAGCCCTATAGAAAAATCATCTAAAGTCCGACCAAGGGTCACTACCAATTCTTTTTGGGCAACATCAATGTCTACAACCTGTTTTAATACGCTCTTCATATTATTTATTCCTAAAATTATAATTAATGAATCTCCCTCCGTTTTTTCTCCTGATCAGATATCCTGGACACTCTGACATGCAAAGTTCCTTACATTCTGTTCAAACTCGAAAAGATCAAAAAGAGTGAAGCAATATCTTTCAATCAATATGCATGAGTAGCTATTTAGGTCCTAGAGTAGTCCTAAAAAGGCATCTGTACTCATTAGATACAGACAACCGCCCCTACAACCAAGATACATAGATATATTTATACTTATATTTAGATATATAAACCTTAAAATGAGATTACCCAAGTACATCATTAGCACAAAACAAAGAAATTTATTTCTGATCAGTGGTCTCCACATTAGCATCCTCATGGCCTTGTTTGCAACCAGCAGCTCTAAATGTGACCAATATTTTGTGGCAATCCTATTGTCCATTCCCTATTGTATATACACCGTATTTGTTTTCTACCTCATACAGAAAAAAATCAAACACCACAAAACTCACCTTCTTAAAATATCCAAATGGCAGAGAAATTAACCTCTACTGTCTAGTCACCGCCAACCTCCGCCCCTCCCAAAAAGAACCTACAAATGATCATTGCTAAAGCAAAAGAAGCATGTATTAATAGCAGCGAAAATGTGGAGGACCATATCGTTGACTTCACCGAGATGGTCCCAATAGGATCTAGTGCAAATCGAATGATGAGCAGCGTAAAACTCTCGTGTTATGCCTGCTATTTAGTTGTCCAAAACGTCGATCCAGGAAAAGAAGTCGTGGCATTGGGACAAACTTATTTTGCCATTCAAACAAGATTACTGGATCACATGGGAAGCGTAGAGTTAGCGGCAAACTTATTCCGAACTACTCAGGCTGAAGATAAACTACGAAGGGAAAATATTAAAGGCAAAGAACAGGCGAATATAACCCATTTCAAGGTTGGCCAGAAAGTTCGGAAAACAATCAAAGAGCTCGGCGGTGCCATGCCGGAAACTCTACCTAGCGTAACAAGTATAAAACAACTGA
>Ga0163161_10001391_pt1 | contig 17853 bp, 17 predicted proteins | sample S45metaG_FD_129847 | JGI IMG/M metagenome (GOLD analysis project Ga0163161, IMG submission 129847) | Switchgrass rhizosphere microbial communities from Kellogg Biological Station, Michigan, USA - S4-5 metaG | ecosystem: Host-associated > Plants > Roots > Rhizosphere > Soil | place: USA... | reverse complement strand
TCGCTCCGTCGTCGACCTGCGGCGGGACCGCGCCACCGCTGTGAACATGACCAACGAGCAGGTCCGGCTCCTGATCGGGTCGCCATCATGAGCACACTTCACCGGCGTCCGCGGCGCATCGTGCTTGACGGCGGGGAACGGATAGAGGCCGCCCTCAAGGTATGGGCTGCAGGCATCCGTGCGGCCAGCGGCATCGCGGACTGCGGACTGCGGACTCGGACTCAACCCTCTCGGCCAAGTGATAGCTTCACCCAGCTTGCTGGCAAGCGGTGAGGATTGCATCTTTGCCATCGGCGATTGCGCCAGTCTGCTTCCGCCTGGCGCCCCGCGGCCGCTTCCATCGACGGCCCAGGTTGCCAACCAGCAAGCGCTACATCTGGCAAGGCATCTCCCGGCATGGCTGTCCGGCGAGCCATTGCCGCCGTTCAACTTTCGCGACCTGGGATCTCTTGTTTCACTCAGTGACTACAACGCCTTTGGAACGCTCGGTCGCTTCGGCTTTTTCCCGGGCGGCTTTGTCAAGGGCCGATTCGCACAGTGGAGTCATGCACTGCTCTACCGCAGCCATCAGCTTTCATTGCACGGCCCGGGCCGTACGGCGCTGTTGTGGCTGGCCGAGTGGCTCAACGGCCTGGTGAATCCGAAGATCCGCATCAGTTGAAACGCAGCCTCTGCCTGCCTTGCGCAGGCAGAGGCACACATCCAAAGGGAACACGATGAACACTCAAAGAAACAAACCCAGGCCTTCCGGCCCACCGCGATGGTGGGAGACCATGGCAGGCGCGCCTCTGGCGTATTTCATCGTCCTCGGTGGATCGCTTGGACTGCTTGTTCTTTTGAAGAAGCTGTTCGTGGCCTTGGGGTAGCACGGCCGCGGCGCAACGCTGTCAGCGCCCGCGGGCACCGTCAAACGGCGCGGCTCAGGCGCTGCTGGATCAGCGAGACGACCTGGTCGACGTCTTCGGAGGTGTTAAAGAGGCCGAAGGAGATGCGAATGCCACCGCGCTCAGGCGATACGCGAACCTGGTTCTGCGTGAAGTAGTCCAGCCATTCGGCGACCGGCAGATCCAGCACGTAGATGTGGGCACGGCTGGCACGGGTGCGTGGACCGACGAGGCGCACATCGAGCTTCTCGAGCTGTGCGATCAAGCGATCGCCCAGCTCGAGCACATGCGCTTCGATGCGCTCGACACCGGTCTTTCGGATGAGGCTGATCGAGCTCGACAAGGCATGCAGATCGGGAAGGTTGTAGTTGCCGAACTCGAAACGCCCGGCATCCTTGCGCGGCGCCAGATCGTCGGGCCGCGCGATGTAGTCCTCGGGGGGATTCGCCAGGCTGCTCATCGCCAGGTAGGCCGGTTGCAACTCATCCAGGCCAGCCTTCACGTAGAGGATGCCCAGGCCCTGCGGCACGAGCAAACCCTTGTGGCAGCCGGCGGCCAGCACGGACACGCCCAGCTTCCTGACGTCGACCGGAAGCACGCCGACGGACTGCATCACGTCGACGACCAGGTAGATGCCCTTCTGCGCGCACAGCCGGCCGATGCTGGCGATGTCGTGCCGCTGGCCCGCATGGAAGGTCACGTGCGACAACGAGATGACCTTGGTCCTGGCGTCGATGAAGGGCTCGAAGGTCTCCGCGGTCGCGATTTCATCGTCTGCCACCTTCACGAAGCGCACCTGCACGCCCTTGCGCTTCAGGTTGAGCCAGGCATAGGCATTGTTCGGATGGTCGCCCTCGAGCATCAGGACGGTGTCTCCGCTTGCGAGCGGAACGGCATTGGCGGCGATATTGAGGCCCTCGGAGGTGTTCTTCGTGAAGGCGATCTCGCTGGGCGATGCATTCAGCAGTGCCGCGACGTCTTCCCGGGCACGCTTGACGCGGCGCATCCACACAGGCTTGGGGCCGGCCATTTCATTGCCTTCCGCGAGAAATTCGGAAAGCGCCTGGCGCACGCAGGTCGCCATGGGTGTCTGGTGCGCGGAGTCCAGGTAGAGCATCCGCCTGGTGACCGGAAATTCCTGACGGATGGAATCAATTTCGAGAAGGGCGGACATGGTTTCCTCTGTTCAATAGTCGGCAAATGGGAAGTCAGTGCAGCTTCACCTTGGAGCCAGTCGAAGGCGTCAGCAACCTCGCCAGCGTCTCGCGGGCCACCCGCCACCATCCGTGCAGGGCAAGTTCGTGCATCTTGTACATCGACCGGTACATGAGCTTGGCGAAGACGCCTTCGATGAACATGTTCCTGCCGACGACGCTGCCCATCAAGCTGCCGACCGTGCTGAAGTCCCCTAGAGAAACCAGCGAGCCGAAATCCCGGTAGCGATAGGGAGGCAGACTTGCGCCCGCGATGAATCGCGGAAGATGTCGCGCCAGGAATGACGCCTGCTGGTGCGCCGCCTGGGCGCGAGGTGGCACGCAGCCGTTTCCATCGGGGCGCATGCATGCAGCGCAGTCGCCGATCGCGAAGATGCGGGCGTCCGACGTCGTCTGCAGGGTCGGGTGCACAGTCAGCTGATGAAGCCGATTGGTCTCAAGACCGTCCAGTGTCTTCAACACGGCCGGCGCCTTCACGCCCGCGGCCCACACGCTGATTTCCGCGGGGATCGTGCGGCCGTCCTTCAGGGTGACCTCGCCCTCGCCCACGCGGCTGACACTCGCTCCGACATGGACATGAATGCCCGAACGGCTCAACAGCCGATGCGCGGCATCGGAGACGCGGGGCGGCAGCGCCGGAAGAATTCTCTGCGAAGCCTCGACCAGGTGAATCTCGAGCTGCGCCCGCCTGTTTCGCGCGGCGTCGGCGGTGCCCAGGACCTCCCGCCCCGTTCGGTGCAGTTCGGCGGCCAGCTCGACGCCCGTCGCGCCCGCGCCAATGATGCAGATGCGAAGTTGGACCGCAGTCAGCGGACCTTCCTGAGACTGGGCTCGGAAGCAGGCATTCATCAGCTTTCGATTGAAGCGGGCGGCATCGCCGAGCGACTCCAGCTTGAGGGCATGCTGGACCACCCCTTCGGTGCCGAAGTCGTTGCTCTGGCTTCCGATGGCGATGACCAGCGTGTCGTAGGGAATGCGCCGCCGGGGGGTGACCTGCTCCCCCTCCCCATCCACATACGGTTCGACGGTCACGAGTCGGGCTGATCGGTCGAGCCCGGACATCTGTCCGATACGGAACACGAAGCCGTGCTTGCGTGCATGCGCCAGGTATCCGACTTCGTGCCGGCCGGTGTCCATGCTTCCGGCCGCGATCTCATGGAGCTTCGGCTTCCAGACGTGCGTTCGCGATCGGTCAACGAGCGTGACAGCCAGATCCCGGTTCTTGCCAAGGCTGGTCGCGAGCTCAAGGCCCGCCGCGCCGCCGCCGACGATGACCACCCGGTGAAGCTCGGACATGCCGTCACCCTTCTGTTCCTGCATGGCGGTTGCTGAGCATAGAGTGGACATGCCAGCGCCTAGTTGTAGCCGAGAACCGCCACACCCTCCAGGATCGCCTCGACGTCCCTCTTCTTGGCTTCAGCCGCCGCGACGGACATCGGCAGGTCGCGCAAGCGCGGAACGGCCAACAGGCCTTGCGCACCGGCCGGTGGCAGCGCCGCGGGGGACACTGCTGTCGTGGCTGGCAGGCTTCGTTCTTGTAGGGTGGCAGGGCTGTTCATGATGGTTAGCTTCGGAGCCGACGTTCCAGGTAGTCGGAGAGCAGGGTTAGCGGATAGCAGATGACGAAAAAGACAACGAGGACACCACAATAGATTTCCACTGCATGAGCGTCATTGCTCACGTATGCCAGCCGTTCGATCATTTGCCTCGCCGAACCCAGCAAGTCGGTGACACCTACGACGGATGTGAGCGCGCTGGCCTGAATCAGCACGGTGAGTTGTCCGATGTACGGAGGCAGGAACCGCCGGAGCGCCTGGGGCATCACTGCAAACACGAGTGCATCCAGCTTGCCCATACCAAGAGCGCGGGCGGCTTCCGTTTGATGGGACGAAATCGACCTGAGCGCACCTCGTGCGGTCTCGGCGATGTTCGCGCCGCCCCAGAGTGCCAATCCAAGCACCGAAGCAGTGATAGGCCCGGTGCTGATGCCGACGTGCGGCAACGCGAAGAAGACAAACAAGAGCGTTATCAGTGAAGGAACGCCTCGGAAGATGTCGATATAGAACCGCACGACGAACTTCACCCAGGGCGTCGTGCTCGCGGAGAGCGCTCCGACGACTATCCCGATAGCGGTCGCGACGAGCGTTGTCAGCAATGAGACCCAGAGCGTGACGTACAGCCCGCTGAGCATGTGCGATGCGACGGGACCCATCCATACCTGGTTCATTTCACAGCCCCCAGGCCGTGCACTGCGACCGTCTTCTCAAGCCTGCGGGAGGCCATTGCAATAACGTTCGAGACGATAAGATAGGCAAGCGCTGCAATGCCGAACACCTGGAACACCTTGAACGTGTCTGCCACCATGCGATTGGCTACGTACGTAAGCTCCTGATAGCCGACTGCGATCATGAAAGACGACGACCGAAACTGCGTGATCGCCATAGTCGTCGCCGCAGGAATTGCCGCACGCGCACCAAGGGGAACGGTAATGTCCAGAAAAGCCCGAGGAGCAGACATCCCGAGCGCTCGAGCAGCGAGCACCTCGTTCGGGTTCACAGCGCCGAAGCCTGCTCGGAAGATTTCCGTGTGGTACGCAGCCCCCCAAAGTCCCAGCGCCAGCCACGACGTCTCGAACGGCGAGAGCTTTACTCCAAGGTCGGGCAGCGCGAAGTAGAGCATCACGACCTGGACCAGGAGCGGCGTGCATCGGAAGAGATTGGCGTAGCAAGCGATGAGCTCGCTCAGCACCGGAATGCGCGCATGGCGCGCTGCCCCCATCAGCATGCCCAGCGCCATACCGAGGGCAATGCCGATGCCACTAACAAGCAGCGTCCGGCCTAGTCCGTCGAGCAGAACGAGCAGTTCGTTCATGAAATTCGGTGTCATATCGGTTCCTCCCGGCGATCCACCCTACGTGGTCGGATGGGCGCTCTTTTCGGATTCCTTACTTCAAGCAGTCGAGCGCGCCGGACTTTGAGTAGTCCATCTTCATGCCCGGTCCCGGAACAATCTGTCGATACTTCGCGACGAATGCGGGATCCTTTACTTCCGCTGCAAAAGCCTTGTAGAAAGCGTCCTCCGCACGCATCTGCTCGAGCACCGCATTCAGCCAATCGAGCATCGGCTTGTTGCCCTTCTTGACCCCCACGCCTTGAACTGCAGTCGCGGCCAATGTGCCGACTACCTTGTAGTTCTTCTGCATCTGAGTGAAGTTGAAGCCATACACATCGATGTAGGCGAAGGCATCGGTACGTCCTTGCGTGAGCATGGTGGCGCCTTCTGCTGCGGTCTGAGCTGTCACCAAGTTTGCTTGCGGGTAGCACTTCTGCAGCCAAGTCTGGTACGTGCTGCCAGTCGGCGTCACGACTGTCTTGCCGGCGAGATCAGCGTAGTCGTTGATCTTCGAGTCCTTGGGGACAATGAGCTGAAGATTGCTAGCCCAAATTGGATTGGAGTAGTCGAGTTGTTCTGCACGCGCAGGTGTATATGCGAGCGAGGCCAGAATCATGTCGATCTTGCCGGACTGAAGGAATGAAACGCGGTTTCCATCGTTGACGCACTGAGTCTTCAAGCCATCACCGGTGCCGAAGGCGGCTTCACCGATACGCTTCACCAACGTGTACTCGTATCCGGCAGGTTTGCCGTCGATGCCAACGAAACCAGCGGGCGGGTACGTGCAGTTGATGCCAACGGTCAGGAAGCCAGTTGCCTTGACCTCCGGCGGCAGCGGAACGTCCACCTTGGGCACGGCGGCCATTGCTGCAAGGGAGACGAAGCTCATGGCGGAGACCAGGGAAGCAATCAGCGATTTCTTCATGACAAGCTTTCAGAACAGACGGGAGGACGTGGAGAAAAGAACAGTGGCATCCAGCTAGTGCCTGGTCATCCGAGACAGGAACTGTTTCGTGCGCTCGTGTTGAGGCCGGTCGAGTACTTGAGCAGGAGGGCCCTGTTCGACGATGTTTCCGCCGGCGACCAGGACGAGCCGGTCGCCGACCTCCCGAGCGAAGCCCATCTCATGGGTGACAACGAGCATGGTCATGCCGGACTTGGCCAGATCTTTCATCACCGCCAGCACCTCGCCCACAAGCTCCGGGTCGAGCGCGGACGTTGCTTCGTCGAAGAGCATCACATGCGGCTGCATCATCAGCGCGCGGGCAATGGCAACGCGTTGCTGCTGGCCACCGGAGAGCTGGTCCGGATAGCTGTTCGCCTTGTCGGCAAGACCGACCTTCCGCAGGAGTTCATGCGCGCGCGCTTCCGATCTACCCGTCGGCTCCTTGAGCACTCTTCGCGGAGCGAGTGTCAGATTTCGAAGGACGCTGAGATGAGGAAACAAGTGGTAGTGCTGGAACACCATACCCACGCGCTGACGAATCTGGTTCTCGTTGAGTGAACCTCCTGCAAGGTCCTCTCCTTCGAGAAGGATCTGACCAGAGTTGACTCGCTGCAGCAGGTTCGCGCAGCGAAGTAGAGAACTCTTTCCGCCGCCGCTGGGGCCCACGATCACGACGACTTCCCCTCGACGAACCGAGAGGTCCACGCCCTTCAGCACGGCGTTATTGCCATAGGAGAGATGAATTTTCTTCATCTCCAGAATGGGCCTCTCACCAGCGAGAGCGACGGATGAAGCAAGTGCGTTCATTCTTTTGGAGGCGGGAGATTGACCTGTAGAGGGACTAGGCAGCCATCGCCGCACTCTGGAAACGCTTCACGAACGCTTGAAAACGTTCGGTTCTGGGGTTCGCGAACACATCGTTCGGAGGCCCGTCTTCGATGATGGAGCCTTGGTAGAAGAAGAGAAGTCGATCCGCGACATCGCGTGCGAACTGCATCTCGTGCGTGACGATGATCATCGTCATCCCCTCTGTGCTGAGGTCGCGAAGCGTCTTGAGGACCTCATCGACCAGCTCTGGGTCCAAGGCTGATGTCACCTCGTCGAACAGCATCACCTTCGGCCGCATGGCAAGAGCACGGGCGATGGCCACGCGCTGCTGCTGACCGCCGGAGAGCTGAGATGGATAGTGGTTCGCCTTGTCTGCCAGGCCGACCTTGGCCAGCAACGCCTGGGCATGTTCGCGAGCCTCGGCCTTGGACTCCCTGTTCACCAGCACCGGCCCCATCATGATGTTCTGGATGGCCGTCTTGTGGGGGAACAGGTTGTAGTTCTGAAAGACCATCCCTGCCTTGGTTCTGAGACGGGCAATCTCAGTCTCGGATTGCTTGGTCCTCTTTGAGCCGCCAGCCGTGGAGTTGTAGCCGACAGCCGCACCATCGACGAGGATTTCGCCTGCCTGGAAATCCTCAAGGTAGTTAATACATCGCAGGAGCGTCGACTTGCCGGACCCGCTGGGTCCGATGAGAACGACAACCTCACCCTCCTTCACTTCGAAGGAGATGCTCTTCAAGACTTGGTTCTCGCCGAAGCTCTTCGAGACGCCTCGAACTTCGATCATCGGCCGGCTAGTCGGCAGGGGCTGTGCTTTGTTCATGGTTTTCAGGCAGTTCGTTGAGCGACTACGCCGCCGCATAGCGCCGCTGCAGATAGGTCGCACAGAGTGAAATCGGGTAGCAGATACAGAAATAGATAACCATCACGGTGAAGAAAATCTCAAATGCGGCCAAAGTCCGCTCGACGACCTCACGCGATGCATACGTCAGTTCCCAGACGCCCACGATCGAGGCGTACGAAGTGCTCTTCACTGCAATAGACGCAGTGGTTACCAATGGCGGGAGCGCGAGACGCATCCCAAGGGGAAGTTGAATCTGCATGAGGACTTGCCTCCAACGCAGACCGATAGCCAATCCGGCCTCCACGGTGCTTTTGGGCACGGCAAGAATCGAACCTCTGACGATGTCGGCCACGAAGGCCGCAAAGTAGATGACCAGGGCAATGGTGGCAGCCACGTAGTTCGGCGCGTCGACGCCCAGGCGCGGCAGGCCAAAGTAGGCGATGAAGATAAGGACCAGGACCGGAACCCCTCGCACCACATACACGTAGACTGTAAGAACTGATCGGACCAGTCGGCCGCTCAGCGCTGCCGCGACGCCCAGGGCGGTACCAACAATGAAGCTGAGGACGACCGTAGCGACCGCCATCTCCAGGGTGACAAGAGCTGCCTTCAGCAGATAGTTGATATTCAGAAATGCGACGTCCATCTGAATTCCTCAGTTGCGCTTGCGCGAGAAAATCTCGAGCCAATGAAAAACCGCGCTGGCGAGCGTTGTGAGCACGAGATAGAAGGCAGCGATGACGATGAAAACTTCGTAGGAGGCGGCTGTCCGCTCCATGACGAGTTTTCCGCTCAGCGTGAGATCCACCACCCCAATGCCTGCGACAAGAGACGTGTCCTTGATCAGCACGACCACTTGGTTCCCGATGGCCGGTACAACCTTGAGCACAGCTTGGGGAAGGACAACTCGGAAGAAAACGCCGGCAGGTCGAAGGCCGATGGCTCGCCCTGCATCCCACTGCGTCCGGGGAACGGCGCTGACTCCGCCTCGGAAGACTTCTGCCAGGTAGGCGGTATGCTGAACTGCGATGGCAATCGCACCGCAATAAATTCCGTCGAGTCGCGAGCCGAGCAGCGGCGCGCCGTAGTAGACGACAAGTATGAGCAGGAACGTTGGCACGTTTCGCAGAAACTCAATCACTGCGTACGTCGGTGCCCAGATGACAGCATGGTTCGAGAGTCGCATGAGGACCACGCCCATCCCGAAGGCCACGGCAACAGGAAGGCACATGCCCACCAGCGTGACCGTGACCAGGAATCCGTTGAAGAACTCCGGCAACCATCCCCAAACCATGTTCAACCAGCTCATACTTGCTTTCAGCTCCAGAGGTGTCGGCGATTACTTGACGTAGTACTTCGCGTTCATCGGTGCCTTGCCAAACCACTTCTTGTACGAGGCCGAGTAGTCGTTGAACATCGAGCCGGCGCGCATCTCGTTGACGTAGGTGTCCAGAGCCAGCCACCACTTGAAGTCGCCTTGCTTCATATAGATGGCGTTGTTGGTGACTGCCGTCATGCGCTCCTCCAGTACACGCACGTCTTTGTTCTGCGTGGCGTACCAGAGGGCGACAGGCTCGTCCAGCTGAGCAGCGTCCACACGCCCGCCCTTGACCGCAGTGAACTGAGCCCCGATCGAGTCGAGCGTGGTCGTCTTTGCTTTCGGGAAGAACTGCGTGGCTCGAGCGGCCTGGACGGGTGTCGAAAGGATCGCGGTCGTCACCTTGTCGGTGTTGAGGTCCGCAAACTTCTTGAACTTCGAGTCAGCCTTGACGATGACAACGATTGACGAGTCGATGTATCCACGGGTGAATGCAACGCGCGCAATGCGGTCGGGAAGAACGGTTGCAACGTGGATTCCGAAGTCCACCTTACCGCTATTCACATTCTCCCAGCGAGCAGCCGAACTCTGCTTGACGAACTCGATGTGCTTGGGGTCATCGCTGCCAAAAATCCCTTTTGCGATGAGCTTCGCCATATCGATGTCGAAGCCCGTGAGTTCACCTTTCTCGTCGACAAATCCGAAGGGCGGCGATTCGCTACTTACACCGACGATGATCTTGCCGCGGGCAAGAACCTCGTCAAGCTTCGACTTCTCTTGGGCCATCGCGGTTGACGCGATGACCATGCCTGCCAGTAGCAGACCGAACGATTTAAGGAGTTGGCGCATTTGAAGTTCCTCGTTGCGTTGTAAAACTGGGGGAGTTCGGTTCAGGATCAGCTCAGTGCGGGCCGCACAACGGCACGCACCATCTCGGCAAACGCGACATGTGTGTCCAGAGCCAAGCCATCGACATTGGCATCGACGATGTTCTGCACAGAGTTGATGAGTCCGATGTCGACGCCGCGGGTCAGCAGCTGGCGCTCCATCTCCGGCGTATGAAGGAGTCGCGCGTCCTTGCGCCTGGCGGCCATGGCGCCCGCAATCGCGTTGCAGCCCCAGTTCGAGCATGCAGCGGTCACCAGCACGTCGGCGGATGTGACAGCAGCGATGGTTTCGCCGAATTTCACGTGTGCGTTGACTGCTTCGGTCACAGCCCCCATGCCGATTTCGTTTCCGCCGTCTCCCACTGCAACGGTGGGGATGCCTTGTCTGATGGCCTCATCAAACAAGATGTCGATTCGCGACCGCCCCATACCGTAGTCGATTGCCCGCATGCTGTAGTAGACGCCGTCCTTGGCTCGGCCAACACGTTCCGTCGAGAAGAACAGGCTCGGCTTGTACTTGGCGAGCAACTCCTTGGCTGCTGCAGGCGCCTCGTCATCTGACGTCGTGAACGGGAGAAGCGAGGCGATCGCCAAAGTCCCATCCTTGGACGCAATCTGCGCCTGGTCGTAGGACAGCACGGTCAAACCCGCGCTTGTCAGGATGGCCTTCATTCCAGGCAGTAGCGTGGCCTCGGCAAGCAGGACGCAATGGACGCGCTTGGAGATGGCCAGGGCACGGATAACGGCAGCGGCTCCTGCAGGGCCGTCGTTCTCACCGATTTCGGTGGAAATCCAGGCGCGCGACACCGACCCCGTGGTGACGAAGATCGTCGCGCCGTCGGGCACCGACAAGAGCGCATCGGCCGCGGCGCCGACGAGCGTCGCGCCTTGCCGGGCGCGCGCGGCCTTGTACAGATGTTCGACGCCACGGCCGCCGATGTCCATGCTGACCAGCTTGTCGAGCCGCTCGTCGATGGCGGCAAGCACGCCGCTCACCGCGGTCATTGCGTGGCTCCCACGATGAGTTCGGCAAGCTCTTTGGGCTTGTCGACGTAGCGGGCCACTTCATCGAAGGAGGCCGCCATTGCATCGACAACCTTGGACATGCCACCCACACGCTCGATCGCACCGTGGGTCGGCTTGAGACGGACCGATACACGGGCACCGGGCTGGCCATGAGTATTCACCGTCAGGATGCCGTGGTCACGCAGCAGCACCATGCCGAGCGCCGAAGTGATTTCACAGGGAACAAGATCAGTCCCCGACGGGGCCTTGCCGGCGCGGCGAAAGACTTCCTTTAGGGCAAGGTCTTCTTCAATCATCGGACCAAGATCGCTCACGGCGACCAAATCGGTTCCCATGCGGTCTCGCAGTGCCGCCGCGAGCTGCTTGCCGCTTTCCGCTTCCTCCAGAAGATCCTTTGGAGAGAATCGCTGCAATGAGCGAAGAGCGCTCGCTGCGATGGGGGCGCGCGCCTCCATCCCTAACTCGGACGCCTTCGCAGAAATGCGCGTGATCAACAGCGGTCGGCCTACCAACAGCCCCGAGCGTGGCCCCGACAGACCGGCCTTGTCGCAATTGGTGATGGCGACGTCGCCACCGAGGTGAAGACTCTTCGCACCACCACGCAGGACCGGTCGCATCCGGGCGCCGTATGCCTCGTCGAAGAGAACCGCCGCGCCGCTTGCTTTCGCCACCGCTGCGACATCCATGGAGACGTTGTCGTCCAGATATTCAAGGCTGCTGGTGACGGTGGTCACGACCACCAATGCGGGGGCCCTTTCTTCTATGACCGACGCCCAGTCCTTGTCTCCCTGAACCTCATGCAGGATGACCTGCGCGATGCCGCATCCGCGGATGACCGACGCGTGCGACCGGCCGCCAGGCGGGACCACGGACACCACCGGCCTCCCGTCGGCTAGCGCTGCAATAGTGGCAATGATTCCAGCGCTCGTCCTGTTCACGGGCGCCACCATGTCGCCGGGCTGTCCGCCCATGTGCTCGATGGCGACCTGTCGGAGTTCTTCGGCGTAGAGCCCAGGCCCGACCCACTCTTCGCAGTTCGTTGCGAGGTCTTCGACGTTCAGCGGGAACTCGCGTTGGTTGCCTGTGAACACGCCAATCGACATCGATCCGAGACGGCGGATGCGTTCTGCCGCAACCGACTGACCTTGGCGCAGTCGACGCGCCTCGTCGACGCTCGATTGAATGATTTTCCCGCGTGCAAAGCCGACGATAGGGTCGAGCGGATTGCCGAGCGAGTCGGTGGTCTTCTTGACTTGCATTTTTTGTCTTGGTTACGCAGTGGCAGCGGTGCGAATGGACATGCGCGCTACGGCACTCAGAAGATTGACAAAGGCGAGGTGGCCGTCGAACGCAATGCCGTCAACGACCATGGCCTGCTTCGAAGTAGCCCCGTCGCGCGCACCTGCGGCCACAGTCACTGCTATCAGTTCATGCTCTGTATCGGCGTCGTGCAGCAACTCCTCGTCACCGACGAGCACCGCGAGTGCGGTTCCGACGGCGCACGCGCCCCAGTTCGACACGGCGGCACTCACCGTCACATCCGTTGCCACCACGGTGACCACACCGGACTCGTGCCCGGCCAAAGAGCGGCCACGCAGCGGGAGGACGTCCCGGATGGACTCCCGGACCGCGCCGAAGCCCACCTCGTTGCCACCATCACCGATGCCAATCGTGACGATTCCAGCTTCCGCTGCGTGATACGCGAGCAGATAGACGTAGCCAACGGCCAACGGATCCCGACAGTCACCGCGAACCCCGTGAAATTGCCCCTCGACGTTGGGACCGTCACGTTCCACAAAGACCACCGCGCTGGGGCGATGGGTTTCGATCAGCGCCCGGGAGCGCGTCTGCCCGCGGTTCATCCCGATGGGGAACGACTCGATGGTGACGGGCTGAACATCGCGACCCGGCTTCTCTTCGGCCCAGACAGCGAGCTTGGCGTTCATCAGGTCGACGGCGGCTTTGATGGGTGCCATGTGCGCCTCCTCGGTGACGAAGACGACCTTCGCGCGCAGCCCTTTGACCAGGGCGGCTGCCAGTGCTGCAGCTCCGACCGGACCGTCGGTCTCGCCCCATGGGAGCTTCGGGGACACACCTGCGCCTGTAGCGATGAATACCGTGCTACCAGGCACAACCTTCTCCTTGAGGGCAACTGCGGCGGCCATCGAAAGTGGGCCCTCGTGGTGCGCGCGGCAGACCTCGTACATGGGCACGACGATTCCCGGCGGGAGTCCCCCACTGAGCGGTCGAATTTCGAGCGTCATCAGACGGTCGATTCGGTTTCCCGTCTCGACCTGCTGCGGCGACAAGCCCTGGGTCCAGTAGTTCGCCGATGTGGAAGTGCTGTTCACGAGGGTCCCCGGGTCAGATACCAAACGTGACGCTCTTGCGGCTGGTGTAACTCTCCAGCGCACCTTCGATGGAGTACTCGGCACCGATGCCGCTCTGCTTCGCACCACCGTAGGACATGCCAGGAATCTGGCCACCGGCGCGATTCACCTGGATCCAGCCCGCATCGAGCTGTTCGGTGGCTCGCATTGCCGCGCCGATGTCGTTCGTGAAGACGTAGGCGGCAAGACCGTAGTGCGTGTCGTTAGCCATGGCGAGAACTTCGCTCTCGTTCTCCCACGCGATGGCCACGAGGACCGGGCCGAACACTTCTTCGCGGGCAACGCGCCAGGTGTTGTCGACACCCGTGAAGATGACGGGTGTCGGGAAGTAGCCCTTGGCATCGCCGGCGGCCGGCGGCAACGTGCCGGTCTCCACTTTCGCGCCGGCATCCATGGCTTCCTTGATGAAGCCGCAGACCGCGTTGTAGCGTTCGGCATTGATGACGGCGCCGATGTCGGAGGTTTCGTCGAGAGCGTCGCCGACCTTCAGTGCATTGACCTTCTCCACCAGGCGTGGCATCACCTTGTCCCAGATGGACTTGTGCAGGAACAGACGCGAGCCAGCGGTACAGGATTGGCCCTGACGGGCGAAACGCATCGCCGCGATGATGTTGTTCACCGTGGTGTCCAGCATTGCATCGGTACCGGCGTCCGGGTAGACGATGCAGGGGCTCTTGCCGCCGAGTTCCAGGGTCAGATGCCCGATGCGGTCCGCAACGGCGTGCGCGACCTTCTGACCCACTTCGTGCGATCCCGTGAACGACACCTTAGCGACGTCGGCATGAGTGCTCAGCGGGGCGCCGGCTTCCAGGCCTTCGCCGGTCACGACGTTAAAGACGCCGGGCGGGAAGATGTCCGCAGCGAGCTCGGCGATGCGGATGACGGCGAGCGGTGCGTCTTCTGCCGGTTTGAGAACCAGCGTGTTGCCCGTTCCGAGCGACATGCCGATCTTGACCGCAGCCAGGACGAGCGGCGAGTTCCAGGGGATGATGGCCCCGACCACGCCGAAAGGCTCACGGGTGGTGTAGCTGAAGAGGCCAGGCCCAAGCGGGAGGGTCTCGCCCTTTTGCTCTGCAATAACGCCGCCGTAATAGCGAAGGACTTCGGCGGTGCTGGCAACCTCCGGCCGGCTCTGGGTGCGCAGCGCATTGCCCGTTTCCGCGGCCAGGATCTTGGCGATTTCTTCGGCGTTTGCAGTGATGCGGTTGCCGAACTCGATCAGCATGGCGCCGCGTTCGCGTGCTGCCTTGCGGCGCCATTTCGGGAATGCCGCTTTGGCAGCCGCAACAGCGACATCGATGTCGCGCGAGTCGGCGGCGCCGATGGCGGCGATGGTGTCGAGGCGGCATGGGTTGATGACGTCAAGCGTCTTGCCGCCGATGGGCTTGCACCATTCGCCGTTGATGAAGTTACCGGCGAGACCGGACGTGGGGAGGCTGACAGTGCCGTAGGTGGACTTGGAGATGGTATTCACTTGGATGCTCTTGGCTGGATGAGGGAGGCGCGCTTACGCGGCGGCTTGCAGGCGAACGCCCAGCAGTTCCTCGTAGATTTCGCTGACGCTGGTGGAATCCTTGCCGCCCATGCCCTTGGCACGAGCGGCGTTGTAGGTCTGCTTGACCAACTGACCCAAGGGCATTGGGTAGTTGGAGAACTCATCGAGGCACAGGCCCAGGTCCTTGTTCATCAGATCGATGGCGAAGAATGCCGGGCGCTCTGCGGTGAACAACGTCTTCTGGAACCAGTCAAGCATCTTGCTGCCAGCCATGCCTGCGCTCATCACGTCGCACAGCACTTCCAGGTTGCCGCCAGCTTTGACGCTGGCTGCAAGAACTTCGCCCAGCGCGACGGTGTTGATTGCCACCACAAGGTTGTGGCTCAGCTTCGTGAGCTGGCCGGCACCGATGGCGCCGCAGTGGACGATGCGTCCGGCCAGGTTGTTCAGCATCGGCGTGACGCGTTCGAGAACAGCGGCATCGCCACCGACCATCACGACCAGCTTTCCATTCGTGGCACCTGCAACGCCACCGCTGACGGGCGCATCGAGAAAGTCGACACCCTTCTCGGCTGCCTCGGCAGCCAGAGCCTTGGTCGTTTCAGGGTCGACGGTGCTGAAATCGATCAGTACCGCACCCTTGTTCAGGGACGCGAGCACACCGTCGGCGCCTGTGATTGCCGACTTGAGGATGGCGGGCGTAGGCAAGCTGAACAGAACTGCATCAGCCCCCTCAGCGGCTGCCTTGGGATTTGCGGCTGCGGCCGCCCCCTTGGACACCAATTCGTCGACAGCGCTGCGGTTCGGGTCAAACACCGTGACCTTGAAACCTGCCGAAACCAGGCGCGCAGCCATTTGCGCGCCCATCTTGCCGATACCGATAAATGCAACGTTCTTCATTCCTAAGCGCTCCTGTTTGGATGCGTTGGACTGTAGGGAGAGCGTGGCGTGTGGATAAGACCACCAATGCTTACGGGAATCGTTAGAATTTCTTTCCTATTGTGGTCCTCCAAGTTGGTGCGTGTATAGAGGCATCAAAGTTGCATGCATAAACCCCTTTGCCCCATTTCATTGGGGAATACCCTGATACCAAGAGCTCAAGGGATATTGCCGCGAGAGTGGAGGCGTTAGCTTTTCTGTCGTTCAGATGCTCAACCTGTCTCGCCTTCACCTTCTCAGCGAACTTGCCGTTCTAGGGACCATCGCCAAGGTGGCGGAGGCTGTGAACCTCACACGCCCCGCTGTCTCGCAGCAACTGGCCATCCTGGAACAGGAGACGGGCACCGTGCTGTTTGAACGCTCAGGCCGAGGTGTTCAACTGACGCTGGCGGGCGAAAGCCTGGTTGCAAGGGCCGGAAAAGTGCTGGATCTGGTGAGCGAGATCGAATCGGACCTCGCGTCCGCCAAGGGCTCCGTGGCGGGCGAAGTCCGGGTATCAGCATTCGGCTCGGTTGCGACGACCTTTATCCCGGCGGTGTTCGAATCGTTGATACGCGAATACCCCCAACTTGACCTTCGTTTCGAGGAACTCGAGCCCGGCGAGAGCCTGAAGGCTGCCGCTGCGAAACAGGTCGACCTGGCACTGGTCGATGACTCCATCAGTGCCGAAGCGCTCTGGAGCATGCTGTATTTCCGCCCGGTCTACGAGGACCATTTCGCCGTGGTGATGGCCGCTAGCCATCGACTCGCGGGAGCCTCTTCGATCAGCGTGACTGACCTCAAGGCCGAGAACTGGGCCATCAACAGGAATGCGCAGACATACAAAACGCAGATCGTGAATGCCTGCCACGAAGCCGGGTTCACGCCCCGCGTGGTTGCGAGCTGCCGCAACATGGCCGCGACGCTGGAGATGGTGCGTACCGGCTATGTCATCACCGTCTTGCCGGCGCTGGCGCTGAGGGCGGTGGCCGCAGACGCCGCGTTCAGCGTGATACCCGTCCATCCACTCATGATGCGACGAATCTTCGTTGCAATGGCCCAAGGGACCTTCCGCCGGCCTGCCATCGCAGCCGTGCTGAAAGCCTTGGACGGTGTGGTCCCGCGGTTTGCGGAGAAGCTCGATATTCGCAGCAGCGATCGCGCCTGAGCGTTGAATTTTGGCCGCTACGCGTAGAACTCGTCGCCCCTTGATACCTCCCGGGCGGTTCACCTGGTCGACGTAGAGCCGGACCCCACCCACGAACGCCGTTCCGACAGCGGCAGCTGGACCTGTGAGAGAGATCGGCTGGCCGATCGGAATCTTTTCCTGCTTGGCAACTCAGGATCATCCGTTTGGGCCAGGACCGGTGCGCCTGTTGTGCCAGGCGGTCTCGCTGGGCAGGCAGAAAGATCGCGCACGTATCGGCTGCAGCCTGCACCTGGATGCAGCGTGTGTGCATCTGCAGGAAGTCTTCGGCCTTGGACTCCGGTCCACTGGCCGTCAATGGGTTGAATCAGACGAAGCTGGAGGTTCACCGCGGCGGCGAACGACGCCCGAGCGGCAGCCGGCCAGGGACCAGGCGAGATTTGCGCATAAGCACATGCGCAATGGGCGCATGCGGCGGACGCGAACTTTTCTAGCATCCAAGCACTGCATCGCGTCCAGGACGCCACCCCCATGTCCCTGCCCACCGACACCCTCGCCCCACCTGCCCCGCCCGCTGCTCTCGTCAAGGGAAGCAGACTCCCCGACGAAGCCTTCCGCATCGCGCCCATAGACGCTGCGCTGGGCGCTGAAGTGACGGGCCTCGACGCCACACGCCCACTGCGCGCCGACCAGGTGCTGGCACTCAAGCAAGCACTGCTCGAACGGCACGTGCTGGTCTTCAAGCGCCAGCAGATCAACGACGCGCAGTTCGAGCGCCTCGCCAGCTACTTCGGCAGCGTGTTCCGTCCGCCCGCCAACGTGCCGGTGCTCGGCTCCGACCCGTACGGCGGCAACACCCCGGACATCGTGCACGTTTCGAACCTCGAAGGCGGCGTGCTCGGGCACGACGAACTGGCCGCGCATGCCGACCACCACTGGACACCGGTGCCCTCATCGGGCTCCCTGCTCTACGGCATCGAAGTGCCGTCCGAAGGCGGCGACACGACCTGGTTCAACCTCGCGGCCGCCTGGGACACGCTCGACACCGGCACGCAGCGCGA
>Ga0163161_10001390_pt1 | contig 17855 bp, 6 predicted proteins | sample S45metaG_FD_129847 | JGI IMG/M metagenome (GOLD analysis project Ga0163161, IMG submission 129847) | Switchgrass rhizosphere microbial communities from Kellogg Biological Station, Michigan, USA - S4-5 metaG | ecosystem: Host-associated > Plants > Roots > Rhizosphere > Soil | place: USA: Michigan... | reverse complement strand
GAGGGTCATGCGCGAATTGGTCGACAACGGCCAATTGACCGACCCGGACAGCGCCCGCGGCAAATTGCTGCAAGTGGCGGCTCACCTGTTCCGTAACAAAGGTTATGAACGCACCACCGTGCGCGATCTGGCGGGTGCCGTGGGCATTCAGTCAGGCAGCATTTTTCATCACTTCAAGAGCAAGGATGAAATCCTGCGCGCGGTGATGGAAGAGACGATCCGCTACAACATGGCATTGATGCGTGCAGCCCTCGCCGAGGCCAACACTGTGCGCGAACGAGTGCTGGCGCTGATTCGCTGCGAATTGCAGTCGATCATGGGGGGCCGCGGCGAAGCCATGGCGGTGCTGGTCTATGAATGGCGCTCGTTGTCCGAGGATGGGCAGGCGCAGGTGTTGGCCTTGCGTGACATTTATGAAGACATCTGGCTGCAGGTGTTGGGTGAAGCCAAAGAAGCGGGTTTTATTCGCGGCGATGTGTTCATCACGCGTCGTTTCCTGACGGGCGCGTTGTCCTGGACCACCACCTGGTTTCGCGCGGACGGCAGCATGAACCTCGATCAATTGGCCGATGAAGCCTTGATTCTCGTACTGGAAGAAAAGCAGTAGGGTTGTGCCGGTCAAAGGGAGCTGGCCAAGTGGCCGAAACCGCCTAACTTGATTGCATTGATGCGTACTTTTCAGGGAGTGGGTTGTTTTGATGTCTTCGCCAATCAGGACGGCTTCGCGGCTATTGCTGGCATCGCTCACGACGCTATGGGTATTGCCGTCCCACGCTGCGCAAACGGTACGGGTGGGCGCCGCCCATTTTCCGCCCTATACCATCCGCCCTGAATCCGGTGTCGACACCGGCCTGCTACCACAATTGATCGAAGATTTGAATCACCTGCAAAGCGACTTTCAGTTTGTCCTGGTGCCCACCTCCATTCCCCGACGCTTTGGTGATCTCAAGCAAGGCCGGATCGACATGGCGATTTTCGAGAACCCGGACTGGGGCTGGAAAGACATCCCGCATATCACTGTCGACATGGGCCTGGAAGACGCCGAGATCTTTGTCGCGCAGCAGTTGCCGGACCGCCAGCAAAACTACTTTGCGCAACTCACGGGTAAGCGGCTGGCCCTGTTCAGTGGCTATCACTACGAATTTGCCAACTTCAATGCCGATTCGAAATTCCTTGCGCAAAACTACAACGCTACGCTGACCTATTCCCATGACAGCAACTTGCTGATGGTGTTGCGCGGTCGGGCCGACATTGCCCTGGTGACCCGCTCCTACCTGAGCGATTACCTGCTGCGTAATGAGAAAGTCGGTGATCAGATGCTGGTGTCACAGCGCATCGATCAGGTCTATCGTCACCATGCCATTCTCAGTCCCGCCGCACCCATCAGTGGTGAGGCGTTTGGCAAGCTGCTGCAAGAATTACGGGATAACGGGCAGATGCTGAAGATTTTCGAACCGTACAAAATTGCCGTGGTGCCGGTGCCGAAGGTTTGACTGGTACAGCATGGCGGGAAAAGCGTTGTGGTATTCCGTTTGTCAGAAACCATGTATTTGGTTGGACCTACTGTCAAATTTGACAGTAGACGGTGGGGTTTTGACCGCGTTTAGATGACTTTCCGGTATTAGACCCATAACTGGGCGTGATACTTATCCAGAAAGGACTTCTTCCATGTCAGATTCAGTATTGGTCTCTCTTTGCTGCGTACCGTCTCCCGACGTGACGCAAGCTGTTGATAAAGTACTTTCCTTGCAAAGGCCAGATGGTTCATCGGGTGTCACCGTCCAAGTGAAGCGCTTTCCATTCATGTCGGTTGGCCAACAAACGACGTTGCATGTCTGCGGCCAGGGCGAGGACGGAAAACCGAAGATGCTTCGCGTAGTCAACGCGGAGCCTTTAACACAACAGGAAGTCGAGGAAGGTTGGTTCAGAAACATCGCCTGGGACTATTTCCTTGGCCTGAAAGATCTGAGTCATGTTGTATTTGTTTTTCAGGCCGCCCTGGATGGATGTAGCTGTGCTTGCCCGGTGCTGTTCCCGCCATTGAGTCTTGAGGTGCGTAAGCCTTATGAGGATGAAACGACATTTTCAGAAAGTGATGGCACTGATGACTGGAATGGCTGGATGAGGGGCGAGGCAGCTTCTGATCCGAGGGATCTCACTCTCCTCAAGGATGGGGAAACTCACCTCTTGCTTAACCGCACCTACACCAATAACTCTGCCGGCATTGTGTTGAAAAAGAGTTATGAGGATCTGGTGGCAGGCAGACTTTATGAGTTCGGAGTGACGGTGCGCAGATCGGGCACCGGAGGTGCACTACCGAAACTCTCTCTCGATTCTGAATCGCAGAACGTTGTGGTAGCGACAGACATTTCAACCAAGACCGATATTGAAATTAAAGGTGCTTTTACCGCGGACTCGTCTCTGATGGAGTTGCGGATTGTTAGCCATGTCGCCACTGGCGGCGGTAATGATTATGCCTTCCACAATATTTGGGTCAGGTCGCTCTAAGGTTTACGCTAATCACAGCTAAATTTCCGGGTCGGACTCACGTCCCTCAATGAATAGTCAACGATATCGTGAGCCCGACCTATGCCCAATCTGAATGACCTGACTGCCCTGGTGTTGCCTTTCGAAGGACCGCTTGTAGCGGATGAAACCGAAAACCGGCTGCACTTCAGCCTGCGAGGGCAGCCACTGATTCAGCTGCACCTGAGTCGTGAGTCCGAGTTACAGGTGCAGGTAGAAAAACATTTTGGCCATCCCGTCGGACAGGCCATTCAATCGGCGTGTTATTGGCTGTTTGCCCGTGATCCAGCCTGTCAGCGCCTGACCTGGCAGCTCGATGAAACGCCCATCCAGGCCCTGCTCAGCGGCTTGCTGATTCCCGGCGAAGTGGTTGGCCAATATCACTGCTTGCGCACACTGTTCTGGCAATTGCCGCAGCCATGGCTGGTCAAGGGACCGACGCCCAGTTACCCACAACATCCGGTCATCAGCGATAGCAAGCGCCATCCGCTGCGTCCATTGAAGCCGTGCGGTGAAGTCTATCGGCGCTTTGATGCGCGCCTCGGTGCCTGGATTTCCCTGCGCACGGTGGACATTGAACAGGACCTGGAGCGTTTCAATCGCTGGCAGAACAACCCGCGCGTAGCGAGTTTCTGGCAGGAGGAGGGCAGCCTCGAACAACATCGCCAATACCTGAGCAAACTGGCGGCGGACCCGCACACGGTGACCTTGATTGGCTGTTTCGATGATCAGCCGTTTGCCTATTTTGAAGCGTATTGGGCCAAGGAAGATCGCATCGCGCCGTTCTATGACGCTGGCGATTATGACCGTGGTATTCACATGCTGGTGGGTGAAGAAAACCACCGGGGGCCACGCAAAGTCGCGAGCTGGTTATCGGCGCTGGTGCATTACCTGTTTCTCGACGATCCGCGTACCCAGCGGGTGGTGGCCGAGCCTCGGGCCGACAACGCCAGGATGATCGGGCACATGCAGGGGCAGGGCTTTTACTGCGAGAAGGAGTTCGACTTTCCGCACAAGCGCGCGGCGTTGATGGTGTTGGGGCGGGAGCGGTTTTTTGATCGGTGTTCGTTGGCTTGATGCTTAAGGCTCAAGATCTATAGGGGGCTTGAGTCCGCCTTCGCGAGCAGGCTCGCTCCCACAGTAGATCTCCAGTGCTCACACATCGCTTGTTCACCGCAGATCCAATGTTGGAGCGAGCCTGCTCGCGAATGGGGCGACGCCGATTTCAGATTTAGCGACGAGCAAAGGTATCCGCACGACTCCCCGATACCTTGCGGCAGTGCACCAGCGCATCGCGAATCATGAAGTTCACCAGGGTCGGCGATACACCGAGTTCCTTGGCAATGTCCTTCTGCGGCACCCCGTGCAGGCGGTACATCTCAAAGGCGTAGCGGGTACGGCTCGGCAGCTCCGTCAGTGCATCGGCAATGTGCTCAAGGGTCGAGAAATTGATGTGCGAGGTCTCGGGGGAGGCACCTTGAATCACCACGTTCAGACCTTCCTCTTCAGGGCCGGAATACTTTTGTTCCAGCGCCTGCTTGCGGTAGTGGTCGATCGCCAGGTTGCGCACGATCTGGAACAGATAGCTGAGCTGAGCCTTGAAGGACGATGTGATCGCCGGTGCTGATTGCAGCCGGAAAAACGCATCCTGCACCACGTCTTCAGCGCGTGACCTGCACCCGGTGATACGGGCTGCAATTTTGACCAGGATCAGTCGATTGTCGACGAAGGCTTGAAGTAGCGGTGAATCGCACCTGCTTGTGGATACTGGTTCCATCATGGAAATCACCCTGCTGCAAAAAGGTTGGCGGGACGACTCGCAACCTGCGTCGCCCTGCGCGTCGAGCGACAAATTAGGTTGAATGATAATGATTGTCAATTGAGAAAGAGAATTAATGCGCCCGTGTGGTGCAAAGTGCGAACTGCCGCACGCCGATGCCCTTGCATGCAGTAATCATCCCCGCTGGCTATCCGGCCTGCCGACTAATTATTTCAAGACGTCATCCGTTCCCATTGGTGTAAGGCGCAGGGTCAATCCCGGCCAAACCCGCATTCCCATTGCCTTGCGCGGTCGGCAAAGACCGCGTCGTGCGCGCCTTCCCATGGGCGTGCTGTCAGAAAACCGATTCCACTTGCAAGCCGAAATCAGGCAGGAAACCTCATGACCGACGCGTTCGAACTCCCAAGCACTCTGGTCCAAGCCCTCCAGCGCCGCGCGGCCCTGACGCCGGATCGGGTGGCCTTGCGTTTTCTCGCCGACAGCCCGGACCAGGCGGTGGTACTCAGCTATCGCGAGCTGGACCAGCGCGCGCGAACCATTGCCGGAGCGTTGCAGGCCCAGACCGAATTTGGCGATCGCGCGGTACTGCTGTTTCCCAGTGGCCCGGATTACGTCGCCGCGTTTTTTGGCTGTTTGTATGCGGGGGTGATCGCGGTTCCGGCCTATCCGCCGGAGTCGGCCAAACGTCACCACCAGGCGCGTCTGCTGTCGATCATCAGCGATGCCGAGCCGCGCGTGCTGCTGACCAGCGCCGATCTGCGCGACGCATTGCAGCAGATCGAAGACGCGCCGTTGTTGCTATGCGTCGACACCCTCGAGGCTGAATGGGCGAACCGCTGGATCGAGCCGAACCTCCAAGACGACCACATTGCCTTCCTGCAATACACTTCCGGTTCCACCGCGTTGCCCAAAGGTGTGCAAGTCAGCCACGGCAACCTCGTGGCTAATGAACTGTTGATTCGCCACGGCTTTGGCATCGATCTAAACCCTGATGACGTGATCGTCAGCTGGCTGCCGCTGTACCACGACATGGGGTTGATCGGTGGTCTGTTGCAACCGATTTTCAGCGGCGTGCCGTGCGTGTTGATGTCCCCGGCGTACTTCCTCGGTCGACCGTTGCGTTGGCTGGAGGCAATCAATGAATACGGCGGCACCATCAGCGGCGGGCCGGATTTTGCCTATCGGCTGTGCAGCGAACGCGTCAGCGAATCGGCCGTGGAGCGCCTCGACCTGAGTGGCTGGCGAGTGGCGTATTCTGGTTCCGAACCGATTCGCCTCGACACCCTGGAACGCTTCGCCGAGAAATTCGCTCCGTGCGCTTTTACTCCGGACAGTTTCATGGCGTCTTACGGGCTGGCCGAAGCAACGTTGTTCGTTGCCGGCAGCCCTCGGGGGCAGGGCATTGGCAATCTGCGCGTGGACGATCAAGCCTTGGCACAAAACCGCGCTGAGCCGGGCGAGGGCCGCGCGGTCATGAGTTGTGGCATCAGCCAGCCGGATCACGCTGTGCTGATTGTCGATCCGGTCGCACACACTGAGCGGGTCGACAATACCGTTGGCGAAGTCTGGGCCAGTGGGCCGAGCATCGCCCTCGGCTATTGGCGCAACCCCGAGGCCAGCGCCAAGGCTTTCGTCCAGTACGAGGGCCAGACCTGGCTGCGCACCGGCGACCTGGGCTTTATGCGCGACGGTGAACTGTTCATCACCGGGCGCCTGAAAGACATGCTGATCGTTCGCGGACACAACCTTTATCCGCAGGACATCGAGCAGACCATCGAGCGTGAAGTGGACGTGGTGCGCAAAGGTCGTGTCGCCGTTTTCGCAGTGCACAGCGACGGCCAGGAAGGCATTGGCATCGCCGCCGAAATCAGCCGCAGCGTGCAGAAAATCCTGGCTCCCGAAGCACTGATCAACGCCATCCGCCAAGCCGTGGCTGAGGCCTTTCAGGAAGCGCCGAGCGTGGTGGTATTGCTCAATCCGGGGGCGTTGCCCAAGACCTCCAGTGGCAAGTTGCAACGCTCGGCGTGCCGCAATCGCCTGGCGGACGGCAGTCTGGACAGTTATGCGCTGTTTCCGTCAGCGGTCACCGAAAGGGAAGGAAAGCCCGAATCGGGTTCTGAACTGCAAACCCTGATCGGCCAGATCTGGGGCGAACAATTGCAGGTCAAACAGGTCCATGCCGACGACCATTTCTTCCTGCTCGGCGGTAACTCCATTGCCGCCACTCAAGTGGTCGGGCGGCTGCGTGAAGAACTGAATCTTGAGCTGAACCTGCGCCTGCTGTTTGAAGCGCCGACCCTCGGTGCGTTTGCCATCGCAGTGGCTAAGCAACAACAGGATGGCGGCCTGGCCCAAGGCGCGATCACCCCATTGTCGCGCACCGAAGCCATGCCGCAATCGCTGGCGCAAAACCGCCTGTGGATCACTTGGCAACTCGACCCGCACAGCAGCGCCTACAACATTCCCGGTGCGTTGAGTTTGCGCGGCGAGCTGGATGAAGACGCGCTGCGCGCCAGCTTCCAGCAGCTGATCGAACGTCACGAATCCCTGCGCACGCGATTCTTCGAGCGTGACGGCGTGGCGTTGCAACAGGTGGATGCAGCCGCTGAATTCAACCTGCAATTGATCGACATCAGTGACTTGCCGGCTGCCGAGCGTGAAGCCCGTGCAGCGCAAATCCGTGAAGACGAAGCCCGTACTCAGTTCGATCTGGAGAAAGGCCCGCTGCTGTGGGTGACCCTGGTGCGCCTTGCTGAAGAGGAGCATCAACTGCTGGTGACGATGCACCACATCATCGCTGACGGTTGGTCGCTGAACCTGCTGATCGACGAGTTCTCGCGCCTGTACGCCGCTGAGTTCCAAGGACAAACCGCAGCGCTTGCGGCATTACCGACCCGGTACGTCGACTACGGCAGTTGGCAGCGTCAATGGCTGGCGCAAGGGGAGGGCGAGCGTCAGCTGGCTTACTGGAAAGCCCGGTTGGGCGACGAACACCCGACCCTAAGTCTGGCCACCGACCATCCGCGTTCGGCGCAGCATACTCATGGCGCTGCTCGTCATTCCGTCAAGCTGGACGCGACCTTGAGCGGTGCCATTCGCCAGACCGCACAGGCTCATGAAGCAACACCGTTCATGCTGTTACTCGCCGCGTTCCAGAGTCTGTTGCACCGCTACAGCGGCCAGCGTGACATCCGCATCGGTGTGCCGAATGCCAACCGTCCACGACTGGACACCCAAGGGCTGATCGGCTTCTTCATCAACACTCAGGTGCTGCGTGCCGAGGTGGATTCGCGGCAGCCTTTCGCTGAGTTGTTGGCGCAAACCCGGCAGAGCGCATTGGGCGCCCAGGCGCATCAGGACTTGCCCTTTGAACAACTGCTCGAAGCGTTCCCGCAAGCCCGCGAGCAAGGCCTGTTCCAGGTCATGTTCAACCACCAGCAACGGGATTTGAGTGCACTGCGCCGCCTGCCGGGATTGCTCGCCGAAGAGCTGCCGTGGCACAGCCGCGAAGCCAAGTTCGACCTGCAACTGCACAGTGAAGAAGATCAAAAGGGTCGCCTCAGCCTGTCTTTCGACTACGCCAGCGAACTGTTCGACGCGCCGACCATCGAGCGTCTGGCCGAACACTTCAGCAACCTGTTGCGCGCCATTTGCGAACAACCGGACACCGCCATCGGTGACCTGCCGCTGCTGACCCCGAACGAGCTCGACCAGCAAACAGCCTGGAGCGAGGCGCCCTGCACACCAGCCAACCAATGGCTGCCGCAACGGCTCAACGAACAGGCGCGCCTGACGCCTGAGCGCACCGCCCTGATGTGGGACGGTGGGACCATGGACTTCGCCGACCTGCACACCCAGGCCAACCGACTCGCGCATTACCTGCGCGACAAAGGCGTTGGCCCGGACGTGTGCGTGGCCATCGCGGCCGAGCGTTCGCCGCAATTGCTGATTGGCGTGCTGGCGATCATCAAGGCCGGTGGCGCGTATGTGCCACTGGACCCGGAGTACCCGGCCGAGCGGCTGGCCTACATGCTCAGTGACAGCGGCGTCGAGTTGCTGCTGACCCAAAGCGGATTGCTTGAGCGATTGCCGGCCACCGATGGCGTCAGCGTGATCGCCATGGACGCGCTCACTCTCGACCGTTGGCCGAGCCATGCGCCAGGGCTGCATCTGAACGGCGACAACCTCGCCTACGTGATCTACACCTCGGGTTCCACCGGCCAGCCAAAGGGTGTCGGCAACACCCATGCGGCGCTGGCCGAGCGGCTGCAATGGATGCAAGAAACCTATCGCCTGAACGACAGCGACGTGCTGATGCAAAAGGCGCCGATCAGTTTCGACGTATCGGTCTGGGAATGCTTCTGGCCGCTGATCACCGGCGCCCGTTTGCTGATTGCCGGCCCCGGCGAACACCGTGATCCGCATCGCATCGCCCAGTTGGTTCAGCAGTACGGCGTCACCACATTGCACTTCGTACCGCCGCTGCTTTCGCTGTTTATCGACGAACCGCTCACCGCTGAATGCACCAGCCTGCGCCGCGTATTCTCCGGCGGCGAAGCCTTGCCGGCGGAACTGCGCAATCGCGTGCTTGAACAATTGCCCGCTGTTCAGCTGCACAACCGATACGGTCCAACCGAAACCGCGATCAACGTGACCCATTGGCATTGCACCCCGGTCGATGGCGAGCGCTCGCCGATTGGCCGTCCGTTGGGCAATGTCATTTGTCGCGTGCTCGACAGTGACCTCAACCCCGTGCCGGCCGGTGTATCCGGCGAACTGTGCATTAGCGGCATCGGCCTGGCGCGCGGCTATCTGGGCCGTCCGGGCCTGACCGCCGAACGTTTTGTCCTCGATCCGCTGGGCGAGCAGGGCGCTCGTCTGTACCGTACCGGCGACCGCGCACGCTGGACCGTCGATGGTGTGCTCGAATACCTCGGTCGTCTCGATCAGCAGGTCAAACTGCGCGGCTTCCGTGTCGAACCGCAAGAAATCGAAGCACGGTTGCTGGCGCAGGAGGGCGTCGCGCAAGCCGTGGTGCTGGTGCGCGAGACGGCGGCTGGCGGGCAGTTGATCGGTTACTACACCACTACTGAAATTCGCGAAACGGAAGACGCTCAGACCGCGCGCCTGAACACTGCACTGGCGGCTGAACTGCCGGACTACATGGTCCCGGCGCAGTTCATGCGTCTGGAACTAATGCCCCTGAGCCCAAGCGGCAAGCTCGACCGTCGTGCCTTGCCCGAGCCGCAATGGCAGGTACGCGAACACGTCGAACTGATCACCGTGCTGGAGCAACACATCGCCGGCATCTGGCGCGAAGTGTTGGGCCAGACTCAAATCGGACTGCGCGACGACTTCTTCGCCCTCGGCGGCCATTCGTTGCTGGCCACGCAAATCATTTCCCGCACCCGCCAGGCCTGCGACGTCGAATTGCCGCTGCGTGCGTTGTTCGAGAACAGTGAACTGGGCGCGTTCGCCGAGCAGGTCCGGCTGATTCAGGTCAGCGGCAAGACCAATAAACAGCCACCGATAGAGAAAGTTGACCGCAACCAGCCTGTGCCGCTGTCCTATTCCCAGCAGCGCATGTGGTTCCTCTGGCAGATGGAACCAGACAGCCCGGCGTACAACGTCGGCGGTATGGCACGACTGCGTGGCGTACTCGATGTCGGGCGTTTTGAGGCCGCGCTGCAAGCGCTGATCATGCGTCACGAAACCCTGCGCACCACGTTCCCGAGCGTCGATGGCGTCGCTCGGCAACAGGTCCATGGGCAAACCCACCTGCGCATGGACTGGAAGGATTTTTCGGCACTGGCTGGCGAGGTCCGCGAGCAACGGGTCCAGCAACTGGCTGACGACGAGGCGCATAGACCTTTCGATCTGGAAACCGGCCCACTGTTGCGTGCCTGCCTGGTCAAGACCGCCGAGCACGAACATTTCCTGGTGCTGACCCTGCACCACATTGTCACTGAAGGCTGGGCGATGGACATTTTCGCCCGGGAACTGAGCGCGCTCTACGAAGCCTTCGTCGATGACCGCGAATCACCGCTGGCGCCGCTGCCGGTGCAGTATCTGGATTACAGCGTCTGGCAGCGTCAATGGCTGGAGTCCGGCGAGCGTCAGCGCCAACTCGATTACTGGACCGCGCAATTGGGTCACGAGCACCCGCTGCTGGAATTGCCGGCGGACCGACCGCGTCCACCTGTGCAAAGTCATCGAGGCGAACTGTTCCGTTTCGACCTTAGCGATGACCTCGCTGCACGAGTCCGCGCCTTCAATGCGCAAAACGGTATGACGCTGTTCATGACCATGACCGCCGCGCTGGCCGTGCTGCTTTACCGCTACAGCGGCCAGACGGACCTGCGCATCGGCGCACCGGTGGCCAACCGGATTCGTCCGGAGAGCGAAGGGTTGATCGGGGCGTTCCTCAACACCCAAGTGCTGCGTTGCCAGCTCGACGGGCAGATGTCCGTCGGTGAATTGTTCGAGCAGGTTCGCCACACCGTGATCGAAGGCCAGTCCCATCAGGACCTGCCGTTTGACCATCTGGTGGAAGCGTTGCAGCCACCGCGCAGCGCGGCTTACAACCCGTTGTTCCAGGTGATGTGCAACGTGCAGCGCTGGGAATTCCAGCAGAGCCGCACCCTGGCCGGTATGACTGTCGAGTACCTGGCTAACGATGCGCGAGCAACCAAGTTTGACCTCAATCTGGAAGTCACCGATCTCGACCATCGCCTCGGTTGCTGTCTGACCTACAGCACTGATCTGTTCGACGAGCCGCGCATCGCGCGCATGGCCGGGCATTGGCGAAACTTGCTGGAAGCGCTGCTGGCCGACCCACAACAGCACCTCAGTGAATTGCCGTTGCTGGACGTCAGCGAACAGCAAAATCTGTTCGATAGCCTCGGCGTCGAGCCGGGTGAGCATCGCCTCGACCAGTGCATTCATCACCTGTTCAGCGAGCAGGCGCTGACGCGAAAAGACGCGCCGGCCCTGACCTTTGCCGGGCAGACCCTGAGTTATGCCGAACTCGACAGCCGCGCCAATCAACTGGCCTGGATGCTCCGCGAGCGCGGCGTCGGTCCGCAGGTGCGCGTTGGTCTGGCGCTTGAGCGATCGCTGGAAATGGTCATCGGCCTGCTGGCGATTCTCAAGGCCGGTGGCGCCTATGTGCCGCTGGATCCGGAATATCCGCTGGACCGCTTGCATTACATGATCGAAGACAGCGGCATCGGTTTGTTGCTCAGCGATGCGGCGATGTTTGAAGCCCTCGGTGAGTTGCCGGCCAACGTCACTCGTTGGTGCCTGGAGGACGATGCCGCCGAACTTGCCAACTACCCGACCACCGAGCTGCCGTTGATCAGCCTGCCGCAACATCAGGCCTACCTGATTTACACCTCCGGCTCCACCGGAAAACCGAAAGGCGTGGTGGTGGCCCATGGTGAAATCGCCATGCATTGCCAAGCGGTCATTCAACGCTTCGGCATGCGTCCGGACGACTGCGAATTGCACTTCTATTCGATCAACTTCGACGCCGCGACCGAGCGTTTGCTGGTGCCGCTTTTGAGTGGTGCACAAGTGGTTTTGCGGGCGCAAGGGCAGTGGGATGCGCAAGAAATCTGCAGTTTGATTCGCCATCACAACATCAACATCCTCGGCTTCACCCCGAGCTACGGCAGCCAATTGGCGCAATGGCTGGCGACCCGGGGCGAAACCTTGCCGGTGCGCATGTGCATCACTGGTGGCGAGGCCCTGACGGGTGAGCACCTGGCGCGCATCCGCGCAGCGTTCAAGCCGAGTCTGTTTTTCAACGCTTACGGGCCGACCGAAACCGTGGTCATGCCGCTGGCCAGTCTCGCGCCCGAACTGCTGGAAGAAGGTATGGGCAGTGTGCCGATTGGCAACGTGATCGGTGCACGGGTGGCTTACATTCTCGATGCGGACCTGGCCCTCGTACCGCAAGGGGCGACCGGCGAGTTGTACGTTGGCGGTGCCGGTCTGGCGCAGGGTTATCACCAGCGTCCGGGCATGACCGCTGAGCGTTTCGTTGCCGATCCGTTTACTGCCAACGGCGGGCGCCTGTACCGCACCGGCGACCTGGTGCGCCAGCGCGCCGATGGGTTGGTGGAGTACCTCGGACGGATCGACCATCAAGTGAAGATTCGCGGTTTCCGCATCGAGTTGGGCGAGATCGAAACCCGCCTGCTGGAACATGCATCGATCCGTGAAGCCGTGGTGCTGGCGCTTGAAGCGCCGAGCGGCAAACAACTGGTGGGCTATATGGTCACCGAGGTCGCCGAGCAGGACGAAGCGCAACAAGCGGCACTGCGCGATGCCCTCAAGGCGCACCTCAAATCACAACTGCCGGATTACATGGTGCCGACGCACTTGATCCTGCTCGCCAGCATGCCGCTGACCGCTAACGGAAAACTGGATCGCCGTGCATTGCCGGCGCCGGACCCGGAGCTGAACCGCCAGCACTATGTGGCGCCGAGCAGTGCGCTGGAACTGACCCTGGCCGCGATCTGGTGCGAAGTGCTGAACGTCCCGCAGGTCGGCCTCAACGACAACTTCTTCGAACTGGGTGGCGATTCGATTCTGTCGATCCAGGTGGTCAGCCGGGCACGGCAGCAGGGCATCCATTTCAGCCCGCGCGACCTGTTCCAGCACCAGACCGTGCAAACCCTGGCTGCCATGGCGACCCGCACCAAACAGGTCACCGCCGAGCAAGGCTTGCTCACCGGTGAATCACGTTTGACGCCGATTCAGCACTGGTTTTTCGACACTGATATTCCTGAGCGTCAACACTGGAACCAGGCGTTGCTGCTGGAACCGACCGTGGCGCTAGAGCCCCATCGCCTGGAGCAAGCATTGTTGGCGGTGATCGAGCAGCATGACGCCTTGCGCCTGGGTTTTACGGAAGTAGCCGGGCAATGGCGAGTCGAACATCAGCCGGTGTCCGACACCGAACTGTTGTGGCAAGTGCGCATACCAACCATGGACCAGTGCGAGGCGTTGTTTGCCGATGCCCAGCGCAGCCTCGATCTCGAAACGGGGCCTTTGCTGCGAGCGTTGCTGGTCGATTGCCCTGAGGGGCAACAACGGCTGTTCGTTGCCATTCACCACTTGGTGGTCGACGGTGTTTCGTGGCGGGTGCTGCTGGACGATCTGCAAATTGTTTACCGTCAACTGGAAGCCCGGCAAGCGGTTAACCTGCCGGCCAAAACCAGTGCCTTCAGGGACTGGGCGGCACGCTTGCAGGCCTACGCCGGCAGCGAGTCCCTGCGCGAAGAACTGGATTGGTGGCAGTCGCAACTGGCCGGCCCTGATGTCGCGCTGCCGTGCGATCGTCCCGAGGGCGGTCGGCAGAATCGCCATGCACAAACCGTCAGCGTGGGCCTCGATGCCGAGCAGACTCGCCAATTGCTGCAACAGGCCCCGAGTGCTTACCGCACGCAGGTCAACGACCTGTTGCTGACGGCGCTGGCCCGCGTGCTGTGTCGCTGGAGCGGCGACGAATCGGCATTGATTCAACTGGAAGGTCACGGTCGCGAAGCCCTGTTCGACGAGATCGACCTGACCCGCACCGTTGGCTGGTTTACCAGCGCCTATCCGCTGCGACTGACCCCGCAGGAGGGGCAGGGCGCCTCGATCAAAGCAATCAAGGAGCGATTGCGCGCCGTGCCGCACAAAGGCTTGGGTTATGGCGTGTTGCGTTACTTGGCCGACGACCTGTGCCGCCAAACCATGGCCGCGCTGCCGGTAGCTTCGATCACCTTCAACTACCTCGGTCAGTTCGACCAGAGTTTCGGTACGGATGCCTTGTTCCATCCGCTCGATGAAGCGATCGGTGCGGCCCATGATCCTCACGCACCGCTGCCCAATGAGCTGAGCGTCGACAGTCAGGTCTATGGCGGCGAATTGGTGCTGCGCTGGACCTTCAGCGCTGAACGTTACGACCCGCACACCATCGCTGAGCTGGCGGACGCTTATCTGGGCGAACTGCAAGGCCTGGTCGAGCATTGCCTGCAAGACGAGGCGAGCGGCCTGACGCCGTCGGACTTCCCGCTGGCGAAATTGACCCAGGCGCAACTCGACGCGCTGCCGGTTCCGGCGGCCGTGATCGAAGACGTCTATCTGCTGTCCCCGATGCAGGAAGGCATGCTGCTGCACACCTTGCTGGAGCCGGGCACCGGGCTCTATTACATGCAGGATCGTTACCGCATCAACAGCGAACTCGATCCGCAGCGTTTCGCCCAAGCCTGGCAAGCGGTGATTGCCCGTCATGAAGCCCTGCGTGCGTCGTTCTGCTGGAACGTCGGCGAAGACATGCTGCAAGTGATCCACAAACCGGGCAGCACGCCGATCGAATACCTTGACTGGAGCACGATGGCCGAATCCGTGCAAGAACCGACCTTACAGGCCTTGCTGAAACGCGAACGCGAAACCGGCTTCGATCTGCTCAATCAGGCCCCGTTCCACCTGCGTTTGATCAAGGTCGGCGCGGTGCGTTACTGGTTCATGATGAGCAACCACCACATCCTGATCGATGCCTGGTGCCGCTCGTTGCTGATGAACGATTTCTTTGAGATCTACACCGCCCTTGGCGAAGGCCGCGAAGCGCAATTGGCCGCGCCACCGCGTTACCGCGACTACATCGGCTGGTTGCAACGCCAGAGCCTGGGCGAAGCGCGGCAGTGGTGGAAAACTAACTTGCAAGGCTTCGAACGGACCACGCCGATTCCGAGTGATCGACCGTTCCTGCGTGAACATGCCGGCGGTAGCGGTGGCATGATCGTTGGTGACTGCTACACAAAACTCGATGCCCATGACGGTGCGCAACTGCGCGAACTGGCGCAGGCGCATCAACTGACCATCAACACCTTCGCCCAAGCGGCGTGGGCCCTGGTGCTAAGACGCTTGAGCGGTGATCGCGACGTGCTGTTCGGCGTCACGGTGGCCGGGCGTCCGGTGGACATGCCGCAGATGCAACGCACGGTCGGGCTGTTCATCAACAGCATCGCGCTGCGGGTGAAGATGCCCGAAGACGATCAGCGATGCAGCGTTCGCCAATGGCTCAGCGCTTTGCTCGACAGCAACATGCAGCTGCGCGAGTACGAATACCTGCCGCTGGTGAGCATTCAGGAAAACAGTGAACTGCCCAAGGGCCAGCCGCTGTTTGACAGCCTGTTCGTGTTCGAAAACGCCCCGGTGGAGGTGTCGGTGCTGGACCGGGCGCAAAGCCTCAACGCGACCTCGGATTCGGGCCGCACCCACACCAACTTCCCGCTGACAGCCGTGTGCTATCCAGGCGACGACCTCGGCTTGCACCTGTCTTACGACCAGCGCTATTTCGATGAATCGACCATCGAGCGCATGCTCGGTGAGTTCAAACGCTTGCTGCTGGCACTGGTGGAAGGGTTCCATGGCGACATGGCCGATTTGCCGCTGCTGGGTGCCAAAGAGCAGGACTTCCTGATTCATGGCTGCAATCAGAGCGAACACGAATACCCGCTGGATCACAGTTACGTCGCGTTGTTCGAAGCTCAGGTGGCTCAGCATCCGCAGCGAATTGTTGCCAGTTATCTGGGTCAGCAATACAGCTACGTTGAACTGAACCAGCGCAGTAACCGCCTCGGTCACGCTCTGATTGCCGCCGGTGTCAGGCTGGATCAACCGGTGGCGTTGCTGGGTGAACGTAACCTCGATTTGCTTGGCATGATCATTGGCAGCTTCAAAGCGGGTGCCGGTTACCTGCCGTTGGACCCGGCCCTGCCGAGTCAGCGCTTGAGTCGGATCATCGATCTGAGCCGCACGCCGCTGCTCGTTTGTAGTCAAGCCTGCCGCGAACAAGCGCTGGCGTTGCTGGATGAGTTCGGTTGCAGCCAGCGGCCCAAGTTGTTGGTCTGGGAAGAGGTGCAAGCAAGCGCTATTTCGGTGGCAAACCCGGGCATCTACAGCGGGCCGGATAACCTCGCCTACGTGATCTACACCTCGGGCTCCACCGGTTTGCCGAAGGGCGTGATGGTCGAGCAGCGCGGCATGCTCAATAACCAATTGAGCAAAGTGCCGTACCTGAATCTGAGTGATAACGATGTGATCGCCCAGACCGCTTCGCAAAGCTTCGATATTTCGGTCTGGCAATTCCTCGCCGCACCGTTGTTCGGTGCGCGGGTGGACATCGTGCCGAACGCCATCGCCCATGACCCACAAGGCCTGTTGGCACACGTTTCGGCGCAGGGCATCACGGTGCTGGAGAGCGTGCCATCGTTGATTCAGGGCATGCTCGCCCAGGAACGCATGAGCCTCGACGGTCTGCGCTGGATGCTGCCAACCGGTGAAGCGATGCCGCCGGAACTCGCGCATCAATGGCTGCTGCGTTACCCGGAGATCGGCTTGGTGAATGCCTATGGCCCGGCGGAATGTTCGGATGACGTAGCGTTTTTCCGCGTCGACCTGGCCTCGACGCGCGGCAGCTATTTGCCGATTGGTACGCCGACCGACAATAACCGTTTATACCTGCTCGATGGCGCGCTGGAGCTGGTGCCGTCGGGTTCGGTGGGTGAGTTGTGCGTGGCAGGCACCGGGGTCGGGCGCGGGTATGTCAGCGATCCGCTGCGCACGGCGCAAGTGTTTGTGCCGAACCCGTTCGGGGCGCCGGGGGATCGACTGTATCGCACTGGCGACCTGGCCCGTCGACGCAATGATGGTGTGCTGGAATACGTCGGGCGTATCGACCATCAAGTGAAGATTCGCGGTTACCGCATCGAACTGGGGGAAATCGAAGCGCGTCTTCACGAACAACCGGAAATCCGTGAAGCGGCGGTGGGTGTGCAGGACGGGGTGAACGGCAAGCATCTGGTCGGTTATCTGGTAGCGGCCGATTCGAAGCTCAATCCGACCGAACGACTGGAGCATATCAAGCAAAGGCTGCGCGCCGAACTGCCGGAATACATGGTGCCGTTGCACTGGTTGTGGCTGGATCGCCTGCCGCTCAATGCCAACGGCAAACTCGATCGCAAAGCATTGCCAATGCTGGAGATCGGTCAGCTGCAGAGCCTGGATTATCTGGCGCCGCGCAATGAGCTGGAGCACGCGCTGGCGGATATCTGGGCGCAGGTGTTGAAGGTCGAGAAGGTCGGGGTACGCGACAATTTCTTCGAACTGGGTGGGCATTCGTTGCTGGCAACGCAGATTGCGTCGCGGGTGCAGAAAGCGCTGCAAAGGGATGTGCCGCTGCGGGCGATGTTCGAATGCAGCACGGTCGCGGAGCTCGCTGAGTACATCGAGGGCTTGGCGGCGAATGACATCACCGAGGAGAAGGTGGATCGGCTGAATGACTTGATGGCGGAGTTGGAGGGGCTTTGATTCTCTAGCGGCTTTAAGGGCCCCTTCGCTGGCAAGCCAGCTCCTACGTTGGAATGCATTCCACTTGTGGGAGCGAGCCGGCTCCGGGCGGCGTTCCGACGATGGGGCCGGTCAGGCTTACTTCGGTCCCAGAATCTTCGCCAACTTGTCCGGCGAAGGCGCGCCTTGTTGCTGTTGCAGCTCG
>Ga0163161_10001387_pt1 | contig 17895 bp, 15 predicted proteins | sample S45metaG_FD_129847 | JGI IMG/M metagenome (GOLD analysis project Ga0163161, IMG submission 129847) | Switchgrass rhizosphere microbial communities from Kellogg Biological Station, Michigan, USA - S4-5 metaG | ecosystem: Host-associated > Plants > Roots > Rhizosphere > Soil | place: USA... | reverse complement strand
GGAATCACCGGCTCCTCGAACACGCCCGGAAACTCGAGCGTGCCCTTCGCCACGCTCAGCGCGGCGGTGCCGCCGGCATGGGTGGCGTCGAAGTCGAGCGTGGCACCGCTCACACCGGGCGAGCCGGCGTGCGGGTGCTGTGGCGGCGCCGCCGTGGGGGCTTCCGGTGCGGCCGGCTGTGAAGCGACGCGCAGGCCGCTGATCCGCCCCTTGGCCTGGTAGCGCTCGGGCGCGCCCAGCGAGCCTTGCCAGTTCAGGTCGATGCGCTCGACCAGCCCGCGCGGCGCATAGGCATCGAGCGCACGGTGCGTCGCATCGCCCAGCGGCAGGCGATCGGCGATGAGCGCCAGCGCGGCCAGGTCGAGACGGTCGGCGCGCAGCGCGCCGTGCTCCGGCGTGCGGCCGCTCGCGGGCGAATGCTGCAGCCACAGGTTGCCGCCCGGCCAGCGCATGCCGTCGGCGGTATCGAACTGCAGCGCGGTGGTCGAGAACTCGAGGTTCTCTTCGTTCAGCTGGCCCGCGAGGCGGCCGGTGACCGAACGCAGCACCAGCGGCTGCAGCTCCCGGCCGAGCGAGGCGTCGATGCGGTGCAGGCCGAGGTCCGCCGCGCCGCCCACAAGCTGGCCTTTTCTCACGTCGGCCCAGAGGCGCAGCGCACCGCTGCCTTCGCGGATGCGCGCGTCGATGGACACATAGCGGCCCAGGCGGGTGACGTCCATGTAGGGCAGGTCGGCGTAGATCTGCCCGTCCCAGGTTTGCCACCGGCCGGAGCGCACCGACAAGAGCGGCTGGCGGAACTGGCCGCGCAGCGTGAAGCGCTCGCCCCAACCCGCCGGCGGCGTGGCGTCGAGCCGCAGGCCGTGGCGGCGGCCGCCATTGCGCGCCACGAAGCGCACGTCGGTCAGAAGCAGGGGCTCGGCCTGGCGCTGCTCGTCGGTCCAGCGCACGGTGCCGCCTTCGACGACCAGTTCGCGCTGCGCAAAAAACCAGTCGGCGGCGCGGGTCTCTCCGGTCGTGTCGTTGGACATGTGCAGGCCCGCCACGTGCAGCTTGCCGAGCGCGTCGCGCCGCACGTCGACCTGCGGGCCTTCGATGTAGAGCTGCTCGAAGTTCAGGCGCCACAGCGAACGCGGCGAGACGCTCGCCACAACCCGCACGAGCCGCAGGGCTTCTCGCTGCTGGGCATCGTGCAGGACCACGTCGCGCAGCTCGAAGACGGGGAACAGGCTATCGGAACGCGCGGTGATCGACCCGATGCGAACGGGTACCCCGATGGCCTTGCTGGCTTGTGCCTCGAGCGCGCCACGGTAGTCGCCGATTCGCGGCACAATCCACGCGTGTAGGACAACCACTGACAGCGCCAGCAGAAGCCATGCAGCGATCAGCAGACCCAACAGCCAGCGCGCCGTCGCAGCGGTGATCTTGAGCAGACGTGAAGGGGAAGACGCCGTGTCGTTCATTGAGGATCGCGCTGTGTCAGGAATTATGACCGCCAGCACTCAGAGGGGTTCCACGGAAACCAATATCAGCGTGAACCAGTTGCCAGCCACGCCACCGATCGCGATCGAAGCCGCGTTTTCTTCCTATTCGCGCTTCGTCCAGCGCCTGCGCCGCAGGTATGCGGGCGAGCTTGCATTGCTTCCTCCTGGCGCGCCGCGGCGCGAGTCGATGATGCAGGCCTACGAGGCGCTGCGTGCACGCGGGGACAACGTCGGCGATGCGCTGCGCATTGTGCGGCAGCTGGTGATGGAGCGGCTCGTCGCGCTCGACTGCGATGCGCAGGCCCCGCTGGCCGTGGTGACCACTGCCGTCACCCAGCTGGCGGAATTCGCGCTCGACATCGCCTGCCGCGACGCATGCCAGGAGCTCGACGCGATCCACGGCGCGCCGCTCGGGCCGGAGGGGCAGCGCGCGCAGCTCTGGGTGGTGGGCATGGGCAAGCTCGGTGCGCGCGAGCTCAACGTGTCCAGCGACATCGACCTGATCTACCTGTACGACCTGGACGGCGAAACCCGCGGCGATGCCGACGGCCGCGGCCGCCTCTCGAACCAGGAGTATTTTTCGCGCGCCGTGAAGCGCATCTATGCGCTGGTGGGCGACACCACGGAGCATGGCTTCGTGTTCCGCGTCGACCTGGCGTTGCGGCCCAACGGCAACTCGGGGCCGAGCGTGGTGTCGCTCGACGCCCTCGAAGAATACTTCCAGGTCCAGGGCCGCGAGTGGGAGCGCTTTGCCTGGATGAAGAGCCGTGTGGTGGCGCCGCGCGACATCGTTGCGCAGGGCCTGGCCCAAAGCCTGCGCGGCACGGTGCTGCCTTTCGTGTTCCGCCGCTACCTCGACTACAGCGTGTTCGATTCGCTGCGCACGCTGCACCGGCAGATCCGCGAGCAGTCGGCACGCCGCAGCGCCGGCCGGCCCGAGCGCGCCAACGACGTCAAGCTGTCGCGCGGGGGCATCCGCGAAATCGAATTCACGGTGCAGCTGCTGCAGGTGGTGCGCGGCGGCCAGTTTCCCGAACTGCGCACCCGGCCGACGCTGGACGCCTTGCAGCGCGTGGCGCGGGCCGGGCTCATGCCGCAGGAAACTGCCGATGCGCTGGCCTCCGCCTACGAGTTCCTGCGCAAGGTCGAGCACCGCATCCAGTACCTGGACGACCAGCAGACGCACGTGCTGCCGGTGGCCGACGACGACCTGCGCTGGATCGCGCAGACCATGGGCTACCCCGGCTGCTGCCCCTTTCTCGCGCAACTCGACACGCACCGCGAACTGGTCGCACAGGAATTCGACAAGCTGCTCGGCGGCGAGAAGCCGTGCAGCGGCAAATGCAGCGGCAAGAAGGCCGCCGCGCCTGCCGACCTGGCCGACCTGCTCGACGAGCTGCCGCCTGTGTTTGCCGAGCGCATCCGCAACTGGTGCGAGCACCCCCGCGTGATGGCGCTGCGCGAAGAAACGCGGGCACGGCTGCGCCAGCTGGTGCAGCGCACCGGCCAGTGGCTCAAGGAGCCCGATGGCGACGGACCCGGACAGACGCCGCGCCACGTGGATGCGGCCCTGCGATGGGCCGACTGGATCGAGCCGCTGCTGCGGCGCGAGAGCTACCTGGCGCTGCTGGTCGAACGGCCCGCCGTGCAGGAGCGGCTGCTGCGGCTCCTGGGCGCGGCCAAGTGGCCGGCGCGCTACCTGATGCAGCACCCGGGCGTGATCGACGAGCTCGCGAGCGACGAAATGCTGTCGGGCCGGTTCGTGGCGGCGGAGTTCGAGCGCGAGCTCGAGGCGCGCCACGCCTCGCTGAGCCGCACCGGCGAAGCCGACGAGGAGCGCCTGCTCAACCTGCTGCGCCACGCCCACCATGCCGAGGTGTTCCGCACGCTGGCGCGCGACGTGGACGGGCGCATCACCGTGGAGCAGGTGGCCGACGACCTGAGCGCGCTGGCCGACACCACGCTGCGCGTGACGGCCCGCTGGTGCTGGCCGCACGTGCGCAACATCCACCGCGAAGTGCCGCAGTTCGCGGTCATCGGCTACGGCAAGCTGGGCGGCAAGGAGCTGGGCTACGGCAGCGACCTGGACATCGTGTTCGTCTACGACGACGACGACGAGCGCGCCGGCGAGGTCTATGCGGCCTATGTGCGCAAGCTGATCAACTGGCTCACCGTGAAGACGCGCGAGGGCGACCTGTTCGAGATCGACACGGCGCTGCGGCCGAACGGCAATTCGGGCCTGCTGACGACCACCTTCGAGGCCTACGAGCGCTACCAGCTCGGCCGCGGCAGCAACACCGCATGGACCTGGGAGCACCAGGCCATGACGCGCGCCCGCTTCGTGCTCGGCAGCGCCGAGCTCGGCGCCCGCTTCGACCGCGTGCGCGAGGCCGTGATCGTGGCACCGCGCGACCGCCACTCGCTCAAGGCCGAGATCATCGCCATGCGCGACAAGGTGCGCGGCGCGCGGCCGGTGAAAGCCGGGCACTTCGACGTCAAGCACAGTCCTGGCGGCATGGTGGACGCCGAGTTCGCGGTGCAGTTCCTGGTGCTGTCCGAGTCGGCCGGCCACCCGGAGCTGATTCCGAACGTCGGCAACATCGCGCTCCTGGTGCGCGCCGAAGAAGCCGGACTGCTGCCTGCCGCCGCGGGCCGCAATGCCGCCGCGGCGTACCGCGAGCTGCGCCGCGTGCAGCACCGCGCGCGCCTCAACGAAGAGCCGACGCAGGTCGTGCCGCCCGCCCTCTCGCGGGAACGCGAAGCCATGCTGGCGCTGTGGAAGGCGGTATTTGGCTGACGGAGCCCGCACCCGCGCCGCTTCGGCATGGGCCGCCTGCGCGCTGGCGGCGGCCGTTCTTCTGGCCGGCTGCGCGAGCGGTCCGCGCGGCAGCGGCGCCAGCGGCGGCCGGGACGGCGCCGGCAGCAACATTCCAGCGGACCTGGACCGCGTGCCCGATGCCGAGCCCCGCGTAGAGCCGATCCGCAACGGCGGCGGCACCAGCAAGCCCTACACGGTGCTGGGCCGGGCCTACCAGCCGATCACCGACGACCGGCCTTTCCGCGAGTCGGGCATCGCGTCCTGGTACGGCCGCAAGTTCCACAGCGCCTCGACCGCGAGCGGCGAGCCCTACGACATGTACGCCATGACGGCTGCGCACAAGACCTTGCCGCTGCCCAGCTACGTGCGGGTGCGCAACCCGGCCAACGGGCGCGAGGTGATCGTGCGGGTGAACGACCGCGGGCCGTTCGTCGATGGCCGCGTCATCGACCTGAGCTACACGGCGGCGCTCAAGCTCGACCTGCTGCGCGGCGTGGCGCCGGTGGAGATCGAGCGCATCACGAACGAGGACATCCGCACCGGCGCCTGGCGCCGGGACTCGGGCACCGCGTATGCTTCGACGATGCCGGTGGCGCCGCAGACGGCCATGGCACCGGCGGCACCGCCGACAACGCCAACGGCTCAGCCGGCGCCGGACGCGCCATCGCCGCGGCCGGCGATCGAGGTCGCCGAACTGCCGCCGATGGCGCCCGCCAATCCCCCGGCATCCGCGGCGCGCTCGACGGCATCGCCTTCTTTCGCCGCTGCAACCGCGGGCTTCTGGGTACAGCTGGGCGCATTCCGCGAGCGCGACGGCGCCGAGAACCTCATGAGCGAGGCCGCGCGCGGCCTGCCCACGCTGGCGCCGCAGCTGCGCGTTTTCAGCGAAGCCGGCACGCACCGCCTGCAGGCCGGCCCTTTTCCATCACGCTCGGCGGCCGGAGAAGCCGTCGCGCAGCTGCGCGAGAGCCTGCGCATCGCACCGATGGTGGTGGAGCGCCGCTGAAGCGCGGCATCGGCCGCGGGCACTCAGGGCATCGGCTTGGCCAGCACCTGCGAACGCATGCCGACACCCATGCGGTTCCACGCGTTGATCTGTGCAATGGCGATGGAGAGCTCGACGATCTCGAGTTCGCTGAAATGGGCCTTGAGCGCCTCGAACTCCGCGTCGCGTTCTTCATGGCGGTCGGCCAGGCGCGTCAGCGTTTCGGCCCATCCGAGCGCCGCGCGTTCGCGCTCGCTGAACAGGCTCACTTCGCGCCAGGTCGGCAGGCTGTTGATGCGCTGCCAGTCTTCGCCCTGCTGGCGCAGGTCGCGCACGTGCATGTCCAGGCAGTAGGCGCAGCCGTTGATCTGCGAGACCCGGGCAAAGACGAGGTCGATCAGCACCTTGCCGAGCGTGCTCGACTCGATGGCGCCGTTGACGGCGATCATGGCCTGGAAGGCCTTGGGGGCGGTCTTGTACCAGTTGAGACGGGGCGCGAAGGTGTTGCTCATGGCGTGTACTCCAGGTGGTTGCGATTGAAAATCTGCTTGCTACCTGTTGAAGACGGGCCAGCCCTCGGCCCTGTGACACGCCCGGCGAACTATCTCGAAGAAAAATGCCGCGCGATGCGCGCCAGCTTGTCCGGGTTGCGCTGCACGCGGATGCGCACGATGCGCTCGCCCTCGATCTCGAAGGTCTGCGCCGATTCGAGCTCGCCGTCCACGAAGCGCAGCAGGCCGGGTTCGCCATTGATCTCGGCCAGCTCCATGCGCACCGCCGCGCCCATGCGCCGCCAGAGGGAGAAATAGAGCTGCGCCAGGCGCTGGCTGCCGCGCAGCACCTTGCTGAAGGTCTGCACCTTGCCGCCCCCGTCGCCGATGAGCTCGGCCTCCTCGGCCATCAGCGCCTTCAAGTCCTGCAGGCTGCCGCGCGCAGCCGCGTCGGCAAAGGCGCGCAGCAGGCGCTGGTGGGTTTCGCGGGGCACAGGGTAGCGCGGACGCGCTTCCTGGAGCTGCGCCTTGGCGCGGTGCACCAGCTGGCGGCACGCGGCCTCGCTCTTGCCGAGCGTGAGCGCCACTTCGTCGTAGTCGGCGTCGAACACCTCGCGCATCAGGAACGCGGCCCGTGCCTCGGGCGCCAGCCGCTCGAGCACGGCCAGGAACGCCACGGAGATGTTGTCGGCGCGCTCCAGCGATTCTTCCGGCGTGTCGGGCGGCTCGGTCAGCGTCGGTTCGGGCATCCAGGCGCCGATGTAGTGCTCGCGCTGGACCTTGGCGGCGCGCAGCCGGTCGATCGAGAGGCGGGTGACGACGGTGACCAGCCAGGCTTCTGCGCTGCCCAGGCTGGCCTTGTCGGCCTCGTGCCAGCGCAGCCACGCGTCCTGCACCACTTCTTCGGCCTCCGCGACGGAGCCGAGCATGCGGTAGGCGATGCCCTGGAGGCGTCGGCGGTGGCTGTCGAAATCGAGTGTGGCGTCGTCCATGTCCGGTAGACGGCCAGCCATGTGCCCTTGTGACACGCTGCCCGCTCTCCGGCCGGAATTATGAGCGAGCGCCCGCCGTCATGCGCCCTGGTATTCGGGCTTCGGGCCCAGGGTGGCGGCCAGTTCCTTGCGGTAGCGGTTGAGCTCCTGCACGGTCTTGAAGCTGCGGTCCATCAAGAGGCTCAGGTTGTGCAGGATTCGCTCGCCGACCTTGCTTTCCCAGACGGCGTCGAACTTGATCTGCTTGTCGAGCCAGTGCTCGAGCCAGTCCGGGTCGGGCATGCGGCTCTGGATGGTGTCGTTCGGGAACAGCGCCTTGTTGACGTGCAGGTTGGTCGGGTGCAGCGCCTGGGCGGTGCGGCGCGCGCTGGCCATCAGCACGCCGACCTTGGTGAACGCGGCCCGGGCCTCGTCGCCGAACTTTTCCATCGCGCGTTTCATGTAGCGCAGGTAGGCGCCGCCGTGGCGGGCCTCGTCCTGGCTCAACGTGGTGTAGATGTGCTTGATGACCGGCTCGGTGTGCCACTGGGCGGCGCGGCGATACCAGTGGTTGAGGCGGATCTCGCCGCAGAAGTGCAGCATGAGGGTTTCCAGCGGCGGCGCCGGATCGAAGTCGAAGCGCACCTCGTGCAGCTCCTGCTCGGTGGGCGCATGCTGGGGGCTGAAGCGCTTGAGGTATTCCATCAGCACCAGCGAGTGCTTCTGCTCCTCGAAGAACCAGATCGACATGAAGGCCGAAAAGTCGCTATCGTGGCGGTTGTCGCGCAGGAACATCTCGGTGGCCGGCAACGCTGCCCACTCGGTGATGGCGTTCATCTTGATGGTTTGCGCCTGTTCTTCGGACAGCAGCGAAGCATCGAACGACTGCCAGGGAATGTCCTTGTCCATGTCCCAGCGGACAGATTCGAGTTGTCTGAAGAGTTCCGGATAAAGCATCAAAATCTTTCTAAGGCCGCTGATTTTAGTCGGCCAGTCAGGCGTGCAGGTGACAGTCGCGCGATGATGTGCATACGCGCTGCCTGCCGGCACGGATTCACACCCCTATTTTTTGCCTCAGGAGAGCCCCATGCGAACCCCCACCCGACCGCTGGCGCCTAGGCGCTGCGCTCCGGCCGCCGCACTGGCAGCATGCCTCTTTTCCCTCGGGACGGCCAGTGCCCAGTCCCCCTCGGCCGAGCCGGCCGCGACCATGCCAGCCAGCCCCGCGGACGGCGTTGCCACCGCCTGCCCCGCGACCCTGCAGCACACCTTTCCGCGGCTGCAGGACGAAAAACCCCAATCTTTGTGCCAGTACTCCGGAAAAGTGGTGCTGGTCGTGAATACCGCGAGCTTCTGCGGCTTTACCCCGCAATACAAGGGCCTGGAGGCGCTGGACAGCAAATACCGCTCCCGCGGTCTCGTCGTGCTGGGCTTCCCCTCGAACGATTTCTCCCAGGAATCGGGTTCCAACAAGGAAATTGCCGATTTCTGCGAAAGCACCTTCGGCGTGAAATTCCCGATGTTCGCGAAATCATCGGTGCGCGGCACCAATGCCAACCCGCTCTTCAAGCAGTTGGCGCTGGCCTCCGGCACCACGCCGAAATGGAACTTCTACAAATACCTCATCGGCCGGGACGGCAAGGTGGTCCAGGCCTGGTCGAGCATGACGGCGCCCGACGAAGCGGCGTTCCTCAAGGTGGTCGAGAGCCAACTGGCCAACTGAGCGGACGGACGCGAACGAGTCGTCACAAACGTTTACCACCGGGCAGGGAACCGCGCTGGCACACTGTGCTCATATCGAGTGCGGGCAGCAAATGCCCTCCGGTTTCATGTTGCGAGGTCTTCTGGGCGTCCAGTCTGGTTGCAATCCCGAGGCGATTCTTCTCCTCCTCCCTCCCTCCCTCCTTCGCGTCGGGGCGCCTCGCAGCATTTTTGTATTTCCCTCAGGGGCGGGCGGCCAAGCAGGCGCCCTGGAACGAAAAAAGGCGCCTCGGGCGCCTTTTTTCATGGTTGCGTGTCGATGAAGCTGGGCCGCAGCAGCAGCTTGTCGTACAGCTTTGCAAGATTCGAGTGCTGGCTGCGCCAATCGATCTCGGGAAAGCGCAGCCCGATCCAGCCCAGCGCGCAGCCCACGGCAATGTCCGACAGGCTCAGGTGAATGCCGCTGCAAAAGGGCTTGTCCGCGAGCCCCTTGGCCATGGCCGCGATGCCGCCCTCGACCTTGGCGCGCTGCCGCCCGATCCAAGCCGCGCTGCGCTCGCCGTCGCCGCGTCCGGACCAGGTGGCTTCCAGGCGCCAGAGCACGCCGGCGTCCATGACGCCGTCGGCCAGCGCCTCCCAGGTCTTGACCTCGGCGCGTTCGCGGCCCTGCTGCGGAATGAGCTTGCCCACGGGCGACAGGGTGTCCAGGTATTCGACGATGACGCGCGAATCGAACATCGCGTCGCCACCCTCCATGATCAGGCAGGGCACCTTGCCCAGCGGGTTCGAGTGGGCGATGGTGGTGTCCGCAGCCCAGACATCTTCGATCACGAACTGGTAGTCGAGCCGTTTTTCGGCCAGCACCACGCGCACCTTGCGCACATAAGGGCTGGCGGCCGATCCGATCAGTTTCATGAAAGCTCTCTCCCTTGGCTTTGATAACGTTTGTTCACCTTCATTTTAGGGGAACACCAAAAGGACAGGTTCGATCGGCCCGGAACTCGCCCCGGCGCGGCCCGCCTAAAATTCGGGCATGAGCTTTTCCACCGTCTCCGCCCTCTCCCCACTTGACGGCCGCTATGCGGCCAAACTCGCGGCACTGCGCCCGCTGATGAGCGAACAGGGCTACATGCACCGGCGCGTGCAGGTCGAAGTGGCCTGGTTCATTGCGCTGTCGGACTGCGGCTTTGCCGAATTCAAGCCGCTCACGGGCGGCGCCCGCAAGTACCTGCTGGGCCTGGTTTCCCATTTCTCGGAGGCCGACGCGCTGGCCATCAAGGAAATCGAGAAGACCACCAACCACGACGTGAAGGCCGTCGAATACTGGATCAAGTCCAAGTTCGAAGCCCGGCCCGAGCTGCTGGCCGCGGCCGAGTTCGTGCACTTCGCCTGCACCAGCGAAGACATCAACAACACCAGCCATGCGCTGCAGATCCAGGCCGCGCGCGAGAAGGTGCTGCTGCCCGCCATCGACGGCCTGATTGCCAAGCTGCGCGAAATGTCGCACCAGTTCGCAGGCGTCTCGATGCTGTCGCGCACCCACGGCCAGACCGCCAGCCCGACCACGGTGGGCAAGGAAATCGCCAACGTGGCGGTGCGGCTGGCCAAGGCCCGCGCGCAGATTGCGTCGGTGCAGCTGCTCGGCAAGATGAACGGCGCCGTGGGCAACTACAACGCCCACCTTGCAGCCTGGCCCGAGTTCGACTGGGAAGCGTTCAGCCGCAAGGTCATCGAAACCCCCGCGCCGCTCGGCCTGGGCCTCACCTTCCAGCCCTACAGCATCCAGATCGAGCCGCACGACTACATGGCCGAGCTGTTCGACGCCGTGGCGCGCACCAACACCATCCTGGTCGACTTCTCGCGCGACATCTGGGGCTATGTGAGCCTGGGCTACTTCAAGCAGCGGCTCAAGAAGGGCGAGATCGGCTCCTCGACGATGCCGCACAAGGTGAACCCGATCGATTTCGAGAACGCCGAGGGCAACCTGGGCCTGGCCAACGCGGTGCTGCGCCACCTGAGCGAAAAGCTGCCGATCAGCCGCTGGCAGCGCGACCTGACCGACAGCACCGTGCTGCGCAACATCGGCGTGGCTTTCGGCTATGCCACGCTGGCCTATGCGAGCCTGGCCACGGGCCTGGGCAAGCTCGAGCTCAACGAGGAAGCGCTGGCCGAGGACCTCGACAGCTCCTGGGAAGTGCTGGCCGAACCGATCCAGACCGTGATGCGCCGCTTCGGGGTGCAGGGCGCCTACGAGCAGCTCAAGGAAGTGACGCGCGGCAAGACCGTGACCGCCGAGGCGCTGCACGGACTGATCCGCTCGCTCGACATTCCCGACGCGGAAAAGGAGCGCCTGCTGGCCATGACGCCCGCGAGCTACACCGGCAAGGCCGCGGAGCTCGCCAGTAGAATCTGAGCCTTCCCGTCCCGACGCCCCCGCCGCCCCTTGAGGCGGCTTGCGGCGTCGTTCCACGGCCCCTCTTCCAGCCAACGCGCCCCTCCGCGGGTGCGCCAGCCAACAACCCGGCGGGGCTTACAGGCCCCTGTTGTTCATGCTGCGCGCTCCCCTCCGACGCCTCTGGCTCAAGATTCACCGCTGGATCGGTCTCTCGCTCGGACCGGTCCTTGCCCTCACCGCGCTGCTCGGCGCCGTGCTGGTGGTGGCCCTGCCGATCGACCGCTCCGCGCATCCCGAGTTCTTCGTCGCCCGGAGCACGGCCACCCCTGTGTCCCCGTTGCCGCTCGAGCCGCTGCGCCAGCGCCTCGTGGCCGAGTTCGGGCCCGACACCAACTTCACGCTGCGGCCACCACGCAGCCCCGGTGAGACGCTCTGGGTGTATGTGCGCGGGCCGTGGGAAGGCACGCTCTACCTCGACCCGTCGACGGGCGCCGAGCAAGGCCGCCGCGAATCGCACGAAGGCGCCTACAACCTGCTGTTCGAGCTGCACAGCAGCCTGCTGATGGACGACACCGGCAAGGGCATCCTGGCCTTCGTGGCCCTGGCCTACCTGTTCCTGCTGGTCACCGGCGTGGTGCTCTGGTGGCCGACGCGCTGGCCGCCTTCGCTGCGCATTGCGCTGAACAGGGGCCTGCTGCGCGGACTGTTCGACCTGCACCGGACCGGCGGCGCGGTGCTCGGGCTGCTGATCGCGGTGTCGGTCTTCACGGGTGCCTACATGGCCTGGCGGCCCCTGGGCAACTTCATCTCGGCCGCCATGGGCCAGGAGCCGGTCAAGCCGCCCACGGTGCCCAAGGGCACGGCCGCGGGGCCGCGGCTCTCGCTCGATGCGCTGGTCGCACGCGCGCAAAACGTGTTTCCGGGCCAGCCGATCGGCTATGTGCAGGTGCCCGCCAAGCCCAACCGCCCGATGCGGGTGCGCTTCAGGCTGGCCGACGATCCGCATCCCAACGGCATCAGCTCGGTGTGGCTGCACCCGCTGACGGGCGAGGTGCTGGCGGTGCGCCGCTGGCAGGACCTGGACGCCGGCAACGGCGCCGTGGCGGTGATCTACCCGCTGCATACCGGCGTGCTGGGCGGGCCGGTGCACCAGGCCGTGGTCGCGCTGCTTGGCCTCGCACTGGGCGGCCTGGGCCTGAGCGGCATCTGGCTCTGGTGGCGGCGCCGCGCCGTGGCCGCCGCGGCCCGAGGCGCCGCGCTTTCCAACAACGGCAACCGCACAACCTCCTGAACGGACGTCCGCTGCGGTCGATTTCATTGAGTCCTAGAGGAGTAACCGTGTTCAAGCAGAAGAAGTGCGCCGCCCTGGTCATGGCGCTGTTTCCCATCAGTTTCCAGAGCCTGGCGGCCGAAGCCGAGCCGGCAGTGGACGGCGCGAAGTCGCTGGAGGCCGTGACGGTCACGGGCGACTGGCTCGGCACGCCGAGTGAAACCAAGGTGCTCGAGCACCCGGGCGCGCGCAGCATCGTCGAGCGCAAGCAGATCCAGGAAAGCGGCTCCAGCAGCGTGCGCGACGTGCTGCGCCAGGTTCCCGGCGTGCAGGTGCAGGAGAGCAACGGCACCGGCGGCAGCGACATCTCGCTCAACGTGGGCGTGCGCGGCCTCACCTCGCGCCTGTCGCCGCGCTCGACCGTGCTGCTGGACGGCGTGCCGCTGGCCTATGCGCCCTACGGCCAGCCGCAGCTTTCGCTCGCCCCCGTGTCGCTCGGCAGCCTGGAGGCGGTCGACGTGGTTCGCGGCGCGGGCTCGGTGCGCTACGGGCCGCAGAACGTGGGTGGCATCATCAACTTCGTGACTCGGGCGATTCCAAAGCAGTTCGCAGGCGAAGCGGGCTTGGGCGTGGAGAGCGCGAGCCATGGCGGCGGCATCAAGACGACGCCCACCCTGTTCATGGGCGGTACCAACGCGAACGGCCTGGGACTCGCGCTGCTCTATTCGGGCACGCACGGCGACGGCTTTCGCCAGGGCAACGACCACACCAGCATCGACGACCTGATGCTGAAGGGCGCCTTCCGGCTCTCCGGCACCGACGACATCGCCGTGTCGCTGCATCATTTCGAGGGCAAGGGACGCATGCCCGGCGGCCTGACGACGGCGCAGTTTGCCGCGAACCCTTTCCAGTCCGACCGCCCTTTCGACGAATTTTCCGGCCGCCGGACCGACGGCTCGGTCAAGTACACGCACAACGACGGCGTGAACAAGTTCGAGATGCTGGGCTACTACACGGACTCGTTCCGCAGCAGCTACCTCGAACAGGAAGGCAGCGGAGCCAACGCCAACAATCGGCGCCTCACCAGCGCGCCGCGCAACTACAAGACCTTTGCCGTCGAGCCGCGCTACTCGCGCCTGATCGATTCGGGCAGCGTGGTGCAGGAGATCAGCGTGGGTGCGCGCTACCTGAAGGAAGAGGCCTCCGAAGTGGCAACGCGCAGCGCCTACTACCGGCCGCGCCCCGGCTTCGATGCATTCACGCTCGCGCAGCCGGCCTACCAGACGAGCAAGGGCGGCACGACCGCGCACGCGTTCTACATCGACGACCGCATCGACTTCGGCAACTGGACGATCACGCCCGGCGTGCGCTACGAATCCATCCGCTCGCACAACGACGTGTACACGATGGCCAACAACCGGGTCACCGGCGCGATCTATCCGAAGATCGACTCGAACGAGGTGCTGCCGACGCTGTCGGTGCTCTACCGCCTGAGCGACCGCTGGTCGGTGTTCGCGAATGCCGGCGTGTCGTTCGGCCCGCAGCAGTACGCACAGCTCGCGCAGTCGACCACGGGCCTGCATCCCGAGAAAGCCAAGACCTACGAGATCGGCACGCACTACAAGGGCGAGGCCTGGAGCGGCGAGCTGACGCTGTTCAACATCAACTTCGACAAGGAGCTGCTGCTGGCACGCTCCATCACCGGCGACGTCGGCCAATGGACCGACCTCGGCGCCACGCGGCACCGCGGCGTGGAGTCGGCCCTGCGCTACGACCTTGGCATGCTGAGCGATTCGCTCAAGGGCCTCTCGGTGTCGGCAACCTACACGTACACGCAGGCCACCTCGAAGGCGGGCGCGTTCGCGGGCCGCGACCTGCCGTTCTACTCGCGCCAGGTCGCGACGCTCGGCGCGCGCTACGCGCGGGGGCCATGGACATTCAACGCCGACGTGTACGCGCAATCGAAGCAGCGGTCGCCGGGCTCGCCCGACGACGGCGCGCAGTACATCACGCGGGAGGATTCGACCGGCCGCTTCGGCAACATTCCGGGCTACGCCACCATGAACCTGCGCGCCGCCTACGACTTCGGACCGTCGATGAGCAACCTGAAGCTGGCCGTGGGCGTCAAGAACCTGTTCGACCGCCGCTACTACAACCGCTCGGTCGACAACAACGGCGGCAAGTACGTGGGCCAGCCGCGCACGCTGTACCTGCAGGCCTCGGTGGCGTTCTGACGGCGCCCGCGGGGGCGCATACACTCGCGCACCCATGGCCCTCAAATCCACCATCTTCAAGGCCGCCCTCGCGGTGGCCGACATCGACCACGGCTACTACGCCGACCACGCGCTGACGCTGGCGCGCCACCCGAGCGAGACCGACGAGCGGATGATGATCCGGCTCGTCGCGCTCGCGCTCAATGCGCACAAGCTGCAGGACGTGTGCCAGGGCGACGGCACCCTGGCGTTCGGCGCGGGCCTGTCGAACGTCGACGAGCCCGATGTGTGGCTGCGCGATTTCACGGGCGAGACCAAGCTGTGGATCGAGGTCGGCCAGCCCGAAGACAAGCCCATCATCAAGGCCTGCGGCAAGTCGGACGAAGTGATCGTGTATTGCTTCAACCATGCGGCCGAGATCTGGTGGCGCGGCATCGAGAACAAGCTCACGCGGCCGCAGAACCTGCAGGTCTACCGCGTGCCGACCGAGGCCTCGCAGGCGCTGGCCGCGCTGGCGCAGCGCAGCATGCAGCTGCAGGCGACCGTCCAGGAAAACACACTGACGCTGGGCGACGGGGCCAACAGCATCGACGTCGAACTGCTGCGCTGGAAGTAGCCCTCAGGCGCCCGGCATCATCGCGCCGCAGTGCCAGCACTGCTCGAAGCCGCCTTCGATCCGCTCGCCGCACACGCATTGCCAGTTGCGCTGCGGCCGGTGCTGCGCCGCGTGCAGCACCTGCTGCGCGCGCTCGAACTGCGCTTCGTCGTCGATCCAGATTTCAGGCAGGCACTGGTCGGGCGGCAGCTGGCCCATCACGGCGCCGAGGAATTCGCGCTGCACCGTGGCCTCGACGCCCTCCTCGCGCAACGCATGCACCCAGAGGGTCGCGATCGCGAGGTTCGGTGCTTGGGCGAGGCGGCGCATGCGGCCCTTTCAGGCGGTGTCGTCGGGGCCGAGGGGCTCGGCCGGGTCCTCGGGCCACTGCGTCGGCTCGGCCTCGCGCGCACGTTCGGCGTACTTGTTGAAGCGCCAGGCCGTGTCTTCCATGGTGATGCGGCGCCAGGTCACGCGCTTCTCGGCCGGCGACATGGCGGGCCAGTGCTGCACCTCGTCGAAGCTGCGGCCGCAGCCCTTGCACTCGTCGTCGCCCTGGCTGGTGGAGCAGATCGCGATGCAGGGCGTGTCGGGCGTGCTGTGGTACCAGTCGAGCCACGCGGCCCAGGCATCGGGGGGAAAGCCGAACTCGTCGACCTCGTCCTCATGGTGGAACACCATGAGGGCGTACACCTCGGCCAGCGCGCGCAATTCGGGGGCCAGGGTGATGCCATCGGGCGAAGGACTCTTCTCGCGCCAATGGTTGATGGCGGCCTCGATGTCGATGATGTGAATGGCGGCCATGAAGAGAGAAAAAACAGCGAGCGACGATCATAGTCCGGCAATGCCCCGCGCCCGCCGAAGGTTATAGGCGCTACAAGATTCATAGCTCCATCCCGTTAGCGGTCGAGGCCTTCAGGGGCATTCCCCTTGAAGCGCCCAAAAATTCAGGTTGCCAGCGCCCCGCTGCGGATGCTCTAATCCCGCCACGAAGGGGAGTAGCTCCCGACCGCTGCCAACGGCAGCGGAAATCGACAGGTCGTCAATACGAAGCACAACACTTCCGGCCTGTCGGGCAACACGTGCCATCGGTGCGCGTTGTCGAGCAAGACCTTCGATTTGAACCTGTGCAGGTTTGATCGAAGCGTTCCTGAGTCCCCGGTCGTTACCCCGGTCTTCGTCATCGCTTTGGCCATTCCCGCACGGGATGAATCGAAACACGCGTACACGCGCCGGACTGCCGCCATCCCAACAAGGCGACGGGCAGTGCACGAAGACAAGAGGAAGCTATGGAACAGTTCATGACCCCGGAGTTCTGGGTCGCGGTCGGTCAGATCATCATGATCGACATCCTCCTGGGCGGCGACAACGCCGTCGTCATTGCCCTGGCCTGCCGCAAGCTGCCGCCCGCGCAGCGCACGAAGGGCATCCTGTGGGGCACCGCCGGCGCCATCGTGCTGCGCGTGATCCTGATCTTCTTCGCGCTCACCCTCCTGGCCATTCCGTTCCTCAAGCTTGCCGGCGCGGTGCTGCTGCTGTGGATCGGCGTGAAGCTGCTCGCGCCCGAACATGACGATGCGCACGGCAACATCACGGCCAGCGACAAGCTCTGGGGCGCGGTCAAGACCGTGATCGTGGCCGACCTGGTGATGAGCGTGGACAACGTGATCGCCATTGCCGGCGCCGCACAGGGTGCGGGCCAGGCGCACCAGATGCCGCTGGTGATCTTCGGCCTGCTGGTGAGCATTCCGATCATCGTCTGGGGCAGCCAGCTGGTCATCAAGCTGATGGACCGCTTCCCGATCATCATCACGCTGGGCGGCATGCTGCTGGGCTGGATCGCCGGAACCATGGCCGTGTCGGACCCTGCGCTGTCGAACACCGCGGCCTGGACCTGGGTGCCGAAGGTGCCGCAGACGGACGTCATCCGGTATGCGGCCGGCGTGGGCGGTGCGCTGCTCGTGCTGGTCATCGGCAAGTGGGTGGCCATGCGCCAGGCGCGCCAACGGCCCGCTCCCGCCACCAGCGCAAGCTGAACGCCGCGAGGGCATCCGCGAAAATGCCCTTCCCCTATCGCCCAGTCTCTGCCATCCTAGCTACCTGAAGGAGCGCACCGTGGAAACGATCATTCTCTACGTCGACGACGCCGGCTACGCCTGCGAGCAGTTCGCCGAACTTGCTCCCGACGCGAACAGCGTCGTGGCGCGCCATTGGGTGCTGGTGGCCTGCGCACCGCGCATGACGCACCGCATCAGCAAGTGGGTGAGCCACAGCGCGCGCGAGAACTGGCGCGCCAAGTGGTTCAGCAAGGTGCAGGCGCAATTGCTGCCGGTGCTCGAACGCAATGGCGGACAGGTGACCCCGGTGTTGGCCAAGGGCCCGCTGACCGAACTCACGCAGCAGCTCAAGCGCGCGCACTCGGCCACGCATGTGGTGGATGCACGCCGGCCCAAGATCGGTGTCGACCTGGAGCCGGTCTCGCTCGATCAGACGCCCCCGCGCCAGTCGGGCTGGGCCTTGCCGGGTGCCGTGATCGGCATGGGCGCGCTGCTGGTGCTCGCGAACGAACTGGCCGAATAACACATCCCCCTGACAGGGAGAGCCCCGGTGCGGCAACGCGCCGGGGCTCTCGTCTTTTCGGCGCACGGTGGGGTATCCTGCAACGCATGCGCATCATCCTCAAATGGCTGCTCAGCGCCGTCGCGCTGCTGGCGGTGGCCTATCTCTACAAAGGTGTCCAGGTCAACAGCTTCGGCTCCGCGCTGATTGCCGCGGCGGTCATCGGCTTGCTCAACATGGTCGTCAGGCCAGTGCTGGTGGTGCTGACGCTGCCGGTCACCATCGTCACGCTCGGCCTCTTCTTGTTCGTGATCAATGCCCTGCTGTTCTGGGCCGCGTCGGGCCTGCTCGCGGGCTTTCAGGTCAGCGGCTTCGTGGCCGCGCTGATCGGCTCGCTGATCTATTCGCTGCTGGGC